>JGI24702J35022_10000672_pt1 | contig 20792 bp, 8 predicted proteins | sample TergutTh196P4_FD_35022 | JGI IMG/M metagenome (IMG submission 35022)
CTTTTTCCGACATTTTTTCTGCTCTTCCGGCTGCCATTATTCTTGCTTTCTCACTTAAGAAAATTAAAATACAGAACGCATAATAATGACACGCGCTGAAAATAAATGAGAAAATATTCCAATGTTTTGATTTTTATTATCCCCGATATTGTATTTATTTGATTTTTTCTTATCTTTGCACTTTAAATTTTACTAATAACCACGATAAATATCAAATAAAGATCATATTAACCTTTTAATGATATATATTTAGAGCATATCTATCATATATGACATATAAAAGAATATTTTTGACAATAAATTTGACAATAAAATTGATGAATGATGGAAGATGAAAAAGAGTTACTGATTCTTTCTCCCTGTGAGTCTCCTGATATTGAATTTGTTTTGAAAACCATACAAGCAGGAGCATTTATAGTGATACTATTAGGAAAAAAAGAGGAAGACGCAAAAGAATTAATCGCCACACTATCTAAAAAAACGCGAAAACCTTTTGGAATATGTATTAATTATTCTGCGCCCTTAAAAATTAACTTGCCTGAAAATGTTACAAAAATCATCATTCCATTTGATTATCACTTAGAAATTAACACTCATGCTGAAATTCTTCGTCAGGTATGTTCTCTAAAAGAAGCCGAAGAAGCAATTAATAATAAAGACACTTCTATTGTTATTAAAGGGAATGGCGGATCAGGAAAAACCCCGGAAGATTCTTCTTTTGGTATTTTTCGTAAAATCATCAATAAATCATTAAAAAACAACATAAAAGTATATATTCAAGACGATGTCGGCATTCATACTTCGTCGGCTTTTTTAGCATTAGGAGCGCATGGAATTATCTTTGATACGCAAGTAGCACTTTTCCCAGAATGCGCTGTATCCATTCCGGAGGATCAAGACCCTTGGCTGGCTCAGAATTTGGTTGAACAACATAAAAATCTGCGGAAATTGGTTGTCGCATTTCATGAAGCGGCGTATGGACATCTGCATCAAGCTAAAAATTTACAAATAACCGGTTTTGAAGACAGTCCGGAAACGGTTGATATTGAAAACAAAGAATATGTTAATTCATCTTCCCGGCTTGTGATGTGGGAAAAGCAAATTACTAAAATGCTTAAGAAAGAAAAAAATCTTTCGAAATTCAATCTTATCTTTACAAACGACGTCGTTGATGCATTTTTTTCGGCTTTTGTTTCAATAATGGCTGCCCCGGTGGGAGTGAAAGGGATAAAAATTACAATAGCCCTCCCGAAGAATTCTTCTAAAGAAAAAATTTCGCTTCAAAAACTGCAAGTAGATACCCAAAAACTATTAGCCGGACTGAAGGATATTCCTCCCTCTATTCCGGCTTCAACTTCTTTGAATATTGCGGTTGTCGGCATGGAATGTATCTACCCCGGCGCTGCCGACAGGGAAGAATATTGGAAAAATATTCTATTGGCAAAAGACTGTATAAGCGAAATTCCCGCTTCGCATTGGGATAAAGATGAGTTATACAAATCCGATACGGCAGATACGGATTATTCCAAATCGAAATGGGGCGGATTCATTCCTACCTTAGATTTCGATCCGGTCGAATTTGGAATTATGCCTCATAGCATGTTCAAAATCGAACCTTCACATTTATTGAGTCTTCTTGTAGTAAAACGCGCCTTGAAAGACGCCGGGTATGATAATCTTTCCGAATGTGATTTCGAAAACACTTCGATTTTCATGGGAGCTAACAGTTCGGGCAACTCAATGATTTCAAAGGCGTATGCAAGATGGGTGGCTAAACAAATACTTGAAGATATTCCGGAGGAATTGGATGAAGATTATCCAATCTTTAATGAATATACTTTTTCGGGATTTTTACCGAATATTCTTACCGGAAGAATAGCCAACCGGTTGAATTTCGGCGGAAGAAATTATACGGTGGATGCTGCATGCGCATCTTCTTTGGCAACTCTCGACATCGCTTGTCAGGAATTAACTTCCGGACGTTCGGATATGGTCGTATTCGGCGGAGCCGATTTAACCAATACCATTGTTTCTTATCTGATGTTTTCCAGTATGCGCATATTATCTTCCAAGGCTTATTGCGCTCCATTCGACGCTTCAGCCGACGGAATAATCATGGGTGAAGGAATAGGTGTTTTAATCTTGAAAAGATTGGAAGACGCAGAAAGGGACGGAAATAAAATATATGCTGTTATCGAAGGAATAGGCGGGAGCAGCGACGGACGGAATCTGAGCATAACCGCTCCCGGGCGGAAAGGTGAAATAAGAGCAATGGAAAGAGCATATCAAAGCGCAGGCATTCTCCCGTCGCAGGTAGGATTAATAGAAGCTCACGGGACAGGGACGGTGGCCGGCGATCGAATGGAATTAGCTACTCTGACGGATTTATTTTTGGAATCGGGAGCATTACCAAAACAAACCGGCATCGGTTCGGTGAAGTCGCAGATAGGACATACCAAATGCGCTGCAGGCGTTGCAGGTCTTATTAAAGCCATTCTCTCGGTATATCATGGAATCATTCCGCCCACCATTCACCTCAACCGGATAAATAGTTTTTATGACCCGCAAACAAGCCCGTTCGTTTTTAATAAACGTGCTGGTATATGGAACGAAGATAAACGAATTGCCGGCATCAGCGCTTTTGGATTCGGAGGAACCAATTTTCATGCCATTATTAAGAATTATTCTTCTAATATTCAGGAAACAACTGTTTTACAAACCTGGCCTTCCGAATTATTCGTATTTAGAGGCGACACATTGAATGAAGCAAAAGTCTTAATACAAAAAGTGAAAGAACTGTTATCGTTGAATGATTCGCTTCGGATAGCCGATATAGCATTCAGTTTGGCGCTCTATAACGATAAAGATATTCAAGTATCTATTGTAGCCGATAGTATTGATGATTTATTATTAAGAATAACTACTGTTTTAGAAAACAAAACAGGATTTAAAATCTTTTACAGGGATGTAAAAGAAGGTAAAGTTGCCTTTTTATTTTCCGGAGAAGGCAGCCAATACGTTAATATGGCACGTGATCTTTTCGTTGCATTTCCTGCCATGAGAGGTTTATTAAATCAGCACAGTAAATACCTCCGGATTCTTTTTCCGGAAACAGCTTATGATGAAGAAACCGAAAAAACGCAGGAAAAAACAATAACGGATACCAATCATGCCCAACCGCTTTTAGGAATAGTTGATTTAGCCATTGCCCAATACCTTCGATTTCTGGGTATAACACCGGATATGACAGCCGGCCATAGTTATGGAGAATTGCCGGCGCTCTGTTTCTCGGGAGTCATTTCCCCCGACGATTTGGTAGCATTAAGTGAAGCAAGAGCAAAAGCGGTATGCGAAGCTATCGGAGAGGATAAAGGAAAAATAATCGCTGCAATTATCTCCGAAGAAGAAATAAAACCCTTACTTGAAGAAGAAAAAGAAGTCTGGATAGTTACTTACAATTCTAAAAAGCAAATAATTTTTGCCGGAACGACACAAGGAATCCATTCATTTATGAAAAAGGCTGCAGAAAAAAATATATTTTGCAGAGAAATAAATGCGGATTATGCTTTTCATAGCCCATTGTTAAATTCAGCCAAAAATATTTTCGGCTTTACTTTAAATAACTATATTTTTAAATCGCCGCAAATACCGGTATGGTCAAATATGACAGCCGGATTATATCCTGAAAAAACCGATGCAATCAAAACACACATTGCGAAACATTTGGTTCATCCTATACGGTTTGCACGACAAATTGAGAATATGTACGAAAACGGAGCTAAAATATTTATTGAAACCGGACCCGGAAGGGTACTACTGGGACTTGTTGAATCTATATTGGGGAAAAAAGTAGTAACGATTCAAACCGAAAATAAAAACAGCGACGGCCTTACTTTTTTATTAAGAGCTTTGGCGCAGTATCTATCATTAGGAAAACATTTTAATATCGAAAAATTGTTTGAAGGAAGAAAAGTTTCATTCCTCTGCATTGATGAAGCGGAACAATACAGGAAAGCTCCGACCGGTTGGTTGATCAATGGAAATGAAATCTATCCATCCAATGAGAATACGCTTGCTAAAACAAGCATTCAATCTTTCGAAGATACGCCGGTTTCAATTAGTACAGTTTAAGCATGTAAAAAATTAACTTTTAGATATAGCGAATAAACCCAGTTATGATTAATGAAATTGAAAACAAAGAATTATTAATTCTTAGTCCATTTGAACTGCCGGATGTAAGCTTAGCAATTGAAACCATTCGAGCGGGAGCTTTCCCAATACTGCATTTAGGACGGGATAAAAAGAAAGCGAAAGAATGTTTAGAAGAATTATCTGCAAAAACCAATCACCCTTTTGGAGTATGTATTATTTCCGACGAATTATTAAACATAAAACTTCCAGAAAAGGTAACGAAGGTATTATTACCTTTTGGTAAAGCAATTTCCGTAAAAAAACCCATTGAAATTCTATATCAGATTCACTCTTTAAAAGAAGCGAAGAAAGCGATTGAAGAAAATGTTTCTTCCATTGTAATTAAAGGGACGGAAGGAGCCGGACAAGTAGCTAAAGAATCATCATTTGTTCTTTTTCAAGGAATTATGGAATCCTGTCGTAATGCAGCCACAAAAGTATATATACAAGGAGGAGCAGGAATACATACCTCCGCCGCTTTTTTAGCGCTTGGAGCGCAAGGGATTATTTTTGATTCACAGATGGTAGTTTTTCCGGAATGTAGCGCTCCAGATGAATTGAAAACACTTTGTTCCAAATTGAACGGCAGTGAAATCAACGGAATAAACAACTTCAAAGTATTAGTACGTAAAAATTCGCCTCCTCTTCCGAAAAATCCGGATTTCAATGATTTATATCCATTCCTCAACGGATTCGACATTTCAGCTAATTACTTACCGATGGGACAAGATGTTGCATTATCGGTTGACTTATACCGCAAGTATAAAAAACTCCGGAATTTTGTATACGCATTTTATGAAGCCCTACACGGTCATATCCTGCAAGCAAAGAAGTTAAATATTATTGGAGCAGACAGTCCCTTAGCAAAAGAATTGGGCATTAAATACCCTATTTCACAGGGACCTATGGCTCGCGTCAGCGATGTCCCCAAATTTCTTAAGGAAGTTGCCGACGCCGGAGCGCTTCCGTTTTTGGCGCTAAGTGTTATGGAAGGTCAGGCGCTGCGCGAAACCGTGGAAAAGACAGTCAAAGTGATGAAAGATCAGCCTTGGGGAATCTGTCTTCTCGGATTTGTCTTGCCGGACACATACCAAGAGCAAGCCCGGCTAATTATGGAAACAAAACCTAAAGTCGTCTTAATTTCAGGAGGCCACGGCGGTCTTGTCAAGCAATTTGAAAATGCCGGAATTAAAACCTTTATTCATATTCCAAGCGTAACATTATTGGAACAGTACATCAAAGAAGGAGTTACCAATATGATTTTTGAAGGCAGGGAAAGCGGCGGTCATATAGGACCCTTCTTCAGTACGTTGATTTGGGAAAAACAAATCAACCGGTTGTTACAGGAAGACGACTTATCCAAATTCAGTGTTCTCTTTGCCGGAGGTATTCACGATGCTTTATCTTCCGCATTTGTTTCAATCATGTCGGCAAGTCTGGCTGCCAGGGGAGCAAAAATAGGCATACAAATGGGAACTTCTTATCTCTACACAAAGGAAATCGTAAAAACAGGAGCAATCACTCCCTTGTACCAAAAATTATCGGTCAATAATACAGAGACAATATGTTTGGAAAGCGTTCCCGGTCAAGTAAACCGGATACTCCCCTCCCCTTTTGCAGACTATTTTCTCAAGGAAAAACAACGGATACTTTCCGGAGGAACCGATTCTCTTCAAATCCGTATTTCATTAGAAAATTTAAATGCCGGACGTTTAAGAATCGCCGCAAAAGGAGTTGAAATGCAAAGGGATCATTTAGTCAATCAAACTCCCGAACAGCAATNTGAAAAAGGAATGTATATGATTGGCGACGTTTCTATATTAATTAACAAGCTNACCACAATAAAAAAACTACATACGGCTGTCGCTGTAGATAACCANAAGATACTTTCGGAAATGAATGAAATACCGGTTCCGGNATTTTTATCCAATCCGGTTGACATTGCAGTAATCGGAATGGAGTGTATATTTCCGGAAGCAAGCAGTATTGAAGAATATTGGTTAAATATTGTGACGGGAAAAGATTGTATAACGGAAGTGCCTGACATCCGGTGGAATAAATCTATTTTTTATAAAGCCGGTTCAACGGACGGAGATTTTATTGCATGCAAAACGGGAGGCTTTGTTCCTATCCTTGATTTCGATCCTATGGAATTCGGATTAACTCCCCAATCGTTAGCATCCATAGAACCTTTGCAATTATTGAGCTTATTAGTCGCTAAAAGAGCATTGGAAAATGCCGGCTACGGCGAATTGACGCCCGAAGAGTCGGAAAACACATCCGTGATTTTCGGCGGCGAAGGATTAACCGATTTTGCAACCCGGATCGGATTCCGGACATCATACCGTCAGATAGTAGGCGAACTGCCTGAAGAATTGAAAAAAAAGCTGCCGGCATTAACTACCGATACTTTTACCGGTATATTGTCTAACATCGTATCGGGAAGAATTTCCAACCGCCTGAATTTGAAAGGAAACAACTATGTGGTTAGTTCGGCCTGCGCTACCGGGTTGAACGCTTTACAACTCGCTTGTAATGAACTAACTATGTATGATTCCGACATGGTGGTACTCGGCGGGAACGATTTCCATAGCATGTTGAATGATTATATTTTATTCTCATCTACTTATGCATTATCTCCTACCGGTTACTGCGCCTCTTTTGACTCCAAAGCAGATGGCATGACACTGGGAGAAGGCGTTGGCGTAGTTATTCTGAAACGATTGGAAGACGCCGAAAGAGCTGGCGATAAAATTTATGCAGTGATTAAAGGAATCGGATGTAGCAGCGATGGAAAAGGCTTAAGTTTAACTGCTCCCAACAAAGAAGGACAAATACTTGCATTACAACGGGCTTATCGTGAAGCAGGCATCTCTCCGAACGATGTTGGTATGATCGAAGCGCACGGAACCGGAACCATAATCGGCGATCGTACGGAGTTACAATCGGCTTCTTCGGTATTTTGGAATGGAGGAGCTACTTCCGGACAAACGTATATAGGAACAGTGAAGTCGCAAATCGGGCATACAAAATGCGCAGCAGGCATTGCCGGATTAATAAAGTCCGTTCTCTCCGTCTATCACGGTATTATCCCCCCTACCCTTCATCTTGAAAAACCGCTTGATTTATATGACGAAAATACTAATCCGTTTATATTCAATACGCAAGCAGGTGTTTGGACGTCAGAAAAACGAATTGCCGGCATCAGCGCTTTCGGTTTCGGAGGAGCAAACGGTCATGCGGTAATAGAAAATTACAAACCGGAAATTTCTTCCGAAAGCGCATTGAAAGTATTTCCCACAGAACTACTTGTATTTAGAGGAGATACAATAGAAGAAGCAAAACAAAGAGTAGAAAAAGTCAAAAAACTCTTTTCTATTAACAATAGTCTGTCGTTAAAAGATTTAGCTTATTCATTGGCCATTGAAAACGATAAACCGGCGCAAATAATTGCTTTGGTTTCTTCGGTGGAAGAACTTTCGAACCGTTTGTTAGAGATCGAATTCGACGAGAAAAGCCCGAACCTGTATTTCCGGCAGGAAAAACCCGGGAAAGTAGCATTTTTATTTTCCGGACAGGGAAGCCAGCGAATCAACATGGCACGCGATCTTTTCGTCGCATTTCCTGCCATGCGCCGCCTTTTGTCTCAAAACAAGGAATATGAGAAAATGCTTTTTCCCCATACCTTATTTAGCGAAGCGGACAAAAAAGAATGGAATAGAATGATTACCGATACGCAGAATGCACAACCCGTATTAGGTATCGTTGATTACGCCATTGCCGAATACTTGCGCTTTTTGGAAATCGAACCCGATATGGTAGCCGGTCACAGCTACGGTGAATTACCGGCGCTTTGTTTTGCCGGCGTGTTCGACTCCGAAAAATTGGTTGAGTTAAGCCGTGAACGAGCCAATTCCATTTTAAAAGCCGTCGAAGACGACGCCGGAAAAATGATAGTCGTCGGCATTCCGGAAGAAGAGTTAAACACCTTATTGAAAGATGAAACGGAAGTTTGGGCTGTGAATTTCAATTCACCGAATCAAACGGTTTTATCCGGAACTACACCCGGCATGGATGCATTTACTGAAAAAATCAGTCAACAAAACATCGTATATAAGGAAATTAACGTAGCCTGCGCTTTTCACAGTCCTTTATTGGCAAAATCTAAAAAACTGTATGCGGATATACTGAAAGACGTCCCGTTTGAAAAACAACGCCTGCCGGTCTGGTCAAATACGACCGGCGAATTATATCCTGAAAACGGAAAAGACATTAAGAAACGTTTGTCGGAACAGTTGGTTCAGCCGGTATACTTCAGCATGGAAATCGAACAAATGTATGCCGACGGCGCCCGCATCTTCATTGAAACCGGACCTGGAAACGTATTGATCGGTTTAGCTCAATTTATTTTAGGAAAAGACATTACAACCATACAAACCGAAGCCAGAGAAAAAGAAGGTATTACTTTCTTACTTCACGCATTGGCACAATATCTCGCAACAGGTAAAACTTTCAATATAGGAAAACTCTTTGAAGGAAGAGATGCAAAATTCATTGATATTGATCAACCGGAAAAATACCGAAAATCTAAATTGACATGGTTGGTGAACGGACAATATGCCCATCCTGCCGAAGGCGAACTGCCGGATACCGGAGGAATGCCTTTTACCGAACCCTTAGGTTTGAAACTTGTCTCAGAAGCCGGATTAGCTTCGATGTCGTCAAATTTAGCGCCTAATGGAAGCCAACCATCCGATCAAGTCATGATGGAATATTTGGGTAGCGTACGCTCAATGATTCAAAACCAACGGGATGTGATGTTAAGCTATTTCGGCCGGAATCCGCAGGAAATCCATCCCCACCCTATTGAAGCGGCAACGCCCCGAATGATTGAAGAAAAAACACAAGCGGTAGAAGCTGCTCAACCCGTTTCTACCGGTCAGATATCCAATGCATCGCTTGACAATATTATGCATTTATCATCAGACCAAATCAAAGAAACCTTATTGAGCGTGGTCAGCGATAAAACCGGGTACCCGAAAGAAATGCTTGGTTTGGATTTTGATTTGGAAGCCGATTTAAGTATAGATTCCATTAAACGCTTGGAAATTGTCGGCGATTTGAAAGACAGATTGAATTTGGGCGATGATATTGGAAATTCGGAAGAAGCTTTCATTAGAATGGCTTCATTAAAAACACTGAATGAATTAATCGCTTGGATAGAAGAATTAAGGGCTTCTCATTCAACAACTTCCTTCGAACCGGTGGAAGAATACGTTGAAGCAGACAAAGAACAGGAAACCCCTCAAAAACCGGAAGAGTTATCCCGTATATTATTTGATACGCAGCCTTATCCGTTGAAATCCCCAAAAATATCCATCGAAGGAAAACGTTTTGCCGTAACCGACGACGGCGGAAAAATTGCCGCACAAATCAAATCATTATTAGAAAATGCCGATGCAAAAGCGGACATTATCCAAGCGGATGCTGATATTTCTTCCTACGATGGATTGATTCTTATCAACGCAACAGCTTCGCCCAACCATTATACCCTCCGCGATCTCTTTACTTTAATACACGGTACACAACTGAATCATTTGAAATGGGTCTTTACGTTCAGCGACATTATCGCTAAAATTGAAACCGGGAAAAATTTGAAAGACCTCAATCAAATACAAGGATTTTCAGGATTGTTCAAGACTTTACGGCTTGAATACCCGAATGTGAGATTCCGTTCCGTTCTTTCTTATATGCTTTTTGACGTTGAATCCCTTCCTCAAATCGTTGCGGATGAACTTACGGTTGATGATTTCTTCCCGGAAATTATATACAAAGGATCTGAACGTTTCATTTATTCTATACGAAATGAAGACTTAATTCCCGACGACGCAAATGTAAACGCCAATTTGAAATTGGATGAAAACTCGGTTGTCCTCGTTTTAGGAGGCGCCCAAGGGATCACACCTGAGCTAACTTCCCAATTGGCAGCGGAATACCCATGCCGGTATATTTTAGTCGGACGTTCGGAACAATTGGAAGATACTGAAGGTGTTTACTCCCAATTGAAAACGCAGATGGATATTCGGAAACACTTGATTACGGTGGAAGGAATGAAAGCGCCTGCTGAAATTGAGAAAAAAATTCAAAAAATATTTAAATCCAATCAAATAGCGGAAGCAATTGCAAAAATCGAAAAAACAGGCGCTCAGGTATCCTACCGGTCAATCAATATCATGAACCGGGATAATTTCAAGGCTTTTCTTCGAGCAATCAAGAACGATTACGGAAAAATAGATGGAATCATCCATGCTGCAGGCTTGCTGAACGATAAATTTTTTGCTGATAAAACTTGGGAATCCTTTGAAAAAGTATATCAAACAAAAGTCAATCCACTGCATGTCATCATAGAGGAGATGGACGACGACCTGAAATTACTCGTATTGTTTAGCAGCGTCGCTTCTTCATACGGTAATAGAGGACAATCGGATTACACGGCAGCCAACAGCGTATTCGACTTTACAGCCTCTTTCAACGGCTTGAAACCTGATTTGCGAATTGTTGCATTTAATTGGGGTCCATGGAAAGGCGCAGGAATGGTATCCAAATCATTGGAAGCCGAATTTAATCGCAGAGGAATACCGATGATTTCATTGGAAGATGGAGGCGCTTATTTTGTGCGAGAACTGAAATACGGAAAAACTTCCAGAATTATCATAATCGGAGGAAGAGTTAAAGTGGAAGATATTCTTAAAAATTTGATCTGAATGGCAAATGATAAAAATGATAAAGACATAGCTATCGTTGGAATGTCGTGTTATTTTCCCGGAGCAAAATCTATTCAGGAATTTTGGAATAACCTTGAAAATGGAGTCAGTTCGATTACGGACGTTCCCGGAGAGCGGATTGATTACCGGTATTTTATCAATGGAAAACCGGGGGATCCCGATCGTTTTTATTTTAATAAAGGCGGATTTGTGCCTCCAATTAATATTGATCCGCTCCGGTATGGTATTCTTCCGATCGCTGCAGAAGGGATTGATCCGGATATGTTGACTGCTTTATATTTAGCAAAGGAAGCGTTAATAGACGCTGGAGTGTATGAAAAAAATATTTCTTTGGAAAAATGTTGTTTTGTATTGGGAAAAGGGAATTATGTCAGTATTTCCAACTTTAGAATTGGCGGATACACCTTTCTAACACATCTATTTGAGAACTTCATAAGTAATATATTCCCTGAATTGAAACAAGAAGAATTGAAGACGATTCTAAAAAACATTCAATTGGAATTTGGTCGTTACCAAGCTGATACGGCAGTCGGATCAATGCCCAATATGATCGTTTCATTGGTAGCCAATAAGTTTNACTTGAGAGGGCCGGCTTATACCATTGACGGAGCTTGCGCCAGTTCCTTGCTTGCTGTTGAACACGCCTCCAACTTGCTGTTAAGCGGACAATGCGATATTGCATTAACCGGTGGTATGCAGTTGGGACAAGGTGCTTCTTATTGGAGCGTTTTCAATGTAATCGGAGCAGCTTCCGGCAAAGGACAAATCGCTCCGTTCAGCGAAGAAGCCGATGGTTTGCTGATTGGCGAAGGTGCCGGTATCATAGTCTTGAAAAAATTAGACAAAGCTATTGCGGATAACGATCGTATTTATGCAGTCATTAAAGCCTGCTGTTCGGGTAGCGACGGCTCAGATGTCAGCGCGATGGCGCCTTCTTCCAAAGGTCAGGTAGCAACATTGAAACTGACATGGGAGAAAGCAGGAATGGACCCGAAAAGAATAGGCTATATAGAAGCGCATGGAACGGCAACCCAAGTGGGAGACCGGGCGGAAATAAAAACGTTGATAGACTTTTTTGGCGATAACACAGCGCCTCCGGCCTTGCTCGGCGCTGTAAAATCCAATATAGGACATGCGATGTCCGCTGCAGGTATCGTTGGTTTGATAAAAACAGCTTTAGCGCTATATTATAAGAAAATACCTCCTACCCTGCATTGCGAGAAACCAATGAAAGCAATGTATGAATCCCGTTTCCTGCCGGTTCAACAATTAACCGATTGGGATGAAGAAAAATATCCTTTAGTAGCAGGTGTGAATGCTTTCGGCTTCGGCGGTATCAATACGCATGCCATTCTGGAACCCTACCGCGGAATTGCAAAAACCACCGTTTCCGTTTCTAAAACAGAATTAACCGGAATCAAGGAAGAGAGCCGCGATACAAAGAAATCCAATATGTTGTTGCCTTTGGATTTTAATTTTAAAACTCCCGATTTGCAGAATATAATCCAAAAAATCTTAAAAAAGACTAATAGGACATTTTCGGATATATCTGCCTTTTCCGAAGAAGAGTTAGAAGATACCATCTTGCAGGAAGCAAATAATAATTTACGCGAAATTGCCGCCCTGCAAAAAAACATGTTGGAATGGTACCGGTCAAACACATCCGGACGGGTGGTTCCAAAAACACAAAGCCTAAGTTCTGCGACGCCGGTTGTCGCAACCGATTCGCAAAAGGCGGGCAACACTTTTGAAAAAACCATCCGGTTTGATATGGACAACCATCCCTACCTGCTTGATCATGTTGTGGTTCGTCAACCGGATTACCGGCCGGTGGAGGAATCAAATCCGGTCGTTCCTTTTACTATGACAATCGAAACATTATGCGAATACACTCAAGAATTGATTCCCCTGGGAAAAATATTAAGAGTAAGTCCTGCGGGAGTATATAAATGGATACAGGTTAAAAAGCCATTTGTTGAAAAGATGTCAGGATATTGGAAAACCGACGATTGTATTTCATGGACGTTGCAAAGTTACGCCTACGGTAATATCACCGTAGGAGACGCATATCCAATTGTTCCGGATGAATATACAAAAGAGATAGATTTAGGTGATAACATTTCCTTGGTAATACCGGATAAAAAACAAATTTATTCCCGTTATCTGTTTCATGGTCCACACTATCAAACAATCTTAAAAATTACCAAATTGACAAAAAAAGGGATTCATGCTTATATCCAAAAATCGGAAGGAAAAGGATCATTGTTGGATAGTGTTGGACAATTGCTTGGGTTGTATTGTTATTTGATTTTAGAAGAAAGGCAGACATCATTCCCGTTGAGCGTGGAAGATATTATTTTTTATCAGGATTTCCATGACCAAGATGGTATTTTTGAATGTACGATATTTATTATTGACGTTAAAGATCAAGAAGCAGTATGTAATACCGTAATTAAACGAGACAACAAAATATGGGCTGTGGTGAAAGGTTGGCGTAATCTTCGGCTTAATTTTCATCAGCAAGGAATACACACAGTCAGAACCCCCGAACAATATATCTTGGCTGAAAGATTAAATAAAAATGTATTTTATTACTATTACGAATCAGAAATCAACATTTCTTTTTTAGATTTCCTCTTTGAACGGTATCTTAATTTGAAAGAGAGAGAACATCATCAATCATTGTACCTGAATCAAGCCAGAAATTACCTGATTAGTCGCGTCGCATTGAAAGACGGCGTCAGAAAATACATTCAAAAAGACGAGGAAGAACATCTTCTTTACCCGATTGAAATATCCGTCCGGTATAACGAACAAGGAAAACCCTGTTTATACGGACATGAAAGATTGAACGGAATCGAAGTATCCATCGCTCATAAAGGTAGTGATGCGGTAGTGATGGTATCGGATCAACCGGTAGGGATTGATATCGAGAAAATCGAGGCTAAAACGAAAGAATTTATGGAACTTGCATTCACTCCGCATGAATTGGATCTACTGAAAGAGAAAGGAGAAGATGCGGAATGGATTACCCGTTTCTGGGTAGCCAAAGAAGCATACAGTAAAATGACCGGCTTAGGATTACAGGGCAATCCGAAGCAATTTGAAATCGAATCGGTGACAGGAGAAGATTTAAATATTAAAAATACTATAATAACAACTGCAAAACACAGAAATGATTTTATCATTGGCTGGACGCATTAATGAATATAAGAAATGAAACTGATCTGTTTTCCTTACGCAGGAGCTGCAAGTGTAGCTTATATGCAATGGAAAAAATATTTTGACGGAATTGAAATAATCCCTATTGATCTTCCGGGCAGAGGCAGAAGAATTTCAGAGCCTTTATGTGAAACAATCAAAGAAATGGTTGATGATGTGAAAGTTCAAATCTTGGAGTTAGTTAACCGGGAAGAAAAATATGCTGTTTACGGACACAGTATGGGAACTTTGCTGATCTATGGATTGTTACATGATTTATTGAAAATGGGATTCCCTATGCCGGTACATATATTTCTATCAGGGAAGAATCCACCGCATATCCCGTCTAAAAAACCAATAAATCAACTCAATGATGAAAAATTTATTGAAAAAATAGTTGGAATGGGAGGAATGGAAGCCTGTTGTTTTGAAAATCCGATGTTGGCAAAAATATTTCTACCGATTTTTAGAGCCGATTTTAAAATCGTAGAAAACTATCAGTACAAGAAGAATAACCGCCCGTTTCCTGTGGACATCAGTTTCTTTTTTGCTTCAGACGATGCTTGTGTAGATCGCCAATATGTAAAGCAATGGGCTGATTTTACGACCGGTTCTTTCCGAATGTATTACTTTATGGGCGGACACTTTTTCCTTTTCGAACACGGAGAGCAAATTGCCAAAATCATCCGGGAAACATTGGCGAATGTTTATGAAGTCATTCCATATTAATATGAAATAAATACGAAATATGTTTGATCTTGATAATTGGACGGAAATTTTTAACTCCATTAAGCAAAACAAATTGCGAACGTTTCTCACCGGTTTTTCTATCGCGTGGGGAATATTCATGTTTGTGATTCTTCTCGCAGCATCAAACGGAGCGCAGAATGGTTTAATAACCGTTTTTGAAAAGCGTTCCTCCAATATCATACAGATACAAGGACGTTTTACTTCTATTCCGTTCGAAGGTTTACCTGATAACCGGAAAATTAATCTTGATAAAAAGGACTTTGATTGGTTAAACAGCCGCTTTCCCGAAAAAGAATACATTTCAGCTTTGATTCCGGTTGACGTCATGATGAGTTACAATAATGATAATACTTACGGCCTATGTACGGGAATATATCCGGATTACAATAAAATCAACGGGATAAAAATTATTGATAAACAAGGGCGGCTCATCAATGAATTGGATATGAAAGAAAAAAGAAAAGTAGCCATTATTAATAACCGTTTAAAAGAAGTATTATATAAACATGAAAATCCGGTGGGTGAAAAATTATTAATCAATGACTTGATGTTTACTGTAATTGGTGTTTACGCTGAAAATTCTATTATTGATTCCGAAAAAGCGTATATTCCATTTTCAACAGCTCAACTCCTGTTTAGCGGCGGATGGGGATTCAATAGTTTAGCTATTACGGTTAATGATTTAAATACGAATAAAGAAAATGATGCGTTTAATAACCGGCTGATTGATAATTTAGCCGGCTTGCACCGGTTTGATCCCGACGATAAAGTCGCTATCAATTTATTAAACCAAATTAAAACCTATTTGCAAACTCTTGGAATTTTCAATGCGATTGTCATCTTTATCTGGGTCATTGGAATCGGAACACTTTTTGCCGGCATGGTCGGAGTCAGCAACATCATGTTGATAACGGTCAGGGAACGAACCAGGGAATTCGGCATCCGGAAAGCGATCGGAGCAAAGCCTTCCTCCATCCTGAAGGGAATTATTCTGGAAGCTGTCTGCATTACCTTGACGTTTGGGTATTTAGGTTTATTTTTAGGTATTTGTACAAGTAATTGGTTTCGTTTATTTTTGGGAAAAAACCCGAATGTGAAGGAGTTTGCTATTTTTGAAAATCCTTCAATAGATATTCAAATAGCATTATTAGCTATGATCGTATTGATTATTGTAGGAATCCTTGCCGGTTATTTTCCCGCGAAGCAAGCGGTCAGAATTATGCCTGTAGAAGCAATGAAAGAGGAATAAATTATGATTGATTTAGATATAATAGATGAAATATGGGTTACTATCAGCCGAAATAAACTGCGAAGTTTCCTCACCGCCTTTGGGGTATTGTGGGGAATCTATATGTTAACGCTAATGACCGGAACCGGCAATGGATTGAAACGCGGATTTGTTCGCGGTATTGATGGATTCGCAAGTAATTCCTGTTTTATTGGCCCTGCTCCCACAAGTATTCCTTACCAGGGATTTCAAAAAGGGCGAAAATGGAATATTTATAACCGCGATTTAAAAATTCTTACAGATTCAATACCTGAAATTGAACACCTTTCTCCATTGATCATCGCACCGATGTATCCAAACAATGTCGTTTCCGATTTACGGACAGGAACTTTTTCTATACGTGGAATTTATCCGAATTATGCTGAAATTGAACGGCAACATTTAACCGGTGGACGATTTATCAATGAATTGGACATTCAGGATAAAAGAAAAGTTTGTATCATAGGAACGAAAGTTGAGGAAGAACTTTTTCCCAATAATGAAAACTCCATAGGACAGGAAATTCGCATCAATGGCGTTTACTATCGAGTGATAGGAGTTACATACGGCCTTTCGGATATCGCTATCAGATCAACTAAATTGGAAAATACGATATTGGTTCCGCTTACTACATTGCAACAGTTAATTAACCAGGGAGATATTATACATTCAATAACAGTAACTTCAAAGAGTCAGATCCCTGTAAGCCAAGTAGAAGAACGAGTCAAAGAACTGTTAAAAAAAATCAATCACATTCATCCCGACGATTTGAGAGCTACGTGGAGCGTTAACTTAGAAGAAGAATTTAATTTATTCATAAATCTGTTTGCAGGAATTGATATTTTAATATGGATTGTCGGTTCAGGAACGTTGATTGCCGGCATTGTTGGAGTAAGCAACATCATGCTGGTAACTGTTCGCGAGCGGACGAGGGAAATTGGAATACGGCGGGCGCTGGGGGCAAATCCCCGTTCGATCCTTAAACAAATACTGTTGGAAAGTTTTGCATTAACCTCATTAGCCGGTATTCCGGGATTATGCCTGGGAGTTTATACCTTATTACTAGCGGATAAATATTGGTTGCAAAATGTAGACAATGTTTTTTTTTACAAACCGATGATTTCATTTGGAACAGCCGTAACATCCATTATCATATTAGTCGTTTGTGGTTTATTAGCAGGCTCAATACCCGCTTCGAGAGCATTGCGGATTAAAGCCATTGACGCGATAAGAGAAGAGTAGTTATAAATTGAGAATTGAGAATTGAGAATTGAGAATTAAAAACAAAATATGTACATATGAAAACACTAAGTAGAATTATTGTATTTATTATTGTTGGAATTGTTTTAATTGCAACTTTTAAATTTCTATGGGACAGTTCCCGTCCCGAAATATCCACTTATGAAATTGTATCTCCGGTATTGGGAGATATTGATAATGTAACAACAGTTACAGGAAATATTGAACCCCGGAACGAAACATCGGTAAAGCCGGAAATACCGGGAATTATTTCAAAAATTTATAAAGAAATCGGAGATTATGTGAATGAAGGCGAAATCATAGCTACATTGAGGATCATTCCGGATGCAGCGCAATTGAACGCAGCCGAATCGCTTTTGCGAATAACTGATATTGTTTTAGAACAAATAACCAGTCAATACAAACGGCAAAAAGAATTATTTGAAAATGAAATCATTTCAAAAAATGAATATGAAGTCATCGAAGCCGAATATCAAAAAGCAATAGAGGAAAAAGAGAATGCCGAAATTGCGCTGGAAATCGCACAAAAGGGTTTTTCAAGAAGAGCCAATTTGGTAGATAATACGCAGATTCGTTCCAGATCTTCCGGTACAATCTTAGATATTCCCGTNAAANTAGGCAGATCCGTTATCCAAAGTAATCCGTTTCATGAAGGTACAACCATAGCTCAGGTCGCTAATATGAAAGATCTGATTTTCAGAGGAACAATTGATGAATCCGAGGTAGGNAAAATTTGGGAAGGAATGCCGGTTAACATTTCTATAGGAGCAATCCCNAATGAAACGATTGATGCAAGATTAGAATACATAGCNCCCCAAGGTACTAAAGAAAGCGGATCGGTATTGTATGAAATTAAAGCCGCATTAATTATGCCTGAAACAAGCCTTATCCGGATAAATTACAGCGCTAATGCAAATATTATCATTGCACAGGTAAAAGATGTAATAAAAATTCCGGAAAGCGCGGTTGAATTTAGTAAAAGTGGTATGGCTTATGTATATATCTTGAAAAGTCAGACAACTAAACAAACGTTTACAAAAAGAGCTATTGAAATCGGTTTGTATGACGGAGATTATGTGGAAGTTAAAATGGGATTAACTCTGAACGACCAAATCAGAGGCACAAAAATCGAAACTCAAAGCAAATAATAATTAACTGTATTAATAATAATGTGTAAAATGGAAACACGAAAAGGAATAGCTTTATTAATAAGTTTGTTGTTTACTTTGACCGGTTTAATGCATGCCCAACAAAAAACATTGCGTGAAGAATTGGAAGAATTACGGGAACGTACCCGTATCCAAAATGAAATGCTCGGTAAATCAATTTCAACCGATTCAACTCATTTCGAAATACCTCAAGACAATAGGATTATTCCTCAAGAAGACCGGATAATACCTAAGGATAACAAATGGTCGTTGGAAGCGTGTATTCAATATGCTATCAATAACAATATCAATATCAAACAACTCCAACTCCGTCAGGAAGAAGCCGAAATACATCGCAATACGGCAAAAAACAGCCGTCTACCGAATTTAAACGCTTCTATGGGACTTGATTGGAGTTACGGAAAATCGGAAAGTCTTACAGGTGAATTCTATGATCTTAATTCATCGAACAATAATATTAACGCTCAAAGCGTATTCCCCATTTTCACCGGATTCCGGATACCGAATCAAATAGCACGTGCAGAATTAGATTGGAAAGCCGCTATTCAAAATCTTGAAAAAGCGAAAGAAGATTTATCAATACATATCACCTCTTTATTTTTGCAGGCGAATTTTTACAAAGAATTATTTAACGTCAGTGAAAAACAATTGGAATTAAGTAATATACAAGTGGGACGAACCAAACTTCTTATTGAATCCGGAAGCGTTCCCAAATCCCAGTTATACGATATTGAAGCGCAGGTGGCTAAAGATACGGTGACTGCTATTGAAGCGCTGAACAATTATGAAATAGCGTTGTTAGATCTTGCACAAAGTCTTGAATTGGAAAGATATACCGACTTTGATATTTATTTCCCCGAAATTGAAGGAGATATAATTACTATGTTCAGGCGCAGTTTGCAACCGCCGGACGTCATTTATGAAAATGCTTTGATTATAAAACCGGTAATAAAAGGACAGGAATATCAAGTGGAAAGTTCTAAAAAAACCCTGAAAATTGCAGAAGCAGGATATTATCCACAAATAGATTTTACGATAGGATACGGAACCCGTTATCATCATATCTATAAACCTTCCGAACAAGTCAATCCGATTACGCTTGAACCGATAGAGCTGAATCCTTCATTCTCAAAACAAATAGGAAATTATGGAACTAAGTATTTCGGTTTTAGTATGAATATCCCGATTTTTAACCGTTTTCAGACGCGAAATCAAGTCCGCATCGCACGGATTGATATTTTGAATCAACAATTAATTTTAGAAAACAATAAAAAAACCTTGTACAAAGAGATACAAACAGCTTCCAAGAATGCGATGGCGGCACAGGAAAAATTCCGGGCTTCCGAACGCGCAGTCATATCGGCAAACGAATCGTTCGAATACGTCCGCAAGCGTTATGAAATAGGGAACGCTACGGTCTTTGAATTTAATGAAGCCCGTACACGGTTAATTCAAAGCCAATCGGAACAGATTCAAGCAAAGTATGATTTTATTCTTCGAACCAAAATTCTGGATTTTTACAACGGAATACCGATTCAATTATGAATTAGGAATTAGGAATTAGGAACGTTTCGCACTTACGGGGCTCGGCGTAGCGGGATACTATAGCCGTCAGGTTAAAACCTAAATAGCTCTGAAAGAGCGACAATCAATAGCGTAGGGCAACGCCCTACGGATTGGCGTAACGGGACTCCATAGCCGTCAAATTAAGGCTGAAAGCCTGTAAATCAATAGTGTAGGGCATCGCCCTACGGATTGACGTAGCGTCCCACCATAGCCGTCAGAAGTTAAAACCTAAATAGCTCTGAAAGAGCGACAATCAATAGCGTAGGGCAACGCCCTACGGAGCGAAATACAAACAAAAACTAAGCCCTGAAAGGGCGGTATCCTGATGACGCCCCTTCAGGGCTTATTAGGGGGTACACCTTCCAATTCGTAGGGCGCTGCCCTACGCTATTGATTTACAGGCTTTCAGCCTTAACCTGACGGCTATAGTGTCCTGCCACGCCAAGCCCCGTAAGTGCGAAATATTCTTAATTCTTAATTCATAATTCTCATAAAGTTAAATACCGTTAAGGTGGGGGGAAATTGCAACAATAAATTCCTCTAAATATTCATTTTTAGAGAGATGGAGTTTCTTTTTCAGGCGATATTTATGCATAACAACTG
>JGI24702J35022_10000673_pt1 | contig 20783 bp, 22 predicted proteins | sample TergutTh196P4_FD_35022 | JGI IMG/M metagenome (IMG submission 35022)
TGACGAACCGCACCAGCCTCAACAATATCAAAAGCCGGACCACGGGCGACGGCCAGCACGGCACCGCCCGCTTCGCCACGGCACAGGAACAGAAGCAGACCTATCGCATGCTCCCCTTCACGCCGGAATTGTGGCGGCAGGGCAAGAACCTGCCAAACTGCCAGGGAATCATCGTGGACCAGCGCACGCACTTCAGGAAAACCACCGCCATCGTCGACGAGGGCGATGTGCATGCCCTCATGATCGGCGCGGCCGGCTGCGGCAAAACGGCATATTTCCTGCTGCCCAATATAGAATTGGCCCTCGCAACAGGCATGTCGTTCATGTGCAGCGATACCAAGGGGGACCTGGCGCGGTGGTACGGGAAGATAGCACAGGAATGCTATGGCTACCGGGTTGCGGTGCTCGATCTGCGCCAGCCCATGAAGTCGGATGGGTTTAACATGCTGAATCTGGTCAACAAGTATGCCGACATGTATAAGGCGAATCCGAGCGATGTCACCTCCAAAGCCAAGGCAGAAAAATACGCGAAGGTGATTGGGGACACCGTCATCGGTGACACCTCGAACAAAGGTCAAAATTCGTTTTTTTATGATTCCGCGAAGGGGCTCCTAGCCGCTGCGGTGCTCCTCGTCGCCGAGTTCGCCGAACCCGCGGAGCGGCATATTATCTCCGTTTTCCGCCTCGTGCAGGACCTCCTCGCGCCCTCGCCGGTGAAGGGGCTGAGCTGTTTCCAGCTGCTCATGCAGCGCCTGCCGGACGGGCACAAAGCCAAACAGTTCTCCAGTGCGGCGCTCAACACCAGCGGCGAAGGCATGGCCTCCGTCCTTTCCACCGTGCTTTCCCGGCTCAACGCCTTCCTCGACACCGAGATGGAGCAGTTGCTCTGCTTTGACACCGTCGTGGACGCCGAGCGCTTCTGCAATGAAAAGACCGCGCTCTTCGTGATCCTCCCGGAGGAGGACCCCCCGAAATATTTCCTTGTGAGCCTGATCGTCCAGGAGTTGTACGGCGAGTTGCTCGCCATCGCGAATGAAAAAGGCGGCAAACTGAACAAGCGTGTCATGTTTTTTTTGGACGAGTTTGGCACCATCCCGCCGATTCAATCAGCCGACATGATGTTCTCCGCCGCACGCTCGCGCAAGATCAGTATTGTGGCGGTGATTCAGAGCTACCAGCAGCTGGAGAAGAACTACCAGCGGGAAGGCAGCGCCGTTATATGCGACAACTGCCAGCTTACCATAGCGGGCGGCTTCGCGCCGGGCAGCGAATCGGCGGAGAAAATCTCCAAGTCCATGGGCAGCCGCACGGTCATGTCGGGCACCGTGACCAAAGGCAAGGGCAACGCCTCCCAGCAATTGCAAATGACCGAGCGGCCACTCATGTCGGCAGACGAGCTCAAGTCCATGCGCAAGGGCAATTTCATCGTGCTGAAAACCGGCACGCATCCCTTCATTTCCAGGCTGAAGCTGTTCTTCCAGTGGGGAATCAAGTTCGACGAGGCGAATCCCTACGCCACCCCGGATCATGCCGCACGGGAAGTGAAGTACGCGGACAAGGCGAAGATTGAGGCCGCTATCATTGAAAAGTACCCCAACATCGCCGTGCCCATGCCGGACCAGCGCCCCGCCCCGCAGCCGCAGCAACCGCGACATAAGCCGCAGCCGAAGGTATAGGAGAGAGGGGAACGCATTGCCGAGATTCACACGTATTTACAATGACGAGCGGCTGCTCAAGCGGGCGAAGTATGTATATTTCCATCTCAGGGACCGCGAAAAAGACGGCGTCGCGTGGCCGGGGATCAAAGCCATGGCGCATGATTTGTCCATGTCGCGCAACACCGTGAAACGCGCCGTGGCGGATCTGGAACGGCTGGGGTATATCCGCAAAGAAACATTTTTTTGCAAGGACGGAAAACAAACTTCGAACCGCTACCACATTTTAAAATAGCCTTGCACCAAGGGGGCATTGGGCCTGTTTGATGGCCCTGTGGGGGGCCCACCATGGACCCCTCTATGAATACCCCAGGTGAAGAGCTTATCAACGGCAGAAGGAGAAAGCCTGACATGTTTCCCTTGCCATCATACCGTGCCTGGGCTATCCTGAATTTATATAAAATTCAGGGGAGGCAAGCGAAATCATGAACATGAACAAAATTTGCGCGGACTGGCTGGAGGATGCAAAATACCGCTGCAAGGCATCTACCTGCGCGGTGTACGGCAGGATCATCCGCACGCGCGTTGTTCCGCTGCTGGGCAACATGGCCCTGCGGGACGTCACGCTGGAAACAGTGCGGGAGTTCATTGACCGAACCATGCGTATCGGCCGCCTGGACCGCCGCGGCGGTTTAGCGCCCAAAACAGTGCGGGACATCACGTCCGTTCTGCTGCAAATCCTGCGCTTCGCAGGGATAAATATCAAAACGGCATTACCGGCCGCGCCGGAGCCGGAATTGCATTTGTTCTCTGCCGATGAACAGGCCCGCCTCGTGCGCTTCCTGCGGCGGGGCACAACGGATCCCAAACGCCTGGGCATCCTGCTTGCGCTGTTCACGGGCTTGCGCGTCGGTGAGTTGTGCGCCCTGACCTGGGGCGACATCGACATGGCGGCGGGTACTTTGCGCGTGAGCAAAGCCGTGCAGCGTGTGCAGACGCCCGGCGGCCCAACTAAAACCACGCTGCACATCGGCGCGCCCAAAAGCAAAGCCTCCACGCGCACCATCCCCCTGCCGGAATTCCTACGGCGGGAACTGAAGGCGCTGTGGGTCGACCCGCAGGCGTACCTGCTTACAGGCACGGCAAAATGCATGGAGCCTCGCCTGATGCAGGGCTTTTTTACGAGGATGCTCAAACAGGCTGGGATTGCGCATAAAAACTTCCACGCGCTGCGGCACAGCTTCGCCACCCGTGCCGTGGAACAGGGCTTCGACATCAAGTCTGTTTCGGAACTTTTGGGCCACAGCAACGTGAAATTCACGATGGAGAGTTACGTGCATTCTTCGCTGGAACTCAAGCGTGCGCACATGGAGCGCATGGCGGCCCTCTGGTAATACCATCGCAAAGTTAGCAGCTTTGCGAGCACAAGATATAAACCCAAACTTCTATAGTATACTATTCATAGGGTTAAATGTCAAGGATTTGACAAAATTTTTAGAAGCCCCCAAAACCCTTTGACCCCGATTGCCTTGCTGCGCTTTAGTTTCACAAGGCACCATCGCAAAGCTGCTAACTTTGCGATGGTCATGGGGAGGATATGGCATGGTCACCAGCATTTATTATCCGGTATTTTACGGTTCACTGCTTTTTATCGGTTTGGCTGTATTGACCCTGGGTCTGTTTATGCGCAATGAGCGCGATCCCGTCCCTGGCAAAAGCAGATTCAGGCGGATCAGTCGGCAAAATCAGAGCAGGCAGAAGATAGTGGACGTTGTCCCCGTCGAGCGCAGCTCCAAACAATTGATCCAACAAATTCTTCAGAGCAGAAAATACAAGCGACAAAACCAAAGCAAAAAATACAAACGGCTGCGCGTGGTATTTCTGAGTGTGCTGGGAGCCGGGTTGCTCATTGCAGCCATGGGCACTTATCAGAGGGCAACCTATTCTTGGTCGATACAAAAAAGCGCCATATTACAATCCTTTGTAGCATTGCTGCCAGTGGAGGGAGCGCCGCCGTTGCCAGCGGATGCAGAGATGGAAACTCCCTTTTGCCTTGTGCATATTCATGAAAACGCGATAGGCGAACCTAACTACCGTTTGCTGCAACACAGCATAGGAAGCCTTCTGCACAGAGATTTTCTTAGTTGTGTGAAAACCTTGGTAATCGCATATGAACATCCAGTTGAACAACAAACTTACAAACAAAAGAAAAAGGTCGGTGACAAGTGGAAAGATGGGGAACAGCTATACACAATTTACCGTTATACAACGGATATCTATCTTTACAACGCACAAAATGGTGAAGTGTTTTTGCTGAAAACACTCGAAGGACAAGACTTTCCTCTGTTCATTTCAGACAATTCTCCGTTTAACGGTAGGGTAGACGAAAGTGCAATCATTAGAGTGACGCACGAAAAGCTACCGTGAATTATTTAGTCGATAGCATATCGCTAGTATAGATAAGGGGACAAACATATGGCAATTGAACGGCTAATCGGCATTGACTTCGGCACCAGCACCAGCGCTGTGAAAGTGAAATCATACCAGGACGGCAAACCCATCGGTGACCCTGTAACTGTGGATTTTGTGCGATTTGACGGCAAAGCCACGGTGCCCACGTTGGTATTCCGCACGAAAGACGGCGCGGTGCTGGTGGGCTACGCCGCTGAGAATAGTTCGGAGCGCGGAACATTGCATCAGAATTTCAAGATGGACCTGATCAGCCCGGAGGAAGAAAAGCGTGCTACGGCGCTGGAAAGTACCGAGCTGTTTTTTCGGCACATGTTTGAGGCTTATCAATCGCAAGCCATGTATCTCACTGCTTGCGATAAAGAAACCACGTATATCAGCTATCCCGCCAAATGGACAGATACCCTGCGGGAAACCATGATGGACATAGCCGAGCGGGCTGGATTTAAGAATATACAGGGCATCAACGAGCCTGCGGCGGCGGTGCAAACCGTGCTGGTACAGGAAGGCACTCAGTTCCGTTCCGGCTACCGCGATTATGTCAACCTGCTCATGATTGATATGGGCGCGGGCACCACTGATTTGGTGCTGTGCCGTTATTATCCCAAAAAGCCGGAACCGCGCGACCGCATGGAAATCGTGCTGCCATGGCCACCACCTGAAAGCCCCCACACCTTGGGCGGACGCGAAATCGACAAGGCTATGTGCGAACACATTAAGGAAATGGCCATACAGCTGGGTGTACCTGTGCGGCAGAATTTCAACGACCAATACCTCGACCAGTGTAAGCGCTGGAAAGAGAACACCCTGTCCGTGCAGCTTAACAGAAATGAAAGCGTGAAGCGAATCGGCTTTTTAGCGCCCATATTGGATACGCTGGGTATTGAGGACGACCCGCCGCCCATCAGCCGCAGGACATTCGAGGGCCTGCTACAAGATTACATAGCACTGTTCCCTCGGCTTGTGACGGAATGCCTGAACGAAGCTGGTTGGCAGGGCCGTGATATAGACTATGTGTTGCTCACCGGCGGCCACAGCCAGTGGTATTTTACAGATGAAATCCTCACAGGCAAGCTATCCCGCTTCGGCAACCCCGGCCTGACGCAGATTCTTGCTGAGCCGCGCAGGTGCATCCGCCTGTCGCTCCCGCAAGAAACCGTGGCTTTGGGCCTTGTATACCAGCGCATCACCGTTGGAAGTGACGGGAATAACAATCGCAGCACAGACGGTGTAAAATTCTGCGGCTTTTGCGGCAAGAGCATGCCCGGCTTCGCCAACTACTGCGGCTACTGCGGAAAAAAGCTGGGCGCTGCTGTTGTACAGAAGCAGGCTTACCCCTTCCCCCAGGCCGAAGCCTCCCAGCCCCAGCCACGCCCCGCTCCGCCTGCGCCGCCGAGGCCCGCGAAAATCGTCTGCCCCTGCTGCGATACCCCCTTACCGGCGAACGCGAAGTTCTGCGGCAAGTGCAGCACAGTCATTAAAACCGTATCGTCAACTGCGCCTCCTTCCGCGAATATCACCTGCCCCGGCTGCGGCGCGGTTCTGCCGTCCGCCGCAAAATTCTGTGGCAAGTGTGGCACGACACTGTGAATTTCAAGAAAGACACGAGATACCGCTATGAAAAACCCATTATTCAGACTATATTTGGAATTCTTTTCGTCCTTGGCGGGCTAACGAATCTGGTTTTGGGCATCGCTGGGGGAGAGGCGCTGAATATAATTCTAGGGCTGCTAATAACTCCTGTCGGCGGTTTTTTGCTTTGGTTCTTGTTTGGCAAAAAGAAAGATAAGGTTGCATCAGCTACGCAGTTCATGCCACCATTATCCGCGTCCGAACCTGCCGTCCAGCCAGAGACGCAATTCTGCCCGGCCTGCGGCGCTGAATTGGGCGAGGACATGGGCTACTGCATGATATGCGGCTATAAAGCAAGATAGGAGAACATATTATGATTTTCATCAAGCTTAGCTGGATTCCCTACATATTGATTGGACTTGGGCTTTTTTGCATCGGCGCGTTTCTTTTCGGCGAAGGAGAGCCTGCCGCCGTACTGCTGGGTTTGGGGCTGATTGCACCTGCAGGCATTTGGCTTTATTTCAAGCACAAAAAGAAGAGCGAAAGCGATGGCGTAAACCCAGTTCCTTCGCCGCCCAAATATACAGTGCTGCCGCCCACTCCGGTGCAGCGCAACACCGTGTGCCCCGTTTGCGGGTACAAAAACGATGGTGACATGAACTTCTGTATCATGGATGGAACGAAACTGAATTGAGGAGGCCCAAACATGGCATTCAGTATCAACGGCTGCGGCACGGACGAACACGCTAAACGGCTTGCTTTTGCAGGAAATTTTCCCTGCGAGGGCTGCGGCAAAGAGCGGGAGTTTCACGTCTGCGAAATCAAGCACAGGATCACAGCTATCTATATCCCGCTGTTCACGCTTTCCAAGCGCTATGCGGTGTTATGCAGAAATTGTGAACGGGGCTATAAACTCACCGAGCAAGAAATGCATGCCGCCTGCGCGGGCGATATGCGTTATGTACGGGAACTGATTGAAACAAAGGGGGAGGCTTACCAAGATGAAGCTGTGTCGCTGGAGCAATCAACTGCCATAGCCTCAACGTCTGATGTACCCTGCTTTTGTACCGCCTGCGGCGCACAGGTGCCGGAGGGCATGGACTTCTGTGGCAACTGCGGTATCCAACTGCAATCCATACCAAACATAAAAATCTGTCCCGCTTGCGGCTACGAAAACGAGCCGGACATGAGCTTCTGCATCATGGATGGGACGAAGCTGAATTAGAAGGAGAGGTGAACGCAGTGGCCAAAGCATTTACGCTGGAGGATATTCGTGTTTTACGTGAAAAAACCGGGGTAGGACTGCCTGATGCAAAAAAGGCGATGACTGAAGCCGGGGGCAATATGGATCGCGCGATTCAGGTCTTGCGGGAAAGAAGCGTAATAGCGGACGAGTTGGCATCAACTGATATGGCATGCCCGTACTGCAATGCCGCATTGCCAAAAAATATGAGTTTCTGTGGCAAATGCGGCAAGGCGATTGTCCCGTCCGCACCGGCAAAAAAAGTGTGCCCCACCTGCGGCTATGCAAACGAGCCGGATATGAATTTCTGCATTATGGATGGCGCACCGCTAGACGCTCCCGCAGACACGAATGCGCCGTACATGGTGCTCATCAAGGAGTTCCTAGAAATTATGTCCAATGACGCCAAAATCAAGGCAAAGACTTTGAAAAAGGACATTTCAATTCAAATCACATTCAAGGACAACGAGGAAAGCTGCTATATACACTTTAACAAGGGCGAGATTAACACGGGATTAGGCGTTTGCCCGTTCGGTGCGAAAACCAAATTGAGCATTCCCTTCAAAATTTTTGATGCCTGGATGACCAATACAGGTAACGCCGCTAACGCCGCCGCTGAAGGTAAGATGACCTTCACCGGCAACGTACTGGCTTTGCGTATCCTTGGGCTGGCGAAGGATTCTTACCAGAAGGCCGCTGAAAAAGCTGGCAAGTTGGATATAGGATAAAGGAGATAAACGCTTATGCAATGCCCACAATGTAATGCTTTATTACCTGCTGACATGAGCTTCTGTGGCAAATGCGGCAAGGCGATTGTCCCGTCCGCACCGGCAAAAAAAGTGTGCCCACCTGCGGCTATGCAAACGAGCCAGACATAAGTTTTTGCATTATAGATGGCGTACCGCTGGTTACTCCTGTGGACTCGAATATGCAGTATATGGCATTCATTAAGGAATTCCTTGAAATTATGTCCAATGACGATAATTCCAAAGCAAAGACTTCGCGCAAGAATGCTTCTTTTCAAATCGCATTTACAGACACCAAAGAAAGCTTCTACATATTCTTTGACAAGGGTATGATCGACGCAGGGCTTGGCGCATATCCGTCCGGCGCAGATTTCATATGGAGCCTTCCCACCAATGTTTTTGATGGGATTATGACCGGAAAGGCCACTGCTGCCAAGGCCATCCAGGACGGCACAATGACCTTCGTCGGCAACCTGCGTAAAGCCTTAATACCCCTTTTCAAACTGATGATGGATTCTTATCGGAAAGCCATCACAAAAGTCGGCAAAGTGAATTTAACATAGAGGAGGCACCCCCATGACCTGCCCAAACTGTAACACATCTCTGCCCGAAGGCGCAAAGTGCTGCGGCAAATGCGGTGCAACCCTAGTCCCGGCCTCGCCACCGAAGCCCGCCGTCCCTGCAAAGAAAATCTGTCCTGTCTGCGGCTTTGAAAATGATCCTGACATGAACTTCTGCCTCATGGACGGGACAAAGCTAGCGGGCGCTCTGCCAGAAGCGATGCCTAGGCCCGCCAAGGCAAAGCAAGCAAAGCCAGCTGACCCCGGCCAAACCCTGCGAACCGAGCGGCTGTCACGGGAAGTCTTTTTGGGCTGGCTAAAAAAAGCGGATGCCGCCGCCTACCACGCATTGCTGGGTTCAAGCGAAAAAGAAACTGCGGCGGCAGCCGCGCTGGTTCTGGTCAACGACAACACCCGCACCTTGCAGGCGATTGCCGCACCTATATCCGCCGCGACATTGCAGGCTATGCTCGCAAGCGGCAGGGCAAAGCAGCGCGCACTGCAAGTCCTGTTTCCGCTGTTTTTCTGCCTTCTGATGATCATGTCACTGTTTTCCTGCGCTTTTACGGCCTGCGCGCAGGGCGTTGAGGCTGGAACAGTTTCTGTGCTGTTCGGCAGCGCTGTCACCATTCCTCCCATGTTTATTACCCGGATGAAGCTTGGGCGGCAGTCCGTTGTAAACGTGCTTGCCTTTTTGGAGCAAGAAATTGCCGAACGGCAGAAAGGAGCCTGAGAATGACATGCCCAAAATGCAGCACCAAAAACCCGGAGGACTATAGTTTCTGCCTAAGCTGTGGAAACCAACTGCAGGCTGTACAGCAACCGCTCGCACCGATACCTGCATACGTAGACCCCAAGACTGACAAACGCAGGCGTAACGAAGTAGCCTACATCACGCAAATGTACGAAATTGTACGCAAGAAGATGAGTCTGCCCTATGATTTACATGTAGACCCGGCCAACCCACAAACCTCACTTGGAATGATGATCCAGCAAATCGATACAGAAACGCTGTTGCTAATCCTGAAAAGGGCGAAATCCCTGGTCGTGCAGTTCACGGTTATCGGGATCATCGCCTTGATTACCATGGTGGGCATTGGCGTTGCCATCATTTATTTCGCGATGCACATTCCTATGAACAAGCGCGCTATTGTGCTCATGGAAGCCGAACTTGCCCGCCGCAACGCAGCCCAACCATAAAGGAGGCCAACTCTAATGTCCAACCAAATTGACACCAGCATCCTGGATGTTTTCCGGGCCATAGACCGCAGCGACATGCAGCTGCCCCTGGACATCGAAATCCCCAACAACTTTTACCAGCAGATGCTGGATTACTTCCTGGAGCGGGGGTACCTGAACACCCTGGCCGGGCGGGACAGCTTCGTGGATTTCCGTAAGCTGGCCCGTGAAAACCCCGCCCGCTTCGGTAATATTCCTGAAGGCCGTTCGAGGGAGGTCACCTGGCTGCGGGTGACCCGCCTGCCGGTGCACCCCAGCGAGTCGAAAGAATACGACCTGCTCTCCCGCTGGCAGAGCGTCCTCGCGACCCTGCACACCTGGGGGCACCGGCTGATCTTCCTGCTGCAGCGCAGGGGCGGCGAAACCAGCCTGGCCCTGGGCACGGTGTCGCACTCACGGGATATCAATGCCGTGCAGGCCCTGGAGCAATTCAAAGAAGCTGCCGCCAGCGGCATGCCCGGCATTGAGCTGTGCCCCGTGCTGGACAAAGCCGAGCGCATGCAATTCGGCATGGCGTTGTCGGAGTATCTGGCTGTTGGCACGGTAACGGGCATCCCCTCCCTGCGTAAGGACTCCCAATTCGGCGTACTGCAAACCCTGGACCAGCTTGCGTTTGGCGTGCGGGATCTTAATGGCATTGAACAGGATTATGCCCTCATGGTTGTGGCCGACCCCGTGGGCGACGAGGAGATCACCAGGACCCTCAGCAATTACCGCCGCCTTGGCAGCGAAATTCACCTGGAAGTCAAGCGCAACGTCTCCGATACCGATACCATCAGCGAGGCAAAATCAGCACAGGCCGGCATCGGCTCCGTGTTGGCGGGTGTCGGTTCTGCCTTGGGGATGGTTGCGCCGCCGATTGCCGCCCTGCTTGGCGGCTTGGGAGGCGCGCTGAATAAATCCATGACGAAAACGGCGGGAACCTCCAAGGCCGTCACCACGGAATACCTGGACAAATTCGCGCAGTATGCAGAACTCATCACCGAGAAACACTGCGAGCGTCTGAACCGCGGCCGCAACCTGGGTTTCTGGAATACCGGCATCTATGTGCTTGGCAAGGCCGAAAAGGACATCAACACCGTGATGGGCATGCTGCGGGCCGTTTATTCCGGCGATGAAAGTTATGTGGAGCCCATCCGCGCCAGCCTGCTCAAAGGGAATTCCGGCGCCCTCGATATCGTGCGCCGCTGCGATTTGATTCCCCTGATCAGCACTGAGGCCGCCCCGAAGGACCCTGTCGGCCACTGGAACACCCTGGGCCGTATGTACCAATATGTCAGCACGCCGCTGAATACGGAAGAACTGTCGATTGCGACATCCCTTCCCCGGCGGGACGTGCCCGGCTTGCGTTTCGTGAAAACCTCCGTGCGCTTCGCCAATAACCCCGCTCCTGTGGACGGCGACACAATCTGTCTTGGCCAAGTGGTGGACACCGGCGTGGTGCAGCGCAACGAATACCGCATTGACCCCAACGCCCTGGTGCGCCACGCCATCGTGGCGGGCAGCACCGGCTCAGGGAAAAGCACCACCTGCAAGGCGATCATCAATGAAGTGCTGGGGCGCGGCGTACCCGTGATGATCGTGGAGCCCGCCAAGGATGACTATGTCCGTTGGGCTATGAAATACAACGAATCCCTGCCTGAAGCAGAGCGCGAAACACGCGGGTTCCAGATTTTTATGCCCGGTACCGACAGCGTTGACGGTGTGCGCGTGAGCAGGCTAAAACTCAGCCCTTTTCAGCCCGCTGCTGTAGAGGGCGCGCCCATAGACCTGCTCACCCGTTGCGAGCAGGCCACCGCCCTGTTCAACGCCAGTCTCCCGGCTTCTGACGTACTGCCTGTGCTCATTGACGAAGCCCTGTACACCTATATGTACGAGCAGGTGGGCGAGCCGTTCTTGAGCGGCGACATTCCCCAGCGCAAGGACTATCCCCGGCTGGACGGCGTGATCGCCACAGCCAAGCGGGTGCTAGCCAACCGGGGCTATGACAAAAAGGTGCAGGACGACATCCGTGCGGCGTTGGAAACCCGCTTCGCTTATCTTACCAGAGGCAAGCGCGGCGCCATTCTCAACGTGAATAATTCCACGGATTATACCTCGCTGTTCAGCCGCCCCACGGTGGTGAACCTAAGCAAAATTGCCGGGGCAAAGGACAAGGCCCTCATCATGTCCCTGCTGGCGCTGGCGCTGTATGAATATCGCATCTCTGCTTACAGCTACGATGCCGATTACCGGGCAAAGGCGCAGAAAGACCAGTTGCTGCACCTTGCTGTGATTGAGGAAGCCCACAACCTGCTGATGAAACCTATGGCGGATACCGGCAACAGCGGCAACCCCCAGCAGGTGGTGGCCGATCTGTTTAGCAACATGCTTTCCGAAATCCGCAGCTACGGCCAGGGCATGATGATTGTCGATCAAATCCCCACGCGCCTGGTGCCCGACGCCATCAAGAACACCAACTACAAGATTGTGCACCGGCTCACCGCGCCGGACGACTGCGCCGTGATGAGCGCGGGCCTTGCCCTGCGGGAGGATCAGCAAGCCGTGATCCCCGCGTTGGGCGTGGGCGACGCCATCATCTGCGGCGATCTGGACGACGCGGCGGCCTGGGTACGGATACCCTACAAGCGATAGGAGGAGCCGACATGAGTGTGCAGAACCGCAATCCCCATGCTGGGAGTGTTTGGTCGGTGACGAACACCTCTTACATGAGCTGGGAAGAGCTGGAGTTACGGGATCGCTACGACCCTCAGTGGCAAGAGGAAATCGGCTACGACGCCTATTTGGCTTCACAAGGCCACAAACCGTCTATGGCTTTCATGGAACGCGTTCAGAGCAGCAACGCATCCAGTGAAAATCATCGAAAGGCAACTGTTCCGCCTGTGACGGCTCCGAGAAAAAGCAGGAAAAAGAAGTGGTACGAAAAAATGAAGTGGTACAAAAAATGGATGGGCATATACGAAAAATAGCGAAAGAGGGGCACTTAGAAATGATCCTCGGCGCAATCTTAGGCGACATTGTTGGCTCGCGCTTCGAGATGGAGAATTACCACGGAGCCACCCACAACAAAACAAAAGAATTCGACCTGTTCACGAAAGACTGCCGCTTTACGGACGACACGGTGATGACCGTTGCCGTGATGAAAGCACTGCTTGATTGCGGGGGCGATTGGAATCAACTGGAGGCCAGCACAATCAGAGCGTTCCGGGAAATCGGCAGGCTGTACCCGGACTGCGGATACAGCTACATGACAAAGCAATGGATTCTGTCGGACGACATGGGGCCGTATAACAGCTGTGGCAACGGCTCCGCCATGCGGTCCTCTCCCTGCGGCTATGCCGGAATAAACATTGAAGAGGTTGAGTTACTTGCCCGAAAGGTCACGGAAGTGACACATAGCCACCCGGAAGGCACCAAAGGAGCACAGGCGGCGGCTGTGTGCGTGTATCTCGCGCGCAAGGGCGAAAGCAAAGATCGTATCCGTGCGTATATCAACGAGCATTACTATCCGTTGGATTTCACGTTGGACGGCATACGTGACAGCTACGGATTTGGCCGGGTCTGCCAGGACACCGTACCCCAGGCAATTGAGGCCTTTCTTGAAAGCACCGGGTTTGAGGACGCCATCCGCAATGCCATCTCCCTTGGCGGGGACAGCGACACCCTTGCCGCCATTGCCGGCAGCATTGCCGATCCTTACTACGGCATCCCGGAAAACCTTCGGGCACAGGCACTCACGTTTTTGAACCCACACCTGATGGAGATCATTCAAGCATTTGACATGTAATAAAGGAGGAAATCGCCATGAAATGTCCAAACTGCAACACCGAAAACCCAGCGGACTACGCCTTCTGCCTCAGCTGCGGCAACCAACTGCCGAAATCCGGCGAAGCCCTAGTAAAGGTTGTCATCAACCAAAAGCTTGCCCGCGAACAGGAGAACAGGCGAAAAAAGGGAGTTGACGCACTGGTGAAGCTCTACACCGACATTGCCGTTAAAACGCGCCAACCCACAATTCTGCATTTCAACACGGATGATCCGCGCATGACCACCCAAGCCGTACTAAAAAAAATCGATACTGCCACGCTGGAAAAGATATATGTGCAGGCGAAGAAGGACAAGTTCATGTTACGTTATAACTATTTGAAGGTTGCCTCCCTCTACATCGCCGCCGAGCTTGCCCGCCGGGCACAGCCCAATGAAATAAACGAAGCAAAGGAGGAACCCACCCCATGAAATGCCCCAACTGCAACACCGAAAACCCAGCCGACTACGCCTTCTGCCTCAGCTGCGGCAGCCAGCTGCGGGGAACGATGCCGCCCGCGCCGGCGACCATGCCCGTACCTCCGCCGCAAATCAATCCATCGGCAACCTACGGCGAATTTGATCCGAATGCGGAAAAGGAGAACAAAAAAGCGCTTGCCAGCCTGGTTCTTGGCTTGATTTCCATCGTTGGGTGGTGGTTTCCTTTTACCGGATTCCCGCTCACAATTTGCGCAATCGTTTTTGGCACCATGGGCCTAAAAGCGGAAAAACGAAAGCAGGCTACTGCGGGCCTGGTTCTTGGCGTGATTTTTCTTATCGTCACATTGATCAACTCCATTGTCGGAGCGGTTTTAGGCGCACAAGGATTACTGTAGTTACATCATAAATACGAGGAGGAACCCACCCCATGAAATGCCCCAACTGTAACACCGAGAACCCAGTGGACTACGCCTTCTGCCTCAGCTGCGGAGGTCAACTGGAGCCATCTGCGCAAGATCAACCCGCCATCAAAGCGGTTGCCAACGTCCAACTGGAAAAACAGCTGGACCGCAAGCGCAAGCAGGCAGTCACGGCCCTCGCGAAGCTCTACACGGCCATCGCAAAAAAAATGCGCCTGCCGCAGTTGCTGACGTTCGATGCCAACAATCCCTCTCTCCAGCCGGAAGCTGTTGTAAGGAGCATTGACACGCCGGTATTGGAGAAGATGGAATTGATGAAAAAGTTAAATCTTATTCCTCAGAAACCATTTATGCTTCAACTCATTCTGCTGGTGGCAATTTTTGTCATCACAATCGTTGGTGTTATAATCTCGTTTGAGGATTATGATGTTTTTATGTTTTGCTTGTGCTGTCTTTTACCGTTTGACGTGGTTCTGATTTTTTGGGCTTGTCTGCTTTCAAGCTGCAATCGCACCCTCCCCTACATCACCGCCGAGATTGCCCGGCGGGCACAACCCGATGAAACAAAGGAGGAAACCACATGCCAGAATTAATTGAAACGACGACTACCATTGTCACCACCGCCCGGCACAAGTGGGGCAACACCTTTGGCGATATGGTGCGCTATTTCCCCAAGACGTCCACCACGATTATCCTGCTGCTGGTGCTGGGCTTGCTTGCGGCCATCGTGTACTATGTCCGGCAGTCGCGCCAGCCAGTGCCACCGATTCCCGTGCCGGATGACAGTCAGCAAATAATCCAGGCCGAGTTCCGCGCCAACGCGCAAGTGTTTTCCGGGCTGTATGAGCCGCTTTACACCATGTGCGACCGGGGCCGTTTCCGCAAGGGCCTGGTGGGCGACTGGTACGACCGCACCGCACACATGCAAAACGCGCCGGCCTACGGTACCGTTTGGGTCGGAAAGCTGCGGGACTACGAAACCTGGGAGCAAGATGAAGGGGTGCGGCAAATGAAAGAACTGTTGTGCTTCGTGCAGGGCTGCGGTATTCAGCGCGACGGAACGCAGCGGCTGACCGTGGATGAAACCACCTACGCCAGGTATCACATGGCCGAAGGTGAGCGCCTGGAGCGCGGCCGGCAGGCGAGGGTGGTTGCACCTTTCTGGCGTATCGGCAGCACCATATTGGAAAAAGGCGTGATTGAAAGGAGCGGCAGTTGATGTACGAGAATTTCTACGATTACCGCGACCCACGGGAGCCGGGGGCCATCACCCACAACCTTGGACTGCAAATCATGCAAAATCGCCAGAACGATATGGAAATACAGCAGCTGAGGGATCAACAACTGCAGTTGGTGAACCAGAGGTTTCTGCAACAACGAATGGATAACCTGATTCAGCAAACAGAGCTGCCGCAGCCACAGGAAACTAATGAGCCTTACGATAGGCTAGACGGTTTGACTGGTACACAACAGGCGGAGCAGCAGATGTATGGATTTGAGCAACAGGGGGCGGCACAGTCCATAGAAGTACCGCTAAGCTTTATGGAATGGGATGGCGTATTCGAAGATTTGAACAATCTGAACAGCTGGTGCAACGGCCTGACCGGCGCGTCATTGGTGGGCGGCACGGTGATGGCGGATTGGCTGGGAAACAACCCTCTGCCAGAAATGCGGCCACTGCCAGAGTCACCGTCCTATCAGATGACCGAAGATATCCAGTGTGACATGGATCATGGCATTGTAACAATAGGCTACGATGAATCGACTGCTTATGTAGAGCCCACAGTAACGATACACGTTGAGGAAACGCCAGTTTTCGCCGAGCCCGTGACGGAAATATCGGTTGAGCAACAACCCTCTGAACTGCCACAGGAAACCATCCTACCCATAGAGCAGCCTTACCAAGAACTGCGAGATATCCTGGAGCAGCTACAACAGGAAGTAGACACCCCTACAGAGCGCACCATCTTTGAGCAGTTGCTGGATAAGTTGACGGAGCTCATCGGAAGTTTTGTGAGGGAACTCAAAAATTTCTTGGGAATAGAGTCAGCCGAGCCGAATCCAGATCCGGAACAAATACAGGAAAGCACAGGCTATGCCGATTTGGCGGCAGAGGGGATCAAGGCAGTTTTCCCCCAGGATGTACTGAACCGCTGGAGCGATATGCCTCTGGAACAACGCGAACAATATGTGCGGGCCTACGCCGGATACCTCTGTTCAAGCCTGGGCGTTTCCATCAATGATATCAGACTTGAGAATCTGGGCGAGGGTGCTTTTGGAAGTTACAACAGTTACTATGATGTTATAACCATCAACACAATGTCGCTGGATGACGGCAATCTGCATGAATTGGGCGGCTTGCTGGATACTGTTACCCACGAAATGCGGCACAACTTGCAGCATGAGGCGGTTGAAAACCCGGATCGCTTTCCGGATATCCCACACGACGTGATTGCCAGTTGGGCGGTAAATTTTCAGGATGGTAATTACATACTCTATTCAGACGATCCGCGCGGGTACAACGAACAGCCCATTGAAGCTGACGCGTGGAGTTTTGCTGCAGAAACGCTGCGCCGGGCAAATTGGCAGTACGGCGTGGACGACTTTGTCAATTAAGGAGGAGAATCATGAATAGAGAATCTATGCGCAAGGTATTGGTCGAGCAATACGACTACAAGCACAGCCAGGTGGATGGTGTCATTGACCGCATTGAATCCTTTTCTGCTCCTGTGGCAGAGGCTTTTGCGCACTGGCTTGCGACCGGCGAGCTCACCAGCCCGGCGATCGCGGGCTACACGGTGAAAAAAATCTTGGAAACCCAAAACATGAAACCGGTGGCCGCCTACATTCAGTTGCAGTGGCTGGTAGATGAGCCTGAGCGCGCGCTTCGTTCATTGCGCCGGGGGCCGATTTGACACAAGACACATTATATAAATTCGAGGAGGATTATACCATGAAAACTTGCAGCCAATGCGGGAAGCAATTCCCCGATGAGTACGACTTCTGCATGCATTGCGGCGCGCAGTACGCTGCCGCGCCTACGCCACAGCAGGCCCCGGCGCCGTATTACCAACAGCCATACCAGCCGATCCCTGCTCCGGCAGACGTGCCCAACACCGGGATGAACGTCCTCAGCTGCTTCTTCCCCGTTGTCGGGATTATCCTTTACTTCGTGTGGAAGGATCAGACGCCCAACAAGGCCAAAAAGGCGCTTAAATGGGGGCTGATTGGATTTGCTGCCAGCATTGCCATAGGCCTTATCTATGGCATTATCATTGGCCTTGCCGGCTTGTAATGAAGAATAGAAAGAACCTGTGGCAAGCACTCTTCTTTTGCCACAGGCTGCCGGAGCGTTCATTTTTCATCCGAGGGCACCAGTTACCACTTTGCGCACGCTGTACGGGCATCGTCCTGGGATATATGGCAGGGATATTATGTTTGATATTCCTGCCACGGTTTCCTCTGCCTATCGTTTTCCTGCTTCTTGCGCCAATGGCGGCGGATGGGATTGCTCAAAACAGGTTTGGTAAAATGAGCACCAACCCCAGGCGGCTAGTTACCGGATTGCTCTGGGGGATAAGCACAGTGGAAATCTTGGGCTGGATGCATTATTTTTATGTTTGGGCGGCGCGAAGCATCCTGCATTGGCTCGCTCAGATATCATAACAGACCACAACAATTCCTCTCAAGGGCGGCCTAACCCAACACTGAAGCCTTGATGGAGGCAAGGCACAAATTGAAAACTTAGAGGCGTTCCTGACGAGCGTTATGGGGCGCTTCATTTTTCCACAATCGACGCTTTAGCGATGCATCTTGTTAAACGTCAGATTGATGTGAAACAAGGTTGAAGGGGAGAAGAAAGAACACTATAGCCTGTGCTTTTTGCTGGTGCAAGAGGTGCGGGCTAATTTATCTTGCATGTAAAGCTTCCTGCATTTGTCACTATATACGTGCCCCTCCGGTCGTTTTGCGGTACCACACCACAAAACGAACTGGAGGATTTATTTTGCTTAATCGAAGATCCGACTATGCCCTGAACAAGCACAGCCAGAATATTGTTTGTACGCAAGCCGATGGTTCCTGCGTAAACATCAAGCCGGGGAACTGCCCCGACTTCGATCTCTGGAAGGCGCTGTCCGACGAGAACTATCACGAGCAAGAAGTCCACAGCCAGCGCACCACCCGGAGGAACATATCCATGTATGACCTGCCGGACCGTGATTCCGCTGTGGAGGATATCCTTGCTCTTGATGAGCCGCCGCCTGCTCAACGCACGATTGAGAACGCCATGGCCCTCCTGGAACAGTGCCTGACCGAAACCCAGCAACGGCGGTACCTGCTGTATTTCCGCGACGGCCTGACCATGCGCCAGATCGCCTCCCAGGAACAGGTGGATCCGACCGTTGTTCAGCGAAGCATCGCGGCCGCCAAGAAAAAAATATGTGAATGTTCTTCTCGGAAGCTGAAAAAAGGGGCTACAAAACGGCCCAAAAATGACGCTTAGTGAGAGAGCAGACGCTCCTCCCAAAACGCACCTGAAAAACCGAATAGTTCCGTTTAGCAAATACGTTGCCCTGCCGCCCGGACACATAGGAAACCGGGCAAGCCACCGAAGCGGCCACGCCATGACCCGGACATGTCCGGCGAGCGAGAACGGCCAGAGCTTCAACCACATCCGTAGCGGGGTGTGGGGCCATGACAGGCAGAGGTTACAATGATACTTCATCCCAGCCACAGGCCGAGCGTTGAAGCGGCAGATGCCGTGAGCCGTCGCAGCCGATGGGGGATGGCCGCGTGAAGGGGCCGGTGAAACTCCGATGAAGGCTGCCAAGCCGTTTGCTAAATGCCCGGAAATGGGCGCTCATTTCCACCGTCCGGGGGCCGAGGGCGAATAGGACGAACGCAAAACGACAAGCCGGGCGGCGTGTTTCGCCATGCCGTCCGGCGATACTCGAATGCAAGAAAATATTAGGGAATCGGACAAGTTTCCACAGCATTTTTTTGTGTTCGAGTACATATCCATGAATACAACAGACAAAAGAGGGGGATCTGCAATGGAAACCAGCCAGACCGTCACGACCGAGCGCCAGATCGGCAAGGTCACCTACATCGTGGTCGCCGCCCCCAGCGATGAGGCGCGAGAGCCGCTCGAGACGAAAATCAACAAGCTGTTGCAGAAAGACATTCGGCAATCTGCCGAAAATGCTTGAAAACCATAGACTTCCGGGCGGGGATAGGGTATAATGGTGTCGATACAGAACCCGTTTGCCTGCCGGAAAGGAGGACAACATGCAGGCAAAAACCACAGCGCTTTATTCCCGCCTCAGCCAGGAGGATTTGCGCGCAGGCGAGTCCGAGAGTATTCAGAACCAGAAGCTCATCCTGCAGCGCTATGCTGACGAGCACCACTTCTTCAACACGCGTTTTTTTATCGACGACGGTGTCTCGGGCGTGAGTTTCGAGCGCGAGGGGCTACAGGAAATGCTCCGCGAGGTGGAGGCCGGCAACGTGGGCGCTGTGATCGTCAAGGACCTGAGCCGGCTCGGAAGAAACTACTTAAAGACCGGTGAGCTCATCGAGCTGTTCTTCCCCGAGCACGACGTCCGCTTCATCGCCATCAACGACGGCGTGGACACCGCCCGCGAGGACAACGAATTTACCCCTCTGCGTAACTGGTTCAACGAGTTCTATGCGCGTGATACATCGAAAAAAATCCGCGCGGTGAAGCAGGCGAAAGCCCAACGCGGCGAGCGCGTCAACGGCGAGGTCCCTTATGGCTACCTGGCCGATCCGGCCGACAGGAACCACCTGATCCCCGACCCGGAAACCACGCGTGTCGTGCAAAAAATCTTCGAGCTGTACGTGCGGGGCACGCGCGTGTGCGACATCCAGCGCTGGCTGCGCGATAACCAGATCCTCACCAGCGGCGAGCTGCGCTACCGGCGCAACGGGGACAGCCGCCACCCGCGGCCGCAGCTCGGGCAGCCCTGCAACTGGCCCGACAAGACCCTCTACGACATCCTGCAGCGGCAGGAGTACCTGGGGCACACGGTCACGGCGAAAACGCAGAAAATCTCGTACAAGTCGAAGAAATCGCGTGTCAACCCGGAGGAAAAGCGTTATTTTTTCGAGAACACCCACGAGCCGCTGATCGATGAGGCCACCTTCGAGCTGGCCCAGAAGCGCATCGCCACCCGGAACCGCCCGACGAAAGTCGACGAGATCGACATCTTCTCCGGCCTGCTGTTCTGCGCCGACTGCGGTTACAAGATGTACATGCTGCGCGGGCCCAGCATCGAGGAACGCAAGTATGCCTACACCTGCGGCAACTACCGCAACCGCGCGCGCAGCAACCTCGAATGCACCACGCATTACATCCGCAAAAGCGTGCTGATGGACTTGGTGCTGGGCGACCTGCAGAGGGTGCTCGCCTACGTCCAGACGCAGGAGCGCGAGTTCGTGCGCCGGGCCACCGAGCAGGGGGAAAAGGAGTCGCAAAAGGCCCTGGCAACCCAGCGCCGCGAGTTGGACAAGGCCCAGGCGCGCCAGCGGGAGCTCGATACGCTGTTCCGCAAGCTCTACGAGGACAACGCCCTCGGCCGCATCAGCGACCAGCAGTTCGTCATGCTGACCTC
>JGI24702J35022_10000674_pt1 | contig 20776 bp, 12 predicted proteins | sample TergutTh196P4_FD_35022 | JGI IMG/M metagenome (IMG submission 35022)
GAAAATATCTGGCATACAATAAACTTGGATGGAAACTGGGAGTTACACTCACTGATTTAAAAAATGCGACATTTTAGTTTGTGCCAAGTAAGGAGTTCTGATATTTGTGCTTCGGCAATCGGGACAGTGAAGGGTGATTGTTATTTCCATAATAAAAAAATAACGCTTTGCTTCTTGATTGCCAAATTTTTATAGCAGCATACTTTTTACAACACCACCCAAAATTTAATTAATGAACTCCTCCTTATCTACGAACATCCGTTCAGGAACTGCAAACGAGCAGATACTTCAAATTCCCTGCATTGTATATCCTTACATAGCCCTTATCTTTCAGAAAATCTTCTATCTTACCGTTCTTGTCTCTTCGGTTGAACTCATCTGTCAGTTGCTTCGGAAGCCGATGCGGATAATAACGGATCATCTCGGCGGGGTGTATCCAGAAAGTTAGTGGAGAAGTAATAGCTGTCTGTACAAAATTCAGTGTTTGGTAACATTTGCCCGAAGCCCAGTCGAGATCGGCGTAGGTCATGATATCGTCGGGGTTTACCTCCTTGATGAAACGGGCAATCAGTTTTCCCAAGCCGCCTGTCACGCAATGGTGCAGTAAATTTGCGTAGCGTACCAACTCGAACGAACGAACAGTAATTCCGTTTCGGTTCACTTTACGTCCGGCGCTGAATGAAGCAACCGCCAACAATTTTCCTTCGTCGGAGTATAATCCATAATTGTAACGTGCGTCAACAAAGTCCTGCAAATGGTTGGTACTGAAAAAATCGAACATTACGTCTCTTGCAATACGCCACACTTTAGTCCGACGCGCCATGATGCGGGTGCCCGAACCGGAGAGCGCTGCAATCCGCGAACGAACTATCTCCTGTTTGGCTATCCAGCAATCTTGCCACAGATGTACTAATTGAATCCCTTGCGATGCATGCTCAAGCGATTGTTTCTGAAAATAAGTCGGGGATAACTCTTCCATGCAGGTAAAAGGAACAGGCAACACACGCAACGTTAAATTTTTTCCGCGAACCACCACCTTTTTACATATTCCATCATCAACAATTTCACCATCAGGATTGTAATGCAGGATGCAGTCAATAATTTCGTTTTCAAATGGCATTGAAAAAGCATCTTATTTTACAGAACTCGGAATACTACCATAGAAGAGGGTTGTATTTTCTCTGATCTGATCATTAATTTCTTTGTTTTTTGCTGCAATTTCACTATCAAGGCCTCATTTCGTAAAAATCACATTTTTCGTCCCGCAAATCCCCTATTTCCAAATATCTCCTACTGATAACCGGCTGATTTTTGCCTTCCGGAAAAAATTCTGCAACCAACAAATACCCGCCTTTTTCTTTTGGCAGTTCTATCATGCAGGGAACTGTCCTTTTTGCCAATGGATCGATACGGATGGACAAATCCTGTTGAGAAACAACTTCACCTTTGCTGTTGATGAGTTTTACCACCGTTTTTCCCGTTGCCGGATTTATGTAGTCGTTAACACCCACCAGATTGTAAAGCAGTTTGCTGCCGGGTTTGTAGGGCGAGGAATGTTTCATGTACCGCTGATCAACTAAATTGATGAAAACTGCCTGTGGAGCAAAGCAGTGTTTGAACCATTTCAGTGTAGGGGATATTTCCAGGTCTCTGATATTGTTCATGAACCAGTCGCCTGTAAAACCGTAGTTATTGGTCAAATGGCAAAATGCCAGAACTCCTGCAATTGATCTTTCGGCGCGTAACCATTCGGTTTCCAATTGCAGCCAATAGGCCTGCATTTCCCTTCGCTGATCGGGAGTAGCATTTTCGCCAGCAAAATAATTGTAGTTATTTACCGTTAATTTTGCCGGTCGGCCATCCCTCCACAACCAAATCCAGCCGTATTCGTTCACTAATTGTGGAACTCCGGCTTCCAACACATTCATGGAACCTGTCCAATTATCCAAGTTCCCAAGATCGTAAGGACGCTTTTCAAAATAGTTCTTCAGTTCGTCGGCAGGCATGGCAGTAATGTTGAGCATCCGGTAGGGATGCAGTTCGTCCATCTCGTCATTCCCGCCCATATCCTCCGCAGTCATGTAGCCGGCATCCCATATCCGCGTAGGGTCAAGTCGTTTTAATTCAGGAATCAGTACATTTCCGATAAACGCATCCCAATTTTCGTTGATAGCATCCCAAATGACGATACTTGGATGATTTCCGTCGCTCCAAACCCAATTGGTGTATTCCTGCCGCACTTGTTCATCCCATCCATGATTTTGCCAGTAGAACCATTCATTTTGCAGCACAATACCGTATTCATCACATAAATCATACCAGAAATCTGGAACGATGCCCACACATATTCGCATGGCATTCCAGTCGATGGATTTGGGTATGTCGATCAGCATCTTTTTTACCCATTCCCTGTCCCACGCCAAATTCCCGCAATCGGGGTCTTCAAAGAAACGTTGGAGCGTGATATTGGTGCCTCGCAAATAATATCTTTCACCATTCAGCATAAAAAATCGTCCTTGTGCCGAAAAATCTCTCATTCCGAAGTTTACAGTATAGGTGTCGGTGAGCCGCTCGCGATCATAAATCCTGACTTCGCCTTCGTACAGGAAAGGCGCTTCGGGCGACCATGCAACAGGTTCTTCTACGGGTATATCCAACTCAAAATAGGTTCGGTTATCTCTTTTTGCACGCCCTTCCAAAGTTTGTTGCGCCACGGTTTTCCTGCTTTTCTTTTCTTTAATAGTAAATTCCATCCGGCAACGGTCATTCATAGCGTCGCCATAGAGCATCTGCGGTGGGTTGACATTTCGAACAAGAATCTTCGCCGTTACCGATTTTTTTGCCAATGATGGCAAAAACAACACCTTGTCTACTTTGAGTTTTCCGGTTGCCGAGATATAAACGTCGTCCCATATACCGGGCAAGTAACGGATTTTTTCCTTGTCGGTACTGCCTGCGGCTTCGCTTGGAAGCCAGGCGCGGTCACCTACTTGAATCAATATTTCATTTTCCTCGCCAAATTTAACAGCGCCGGTAATATTGAAATCAATGGGCGTATAACATTCGATAGAACGTCCCATCAACATCCCGTTTACATACACCATGGTCACGTACTGACTTTTTTTAATGGTCAGGAATAACTGTCTGTCAATTAAATCTTTGCCAATTCGTATTTTTTTTCTGTACCAATTGTACATTGGCGTGTAATCCATACCTTCAAGGAAGTTATGCTGCTCTTCCATTACGGCGCTTTTTTCAGGCTTTTGGAAAAATTTCCCGTATTGTTCAATACGAGGCACAGCCAGATGGATAAGCCCGGGAACAGGTATTTTCCGGGTAAATCTGGCCGGTGGAAAGGCTGTTTTGGTTTGGTCAAATTCCCATTCCCCGTTCAGGGAAATAACACTCCTGCCTTCTTCTTGTGCAAAAAGCCAGAAAGAAAAAAAACAAAAAACGATGGTCAATGTTTTCTTCATGATGATTGATGATATCGAATATTAAAAATTTAAAAACAGTAAACCACACCGGAAAACACTCCTAAGGCATAAGGATTACTGGATATTTGGCTACTTGTGGTATATGGTTGCAGGAAATATTTGAAATAAGGCTCAAACCCAACTGACAGATTCCGATTGATTTGATAACCAATCCCTAATCCCATCATACTGCTGTAGTTTACCGGACGAGCCATCAATATGGTACCGCCTTTTACTATTTCGGAACCATTATCGACAAATACATTATTGTTTATCAACACATTAGCACTCATTCCGCCTGATACATACAAATTCAGTTTCCGGTCGAAAATCCTGTAACGTACAATCAAAGGTATTTCTAAATAATCAAGTCGTTCCATCAGCCGGTATTTCGCAGGGTTAGCAATATTAGCAGCTGTCGAATTGGCATTTGCCATTTGCGATTCGGAATTAAAGTAGGATGAGTAGGATGTATTGGCGTCAGATTTCAGATTCGAGGCCACGGTAACACTACCCGATGAAGTTCTGACAAAGTTTTTGGTGTATGGGTTACCTGTGGAACTGATGGCGGCATACATGTTTGTAACCGGTATGACGCTATTGATGGATTGTCCCATTTGTGAGTATAATATCCCTGTTTGCAAACTCCATCGGCTGAACACCCTGTAAGACAGGTTTACACCTCCAGAATAAGCCAGTAAGGGACTTTCTGCATGGTCAAAATCCGACTTTCGTATACCGGCGGGCACACCCTTTATCGTTCTGTAGGAATGTACCGGCGCAAATTGCCCTGTGATTTCCCAACGCCTGCGTGGTTGGGATTTTGTAGAAATATCAGTGAAATCAACATAACTAATTTCATCATACCAGGGTGTGGTCGTTGAGGCAATTGTTATCGTTTCATCTATTTTCTTTTCGGGAACTTCCATTTTGAGTTGAGCAATTTTATCGGACATGATTTTCCTCCAGTCCACTTTCACCGGTTTCGCCAGACGTAATTCATCCCACGCATCAAGATAAGGGGAAGCGCTCGGATTTGAATTCACATCGCGAACGTTCGGAACAGCTTCATCATTTTGTGAGGCAACCTGTATATTTTTTGTGGCTTCTTCCTGTACCAGAGATATATTATTTTCGTTTTGCAGCGATAAACTTTTTTCGTTTTGCTGTGTCACAAAACGGTTTACCATCTGTTGTGTCGCATTACCGTCATCTATGACCGATGGCTGTTCTTGTGGAAGATACGATGTATTATCGCGGATAGATACAATGGTGGCTGGTTCTGTAGCGACATTGGTTTGTATGTACACCATTGTAGCCGTTACGCTTAACACCAGCGCAAAAGATGCCGCCGCCAGCCAGTATCTCCGAGTTATCCGGCTACGACGATTCAGTTCGTTTTCAATACGAGCCCATCCGTCTTCAGGAGGAGCAACCTCCATATTTCCTAATTTGCGGGCAAATAACTCATCCATATCATTGTCATTTACTTGCATTGTTTATTACAGGCATTGAATCAACTTTATCATTCACCTTTTTTTGTAAAATACCTCTGGCGCGTAATAGATTCGAGCGTGATGCACTTTCGGATATTCCCAATTTTTCGGCAATATCCCTATGCGATAAACCGTCAATCACATACAAATTGAATACAACCTTGTATTGTGGAGGCAATTCATCAACCATAGCCAATAATTCCGCTTCAGTTAACTGGTATGCGCCCCACTCATCCACATCTTCATCTTCATCCGCAGCAAAATGCAGGTTGTTTTCGTCCACACCATCCACTGTCAAGACCTTGGTATCGTTGCGATAACGTTCCATTGCAAGATTGACAAATATTCGCCGCACCCAGCCTTCAAAACTTCCCCCATGCTGAAATTGCCCTATTTTGGTAAAAATTGTTACAAAACCGTCATGCAACAAGTCTCGGGCGTCTTCATAATTGGGACAGTAACGCAGACAAACTGCAAACATCTTACTTACAAGCAGGTTGTATACAGATTCTTGGGCTTTTCTGTCTCCCCGTTTACAACGTTTGATGATATCGAAAAAAAGGTCTGCCAAAACACTTTATAATAAGATGCAATATTACAAAAATGTTGCGTCAAAATAATCAAATTTTTTGTGAAAAAATCATAAAATTTTCGTATTTTTGTAAAAATATTTCATTGAAAATTTTGATGAAATTCTTAATTAGTTAATAATAAAGATAATAAACGATATAGATATGGAAAAAGATAAAATTATTGTTGGATACGATTTTCAAGAATTATCGAATGCCGCCCTGAAACAGGCTTATGACCTTGCACGGTTTGTCAATAGTGGCATATTGCTTGTTTTGATAATCAGTGATGACTTGCTTAACTTATCCGATGTATTTAGGAATGAACATTCTGACCGTATGAAGAAAAAGATTACCGATTCGATGCAAAGGGAAATTGCCAGTCGTTTGCAAAAAGTTGCCGACGATGCATCGGCTGAATCGGGTGTTGCGGTGAATTTTCGTATCGAGACAGGTAGGATTTATGAACGAATTTTGGGGATTGCCAAAGAAAAGCGTGCCCGCTTTATTGTGATGGGTAGGACATCGAAAGAATTTAACAAGGGACGGTTTGGGTCTAATACCCTGCATGTAGCAGAGGAAGCGTCATGTCCCGTTATCACCATCCCTGCTGTTAATTATGAAACAACCTTCAAAAATATCGTTTTGCCGATTGACTTGACTAAACAAACTCGAGAAGAGGTATTCAATGCAATATCGTTCGGATTGTTTTTCGATGCTACCATTCATCTTGTTTCTGTCATCATGGGAGGAGTATCAGCCCAAAAAAGTCGTATCTACAAAAAGATGCTGGGAATGAAGAAGATGATTGAAGAAAATGGGGTGAGATGTACTGATAAATTGTTTAAGAAAAGTCATTTGTCCATCCACGAAGTAGTTCTGAATTATGCCAAAGAAATCCATGCAGACAACATAATGCTTATGACTCATAAGGAAATCAGCACATCCGACAAGTATATAGGAGCTGTGGCACACCAAATCATCAGAGAAGCTCACGTGCCAGTTATTTCTCTAACATCAGCAGCCTCCATGCAAAAGCAGAACGAGAAATCGTTGCATTGGTTCAGAAAATTGTTTGCGATGAGCAAGTAATGATTACATATTCAACTCATCATTATTTTTTCCATTTTTTCAAAAATGTTTTTCCGCAAGGCAATTGCCTGTAATATTTCCGGATTTTCACTTTTCCGGCCAAACCATGAACGGAATATGGCGCCAAGATTTTTTACCGAAAGAACATACATCCATGAAAATATACCTAAAGGGATCAACAGCAAAGGCATAATGATTTTACCCCAAATACATGGAACAAAGATCACCAACAATACTGCCATGATGAAATGGTAAAGCGGGAAAAGCACTAATCCGGCTACAAATTGCACAGAACTGATAAATTGCGGATCCTTCACTCTACGCGACGCTATTGTTGATAGCTTGTAGGGCAAATAATTAAACAGCAAACCCAATATCCAGAGAGAAAAACCCATGAGTGCCAGCAAACTCCGCCCCATCAGGCCCAGCAATGTATATGGTTGACATTTGATGACCCAATCATTCATGTCCTGTTTTTGGAGAATGGCGAAATAATCCCTGACAGCAAGGCATAACGCCGACATTTCATCGGGGTTCGTTTGTTCGTAGTCTTGCAGTAAGGCAATGATTTTTTGCTGTGCCTTTAAACGGTGTTCCGCTTTACGGTATTTCAAACCGAGACGTTTTGTCGCCTTCCGTTGATATATCACGCGCAGACGTTCTATTTCGCTATAATACTGATCGCTGGTGATGTCAATCATTACTTCCCTCATCTTCTCCATCAGGGCGCCCTGCATCTGCTTGAATGCTTTTGCCGGATTCTTGACATAAAGATCGTAAAAGTCGGATACCTCAATGGATTTACCATATTTGATCATCACATCGCTGCGAAATTTATTGGTACTGGTATACTCAATTCCCACGGGAACAATCTTAATCATCGGACTGCTTCCGTGTTTTTCCTGCGCTTGCATGGCTAACCGGAAAACGCCTTTTTGAAGCATTTGCAAACGCTTGATTTTAGTGTGTGTGCCTTCGGGCATAATACCCACAGATTGTCCGCTATTCAGTATTTTCGGGATAAGATCGAAAGTATCCTGATTGTTGTCGGACGCATTTCCTCCGTCGCGCTTGCGATAAATAGGCAGTATACGAAGAAAATGCAGTACAGCAATGATCAAAGGTTTCTGGAAAATATCCGCCCGTGCTACAAAAACAGGTTGACGATCTTTGGTGCACAGAATCGCCAATGCGTCCATCAACGCATTTTGGTGATTCGGGGTGAAAATCACCGGATCCGTGTTGGGAACGTCTTTTGCCCCGATGATATCTACATTTCTGTAATAGAGATGGAGCGCTGGCCCTACAAATACATTTCTTACAAAAGCATATCCCAACGAACGGCTACAAAGTTTTTGTTCTAAAGTATTGGTCATATTTTTCAATTTTTGATTTTTTACAAAAGTAAATAAAAATTGTCGAATCACAACTGTACGCTGTAAAAGTATTTAGCGAACAGGTAAAATGTATATGCACCAGCGCAAATATTTAACAATAAGTGTGCATCACATCAAAAAAAATGAGAACTTTGTCGTCAATTTTTTACCAACAACATATCTCATTGCTTGGCAGTTTATAGAGACATCAGGGAAATTAATTTTGAACGGACGGTAGTCACCGTCGGCAGTTTCGACGGGGTACATTGCGGTCATCAATTGTTGCTTCAGCGCGTGGTCGATCTGGCTTCGCAATATCGTTTACGATCGGTAGCGCTAACATTTTATCCGCATCCCCGGCAAGTGCTCCATCCACATGACAAAGCGCCCTTGTTACTCAATACGATCAACGAAAAAATCGCCCTTCTGGAACAATCTGGCGTTGACGACATTGTGATAATTTTGTTTGATAAGGCTTTATCACAAATGTCGGCATCCGATTTCATCAGGGAGATGGTTATCGGAAAAATGAATGCGCAATACCTGGTCATGGGACAGGATCATCACTTCGGGAAAGATCGTAGTGGCGATGTGCAACATTTACCGGAATTTATGGCGCACAGCGATCTGCAAGTGGAGGTGGTCGACTTAAAGACTCTCGACAGGAAAGTAAGTTCTTCGGCTATTCGTGAAGCGTTGTCGTGTGGCGATTTGAAGTTGGCCAACGAGATGCTGGGGTACGAATACATCATCTCAGGAAAAGTGATTGTTGGCAATCAATTGGGGCGTACCATAGGTTTTCCAACTGCAAATATCGAAACGCCAGCTTGTAAGCTTCTTCCAAAAGAAGGCGTTTACCGTGTAAAAGTACAGATAGAAAACAATCGAAACAAAAAACAGAAAGACCTGTCAGATTTAAAAAACCAAACAAGTCTCATCGGTATGTTGTACATCGGCAAACGGTCGGTGTTGAAACAAGAGGATACTACGATAAGTGTAGAAGTCAACATTTTCAATTTCGGCCGACAAATTTACGGTCAAGAAATTGCATTGGCGCTAACACATCGCATCCGCAACGACATCAAGTTCGAAAATATCGGACAATTAACCGTGCAATTGCAGCGCGACAAACAAAATATTGCTACTGTTCAGGAATCGTTTTGAGACGAATTTTCCTGTTTTTCGATTAACAATTTATTCTTCACGACAATCTGTTTTTGTAATCCTCATATCCAAATTTTTTCAACAGAGTAAATCCGCGCTGTTCGTTCCATAATCCGATGGAGGGATGTGGCACTCCGTTGAAAGTAGTAGTTTTTACCATCGTGTAATGAATCATATCCTCGAATACGATTTGTTTTCCTACGCAGGGTTCCTCGTCGAACGACCATTCTCCCATATAATCTCCGGAGAGGCAACTGTTACCGCCAAGACGCCATCCGATTTCATCCGGCTGCACGTCCGATGCACCCCGTATACGTGGCTTGTATGGCATTTCGAGGCAGTCGGGCATGTGTGCCGTAAACGACACATCGAGTATGGCTGTACGGATGTCGGCATTTTCAACTATATCCTCTATGGTGGCTACTAATACGCCTGCATCCCATACAAAAGCAGCGCCGGGTTCAAGGATTATCCGCAAGTACGGATATTTTGCACGAAATGCTTTCAGTGCATCTATCAGGCATTGCCTGTTGTAATCTTTGCGCGTCATCAGATGCCCGCCGCCAAGATTGAGCCATTGGATACGCGGAAAAAGATGCCTGAATTTCATCTCCACTGCTTCCAACAGATTTTTTGTTGCTTCGGCCGATGATTCGCACAAAGCGTGTACATGAAGGCCTTCAATATCTTCCGGCAGGTTGTCGCCTATTTGCGCTGCCGTAATCCCAAGCCGCGAACCGGGCGAACATGGGTTGTAAAGGTCTGTATCCACCGCCGAAAATTCGGGATTAATGCGTAGCCCCATTGAAATAGGATTCCGTTGAATTTCTGAATCGTTAAATCGTTGTACCTGTTTGCGAAAACGTTCATACTGGCTCAGTGAATTGAATGTGATATGGCTACTGTATTTCAAAATAGTATTGAAGTCGCCTTCGGTATAGACAGGTGAATAGGTATGCGCCAAAGTGCCCATTTCCTCACATGCAAGGCGCGCTTCGTGTATCGAACTGGCTGACACGCCTTTCAAGTATGGTTTCATCATCGGAAAGCCCCCCCACATGGCAAATCCTTTGAGCGCAAGGATAATTTCCACATCGCTTTTCCGGCCGACCTCACGGATCAATTCCAAATTAGCCGCAAACAGCGACTCATCAAGGACATAACAAGGTGAAGGTATTTGAGAAAAATTCATTTTCAATTCTTAATTCTCTTATGTTTCCACCTCCGGTGGCTCCACAGCCAGTATGGCGGATCTCGACGGATGGTTTGTTCCAACAATTGAACATGCTTATTGGTAATTTCCATATCAGCTGTTTCGGCGGCATTTTCACAAATCAGGGTGGGTTCCACCTCATAATATCCTCGTTTAATACGTCGTATTTCATAATAAAACACCGCTGCATTGTATCGTTTGGCTAACTTTTCGATGCCCAGGTGTATGGGGGTTTCCTGGTTCAGGAAAGTTGTCCAGTAGTGAATAGCATTGCGAGGCGGCGACTGGTCGGAGATGAAACCCAATAAGGTTAGCCTTTTTTCCTGATGATATTTAACGATCGCCCTGATGGCCTCATTTGAAGGAATAAGATCCCCGCCGGATTTGGTGCGAAGGTTGTAGTAAAACTTGTCGAAAACTTTATTTTCCAAAGGTTGGTATAACGTGGCATGATGGTAGGAAATACTACCAGGCAGTGTAGTTACCCATTCCCAATTACCGTAATGTCCGGCAGCAACGAAAAGTTGTTTGCCTTTGCGGTAGAATTCTTCGAAAAGTTCAGTATTGATGTAATGGATCCGACGACGCATCTGCGGTGTATCAATATGGATCAACTTGATGGTTTCGATGAACATATCGCACAAAAAACGATAAAATTTACGGGCAATTTGCTGCCGCTCCTTTTCCGTTTTTTCGGGAAACGAATTGCGCAAATTTTTTGTTACCACTTTGCGCCGATAACGCACTATGTAATATAGCAACACAAAAAAGAAATCGGAAATCAGGTAGAGACATCGTAACGGCAATAATGCCAACAACCAGCAAAATCCATAAAAAAACTTATACCAAAACATATTGAATTATTTTTATTTATCTTATCTTCCTTTTCTTACTTCATCAAAATTATATCCTAAAAGTAGTTCAAAGGTACCGGCCGTGAAATTACGAATTTTAGTAAGTGTGTAATCATAAGAAAGTGCTATCTGTATTCTGCGTTCGTGAATGTAGCCAACAATGATGCTGACATCTTTAAATTTTTCGAACGAATTGCGCATACACAGCCCCCCTACAAACTGTTGCCTGTAAATCACTCTTCCGCTTAAGTCCATTTGGAAAGGAGTCCCTGCTACAGAACTCAATAAAATTGCCGGTTCAATCACCCATCGTTGGTTCACTTCTGCAAACTTGTATCCGGCAAACCCGTAGAAATGTGTTTTCACCCGGTTTTGCTTGTTATCTTCGCTGGTGGGGGAGAGTTTTAGTTTGTTGTTGAACAACTGTTGCGCAGAAATACCGGCATACCAGTCGTAGTGATACACATATAGGCCTGTACCTGCGTCGGGGCGGAAGTTCGCCATGACAGTTGGAGGCGCACAATCATCTATAACAGTTGGATCATAAGCTTCAAGTTGCGTGCCATCAACTCGATATTGAAGCAAACCGAGGTTCAAACCAAATGATACCCTGATGTCGAAATTGATGGCAAAGTTGGTGGCAAAGGCACCATTCATTTTGAGTGTACTCTGAGGGCCTGTTTTATCGTAAATAAGGTTTCCGCCATAGCCGATATTACGTACCTGATGCGGACCGAAATAGCTTAATTGAGTAGTGACAGGCGCATCACCAAACCCTACCCACTGCATCCGGTTGTCCATGCGAAGTTTGAATCCATTACCGGTACCGGCAACGGCAGGATTGAATGCAAAAGGGTTTTCCACAAACATGGTCGATATGGGGATTTGTTGAGCCGAAACCGTCCAACTCAACATCATCCATACAATCCATATATTGAAATATTTCTTCATATCAATTTACTCAATTATCTCATTATGGTTACCGCTCCGCGAATGGGTCGTGGAGGTGTAACCCTTGACGTTGATTTTGGAACCAGGGTTACAACATAATAATAAGTACCGATGGGAACGTTTTCGCCGTTACGTCGGCCATCCCACACCACAGATTCGTTGTTGTACCCTTTAGCCGAGTACACCTGTGCTCCGTTGCGGGTGAACACCACTACATCAATATCAAAAATCGTGGTCCACTTGGGAAGTTCGCGAAATTTCCAAGTATTGTTCGGTTCACGCCCATTAGGCGTGAAAAAGTTCGGAATGAAAAGATCGAGCGCATAGTCCACGTAAAAGTCCTGTTTCGCCGTGCACTCACCATTGGACAGAGTGAGGGTTAATTTATAAATTTCATCCGGAGAGGATAGTATGACTGGCGAAGGCGACGACTGTTCAGGCCATGTTGGCAGTGAAGGTATATTGCTGGCAGATGCTGTCCACTCATATTCGGTAAATCCACTGGCATCCACTTCCAACTGATAATCCACAATACCTTTGGGAATGTATATGAGGGTGTCCATAAGCGAAAATATTGGTGCAGGATTGAGAACTACAGTGATTTCATCAGAGTCAATGCAAGTACCGCCAGGAACATTGATGGTTGCAGTTAATGTTACGGGACCTTGTGCAGCAAGTAAATTTAAAGGTATTCCATCCTCCCAAGACTCCCTGGCTCCATCGGGCAATGCCCATTCAGCTGAGGTTTCGTACATGGCTTGATCTCTACCCGAAGCAAAAACTTCGCCTAAGAAATATATCTGATCGTCAGGACAAAAATAAGCTTTTTTATCGTCGCTGTCGTTGCCAATTATTTTCACTTCAATATTGTTGGCAGCTTCAACCGTAAATTCCTTTTCTATAGGGCAACTCCCATCCTGGTAGGAAATAGTTACTGTATAGACGCCCTTTTTCAATTTCTCCGGATTAAAATTTTGCGCAACATCCATCCACGTATATATATACGGTTCAGCACTCGATAAGCGGATATAGCCATCTTCATTACCGCTACACGACGCTTCCCGTATATCGGAAGTTACTGCAGATAAACTAATGGGTTTTGGCAATTCGATTTTCTCGCTTATTGAATTTGGACATTTAGCATCAATTACCTCCACATTGTATTCAATACCCGCAATGACGTTTGAAATGGTAAAACTGTTTTCTTCTGTTTCAACCCAAGGATCAGTGTTAAACTTCACATTGTATGGCAATTCGCCACCTTCGATAGTAAGTTCAATGCTACTTATGTCTTCACAATTATCATCTGTCGGTTTCCAACTGAAAGATAATGATTCTGGCACAAAAACCGGTATAATAAGCGGGCAATCGCTGCCATCATACACTATGATAGATGCTTCTCCACTCTTTTCCAATTCTGCACGGTATTTCCATTTGCCATCACTGCTGCCATATTGCTGCGGATAATATATTTTACCGTCGCATTCAAGCATCACTACAAGGTTACCCAAACCGTTGTTCCATGCTACCATAAATTCAACGGTAGGTTTACCCGAATCACTTTCGCAAGCGGCAAAAACCTCAATATATTCTTCATCGACTTGAATATTTGCACCGATAGTGATATATTCAGTTGGTTCTATTGGAATGCGCAAATCATCAGTTGAACAGGCTTCGGATGGGTCAAGTTTCATCAGAATATAATAGTCTCCTCTCCCTAAATCAGTTATAGTTTCAGTGTGACTGATACGGTCCGGCTCTGTTTCGCCTTTTTTAAATACATGATATTCGTATTTGGAATCACTGATACCACCGGTAGGATTGAGTATTTCAATAGAACCTGTTTTGTCTTCCGGGCAGGTGACTCCAATTACAAGATAGTCGTCGAAATCCAATGAGGTATAATGAACAGTGATTTTATTGGTTGTGGCAGGGCAACCATTTTGATCTTTTACATTGAAATAATAAGTGCCGGCTTCAAACTGATCATAAACCCAGGAATTATCAGCATGATCATAAATAAGAATATCATCCTTATATATTTCATAATCTTTAAGATTTCCGGTTCCTCCACTTCTATGTTCACTGATTTTTGCTTTGCCAGATGGCCCTTCAGATGGACAAATGTATTTTTCGACTATCAGTGTCACCACAAGTTCAGCAGGCCTTCTTAAGTCGACAGTCTTCGTTACTGAACAATATTTATCTTCAATTTCAACGGTGAATCTCTTTGTCGTACCTACAGCGATTTCATTCATTGAAATCGGGAAAGATAATTCTTCACCAGATGATATTTCTGTTTTTGCTATAACAACTTGCTTATTATCATCTAAAATCGTCATATAATACTTGGGTGTTCCACCGTTAACAGTAACCGTAATGGAGCCGTCATTTTCATCGTTGTGGCACATAGCGCCTTTTCCTGTTACAGTAACAGTCAATGGCGCCGGGTTTACGATGGTTTCCGTAACCGACGGATTCGGTGAACATTTACCATCGGTTGCTTCAATTGTATAAACACCATTGTTCAAGCCAGATATTGTGTATGTTTCGATTTCAGTAACGGGATCGTATGAAATATCAATATCATTGACGTCAGGCACAAAAGATACTCCATCTTTTTTTATTATATATGAGTACTTTGCCCCAGAAGAATTAGGCGTTCCACCCGTAACATCTACGGTTATTGTTCCGGCAGGTTTGCCATCGCATGTAATCCCATCTTCGGAAGATGAATCGACAATTTTAAGCGAACGATCTTCGATTTCAATAATGTTGCTGGTTTGTGTATCACTGCATCCATCGGTAACTTCTACTTTATAAAATCCGAGACCCAATCCAAGAACTATGTTTTCGGTTATTCCCGGTGTCGGAACAAAGGATGACCAGGAAGCTGCTTCGCCGGTGTTTGATTGAAACCATTCATAATCAAATTCTTTTCTTCCTCCCGTTACAGTAACAGTGGCGCTTCCTGTGCCACCTTCGCATAACACATGCGCAGGATCAAGTTCAAGCTCCAACGGTGGAGATTGAGGGAAGGGATCTGATTTAGGTACCGGTTGATGAGGGGACATTGAGCAACCATTAGCATCAGATATCCCAATATAATATATATCATCCCAAATTCCTCCTGATTTGACGGGTAAATTTTTGAAAATACCGTCATTATTAGAAGGATGTCCCGGAATTGGCGCATAGTTGTTTAAAGTATTTCTATAATACAATGTAAATGTATATGGTTCCGTACCGCCTTCAGCCACCACACGCATTTCTCCATCGCCACTTTCATTGTTTGGACATGCCGGAAAGACTTCTGTTAAAGCGTAATTCACACCTAATTCATCAGGACCGGTAATATCATACAAGTTAGATTTCCAAAAACAATTATCCACAGTGGCAATTACCATGTATATACCGGCTGTCAGATTTGCGAATGTATTTGCAGCAACAGGCGCAGAAAATGATGTTCTGATTTGATCGTAATTTTGCAGATTATTGAGTTCTACTTCAGGACTTGTTAAACTAAAGTTTGCTTTCAGTCTCCATAATACATAAGTAGCGCCAGAGGGTAAAGCTGTATTTCCACTAACTGTAATGGAAGCTGTCTGTCCGCTGGGACACGCATTTTTTATGCCGGCGATCTTAATACCTACATCGCTTTGTACGCCAATCGTTATATCTTGCTCAACATGAACATCACAATCTGTTTTGTTGGCATAAGCCATTTCTATGGTGTACGTTCCGCCGCCGACTACTTTAATTGTATCTTCAGCAGTATTTCTAAATACTTTCCAGTTATTGCGATCTTTCAATCGGTAGACATACTTATTGGCTTCGTAAGTTGGGGAAGACAGATTTATTCTGATAGTTGCACCAGCATCATCACATGCCAGGGTTGGAGTAGAGGTTGTAACCGAAAAATCAATCATTTCCGGTTTTGTGATGGTTCTGACGATGGTGTCATGGCATACACCCGTATCATCCATTACCTTAACCGTATATGTTCCGGGAGCTAAACCTTCAAATATGCCGGAACCCGGAGGCGGCGTTTCTTTTTCTGTTAAGAGTGAACTTTCATACCCGGGACCGGCTGCGTTGTATAGACTGTATGTATAACCGGGCTTTCCTCCACTTGCTGATACAGTAATTTTACCGATATTTCCTTCCATTGGGCATAAGATATTGTCTTTGCCTGTCACGAAAAGCGACAATTTTACAGGATTGGCAAGAGAGACGGTTTGAGGTTGCACTGCAAAACAGACGTCTGAACCGCTGATAACCACTTTCACATTGAATACATGATCGCCGTGCTCAAGATTGTCAAAGACATTGCTGTCTTGCCATGTTGCACCGGTTTCCTGCCAAACTGTACCGGAATTGATACCATACATGTATTTAGCTCCAGCTCCGGTATATCCGTCTTTTGTTATCGTTACGCTAATTTTCCCATCATCCCCTCCGTTGCAACTAATCTCTTTGACAACTGCTGCGGTAAATTTTATCGGGGCAGGTATTGTAACTGTATGCTCATGTGTATTGCTCCTATGACATCTGGTTGTACCATATCCTGATTTGTCTTTAGCATATTTTAACCATATTTCATAAGTTGTTGTTTCGCCTTCTTCGCCAAGACCTGAAAATTCGATCAAATCCGGCGAAGTCTTGAACACGCCTTGAAGCCATGCTAATTCTCCTTTTTTTCTGATATAACCTTCCAAACCTTCCAAACCGGGATCTGTGTCATAAGAATTAATATTCACAATAATTTTGACATTACCTGCATCTGTGTGACAAGTTATCGGATTGGGATCATTCGAAATGGATTGCACTCTGATATTTTCCGGAAGTCCCACTGTCCCGCTTGTTGTGGCTTTACATCCATTTTCATCCTGAACTTCAATACTATATGTTCTGCCACTACGACGACCATACACCAAAAATACAGGTTGGGAAACAGTACCATCATCGGGAATAGCGGAAGACCCATTAAGCGTATAGGTATATTCGCCGGTACCCCCCTCTACATTTAAGGTTATGGTTCCGTCTGCTATATCAAAGCAGGTGGCTTTGATGGGCTCTGTGTTCGTTATTTTCAATTCATCAGGTTCTTCAACCGTAATTTTGTTTCCCCCCACAACAGAAGGAGTTCCTGTACATGATTTACTGTCTGTTACACTGATGGTGTATTCGCCTGCTTTAAGTCCCTCAACCACAAATAATGTATATATACCTTCCGTTACATCAGGTTTTACTGTGCCGGCTGTAGGCGTAATTACCGGTATGTATGATCCCGATCCACCTGTTACTTTTATCACAATAGTTCCGGTACTTTTACCGTAACAATCCACCGGCGTGGATGCCGCTGTAAATTTTAACGCTTCGGGAATTGTAATACTGTGTTCGGCAGTAAAAACAGGACATGTTGATTTATAAGGTTCTTGCTTATACCTTATCTCAATGTCTATGTCATAATTACCGGTATTGGCAACGCTGCCAATTTCAAACGGAAGCGCGCCGGTATCCTTCCAACCGGTTTTGTTAAAATTGTATTCTAAATTCCGATTGACACCGGTTTCGGCAGATAGAGCAGTTACACTGAACGTAACTTCCTCGTCGGCGCAAGCGGCTTCGTATGAAGACGCCGGCGTGATGGTTGCAATGATGGGCTTGGCGGCTTTCACTTCTTCTTCTGTGTCATCCCCGCATCCGTTGGCGTCTGTTACGGTAATGGTATATGTACCGGCAGGCAGGTTTTCAAACGGATGGCTTTCAGAGTTTGTTGGTTGAGATTCTTTTGTATAACCGGGTGGCAACGATGGGCCATCAATTTTGTAGATATAGGGTTTGGTACCGCCGGTGGCGTTTACGGTTATTTTTCCGTCGGGGTTGGTCATTGTTTCATCGCAGGTAAGTTTGGTAGGTGTTGCGGATACGACCAATGGGGCTTCGGGCTGGGTAATCACGATAGGGATTGATATTTCACAGCCCTTGTCATCCTCTACAAAAGCGGTATAGCTTCCTGCTGGTAGATTTGTGGCCTCTTTTTTGTCTGTGCTTAAATATGTACCAGAAAGTGGATCATCCTTTGAGTCAATCCACCTGTAAGTGTAGCTATCATTCCATCCACCTAATGCCTCTATAGTTGACTCTCCGGTTAAGTTACCGTGGCAAAGAGGGTCAAAGTGATATATTTCATTCAACGTCAGTTTTACGTCCGGCTCTAAAATGGTAACCTCTATGGGAGTACTTTCGCAATCTCCATCTGAAATTTTAACCAGATATACTCCGGCTATTTTATTTTTATATTCATAGGAATTCAATCCAAAATATTCGAGATCCCATTTTTCCTCTTTATCATTATATATAAGGAACTCAAAATAAGAATTAACCAAAGAGCCCGAAGTTCCATTTATCGTAAATCTTCCGGTGGGTGTTTCTTTGCATATTACATCAAAATGTATTGTTTTATCCGCCGTCACAACCGGTGAAGTAGTAATCGGTACAGTTGCGGTAACAGGTCCGCATCCATTTGCATCATATCCTTCAATAATATATGTTCCGGAAGGCAAATCGGGGAAAGTGAAATTTCCAGTATAAGATATATCTTCTCTTGTGATGTCATCACTATTTGTGATGGTCATTCTATAAGGTGTTGTCCCTGAAACAACGCCTCCTTCAACTCTGATGAATATAGAGGCTAGTCCACATGCATCTGTAATTACATTTGGGCCTATAGTAATCTCAAATACATCAGGCTCTTCTATTGTTTGTAGGCCGGATTGAGGAGATAAACTAGTCGACCCTTCTTCTGCAACTCTGACTCTATAACTACCTGGAGGCAATGAATTAACATCATCAAATATGAAATTGTAATTTTCTGTCCTTACGCTGGCTATTGCATACGCTATTGTATAATCACCAAGATTGTTGTTGTCAAAGAGATATGCAACATAAGGCGGAGTTGTTAAACCAGGTGTAATTGTTCCGAAAATTTTCCCATTATCAAAACCTTTACAGGTAACATTTTCCTTTGAAATAGACCCTATCGATGGCACTTGCCCCCACGCACTCCCCATCCAACACCATACCACTATTACCAGAAAAACTATCCTTTTCATATCCTATTTTCATTATCTGTGATACACCGACAGAAGACTATACGCCACACCGTCACAATGATACTTGTGTATGACGCGGTTTTTGCAAAGGTGCAAACTCGTGTCCAATTCATGCTTACTTTATACAAATCTCTTCTTATACACATTTATACGAACAAAGGCATGAAAAAGTTTCTAAAATCACGTTTTTTCTGTTGGTTACACAGAAATCAACATACCATTCAAAATAATCATTCAAAACATCCAAAAATAAAAATACACTATCATATTGACAATAAGCATATTGCGATCATTTGCATTAAAATGTCAAAAATTTTTACAAAAAAACAACTTTTTTTGAACATTTACAAAAGACCTGTGTTTTATATATCAGAAAGACATTTTTAGTCATTCGTTCTTCATGTTGATTTAAGACTTTAGGGATAAAGTCAGGTTCAGTGACTGAACCAGGTTTGTGTGTTAATGGGAAAGGGGCGATATCGCCCCTTTTTTCGTATGATTTCAAAAATAGGCAATGTCATTGTATAATTGATATTATTAAGTATTTTGCGGCGAATCAAATTTTATTTTTATGCTTGACATTAAGGAATGTGTTAAAAATAATCTATAACATTCACCCTGCATTCAAAGAATAATTCCATAGGGGTAGGTGTTCATTGAATTTTACGGGATATTGATCCAAAAATTCTTCAGATGCTTTTTTTCCTGTTTTATACTCTTTTTTGTTTTGTCGTACCTTCACAGCAAATCCGTTTTATCAGCAGTTTGTCATTTCGCAATACAACAAAAAACCTGAAACTTTATCAGAATCAGGCTTTTTGCGGTATGGACGGGACTCGAACCCGCGACCCCCTGCGTGACAGGCAGGTATTCTAACCAGCTGAACTACCACACCAAAATTTTCGCTGCAAAGATAATACTTTTTTTGACAGGAACAATATTTTTTTGAAAAAAAAGTGAAACGAATGATGATTATTTTTCTCTATTTTCTAATCTGTACGATGTTATGTGACGCTTCACTTTTTCGCTGTACAGGTCGTTGATGGTGATCATCAGCCCTGTCTCTTCGACATCGCCAAAATGAGTATTGACAACTGTCCCGAAAGTTTTCATGGACGGCGAAAGATTCATATACGAATTGATAAGCGGAGGGATGTTTTCGCCGTAACTTCTCACCGTATGAAAAAGGATTTTATAATCCTCCCCGTAATCTTTTCCCACAAAGAGTTTTGCCATGGCGTCGGTGTCAATATCTATTTTCAACGCAATGTTTTCGTATGGGCAAATCAGATTTTCACGGTCGCCGAAATGCTTGTCGAGAAAGTAAAGGATCATATTGCGGGCTTCGGAGTTGTAGGAAGTGTACATGGTGGCTTTCCCCAAAAAATATTTTTTATCGGGATTTTTCACTACTAATGCTCCCAGCCCGTCCCAAAGATTATCTAACGAATAGATGCCCTTCCCAAA
>JGI24702J35022_10000675_pt1 | contig 20771 bp, 18 predicted proteins | sample TergutTh196P4_FD_35022 | JGI IMG/M metagenome (IMG submission 35022)
CTCTGTCGTGGGGGCTGTCTGAGTGAGTGAGCGCATAAGCATGCCCATTACAATGAAAGGTATAAGCACGCAGAAAAGAAATGAAGAAACGATTTCGAGCATGCGCAGAAATCCTTGTCTTTACTCTGCTTGAAGACTTCACTTAAAACCTGATTTGAAGACTTCGAATAAATGCTATACGTAACAATACGTTCAAAAAAATGGCTGGTCTTACCTACCCAGCTTGTCGTACCTATTTTAACTCAAGTTTGTTATAACCATAATCTGGTACTCAAAGAGATCAGGTAACAACTTCATTGTTTGACACACAGCAGGTGTTTTTGTTCTATCTCCCATCTTGTCTCGTTATAGTTTATCTTTTATGGTTTTACTCTAAGCAATAGACGCATCCAGGGTTTAAGGAGTAGCCTGCAATCTTGTAAGGTATAATAAGTCGGCGATGTGCAGTAAGGTTTTTGGCGAAAAGAAGCCGACACAATGGATAACCGCGCGTTAAAATTTAAGGCTTAATTGAAACATGTTTGATATAAAGAAGGGAACAGCCTACGTTTCTTCAGAAGGATTTGTTTCCTATGAAGAAATGCACAAACATGCCGATAGCATTGCCGCCCAAATACATAATCGTTCGCTTGTTTTTTTCGTCGCAACCAACACCGTAGAATCACTTGAGGCCTATGTAGGATTTCTTAAGCATCACATCGTTCCTTTGATGGTCTCAGCGTCACTTGATACTGTACTTGTGAACACGCTCCTTTGTGAATATAAGCCAGAGTATATATGGTGTCCTCGTTCGTTTAGTATACCCGTGATGATAAAACTGGTTTTTGCCTATGGGTCTTATGCTCTTTATGCGACTGTTTTTGCCACCGACATAACGACTGATCTGAACCCAAACCTCGCTTTGCTTTTAAGCACATCAGGATCAACTGGTAGTCCAAAATACATCCGTCTTTCTTACTGCAACCTTGAATCAAATGCACGTGCGATAGCTCATTACCAAGCCCTTGTTCCTGAGGACCAAGCTATAACAACGCTTCCTTTTGGTTATGCTTACGGACTCTCTATAATCAATAGCCATCTTATAACAGGAGCATCTGTTGTGTTGACAGAAGCTACAATGTTCGATAAGGAGTTTTGGAACTTGTTGCATCAAAACAGGGTAACTAATTTTGGTGGTGTACCGTATACATACTCAATACTTAAACGTCTCCGGTTTGAGCAGATGAGTTTTTCATGTCTTCGTTTTATCTCACAGGCTGGCGGAAGACTTGGATCAGAGCTCCATATAGAATTTGCACGCATTTGCGAGGAAAAAAACATCGATTTTGTAATTATGTATGGTCAAACCGAAGCAACAGCACGAATGTCCTATCTTCCCGCGCATAGAACTTCTGAGCATATTGATCAAGTTGGTATCGCAATTCCAGGAGGACGTTTTGAGTTACTCGCCGATGACGGTACACTGATTGCTACACCCAATACATATGGTGAGCTTGTTTATTATGGAGACAATGTCGCTTTAGGCTATGCCCTTACTCGCAAGGATTTATCTAAGAGTGACGAATGGAATGGGCGCTTGGAGACGGGAGATATCGCAACCTTTGATGAAGAAGGATATTTACGTATTGTCGGTCGTAAGAAACGCTTTCTCAAGATTTTTGGCAACCGGATAAACCTTGATGAAATCGAGGGTTTTTTACTAACTAAACATGTTGTCGCTGCTTGCATAGGACAAGATGATGCAATGCAGGTTTTTGTTGAAACACCTCAATACTCTAACGCTTTTATAGAAAACCTTATTACACCAAGATCAATTCAATTGTATCTCGCCCAGCTGACTGGCTTGAATTCCAGTGCTTTCTCAATACGTTTTGTGGAGGCTCTTCCTCGAACTAATTCCGGTAAGACTAATTATACTGAGCTGGAATCATTGTTGGAAATACCATCGGAGAGTTTATGTTAGATTACGATTCGCTGTTTGCATATGACCCCTTTGTTTTATCATCACATGAGAAGCATACGCTTCATACCCAGTGGTTGGCTGAGCTCACTCAATACCATCAAAGTCTTTGTGTACCATACAAACGTTTTGTGTCCTTTTTTGATCTTCCAGATAATGCCCCTCCCGCCTTGCCTGTTAGAGTGTTCAAAGAATTTGATCTAAAGAGTATGAGTAATCAAGATGTTACTCGTACCATGACCTCATCTGGAACAACAAGCAAGAGTGTATCTAGGATTTACCTAGACAAGGCTACTGCAGCTCGACAATCCAAAGCACTATCAATAATAGTCTCTTCGTTTATTGGTAAGCAACGCCTGCCCATGCTCATTATTGATTCACGAGCTGTAGTTAAAGATCGCACAATGTTCTCGGCACGAGGCGCAGGGGTCCTGGGCTTTTCGATGCTTGGCCGTGACGTCACCTATGCGCTTGATGAAGAGATGCACCTTGACATTAAGGTTTTTGAAAATTTCTGCTCAAAGTATGCTAACGAGCCGGTGCTTTTAGTTGGATCCACATCCATCATTTGGCTTCATTTTTGTGAAGAGCTAAAAAAAGCACATAGTGCAGTTAAACTGACAGGTACGATGATCCATGGAGGTGGCTGGAAAAAACTTGAAAATCTAAAGATCAACAATGAAATGTTCAAACGTACTGTCAAAGATATTTGCGGTATAAACAACATCTATAACTATTACGGTATGGTCGAACAAACTGGTTCTATTTCCATGGAATGCGAATATGGCCATTTGCATACCTCGGTGTTTTCTGATATCGATGTACTTGATCCTGTTACACTCACTTCTGTCCGTGGACGCAGGGGTGTTATCAAAACGGTTTCATTACTACCAACGAGTTATCCAGGTCATGTTTTATTAACTGAGGATGAAGGAGAAGTACTTGGTGAAGACGATTGTCCATGTATGAGGAGAGGAATATACTTCGCAGTATATGGACGTGTCAAGGGCGCTGAGATCAGAGGATGCAGTGATACGTATGAAAGATAGTTGCCACCAGCTGGATAGTTGGGGAGTACCCTTCTGTTCAGCCGATAATCCGATACGCGATAAAGTTATTTGTCTTGCAGGTACCCTCGAAATCATAACTGACCCACTTACACCGTTTAATGACGATGCAATCAGCTTTTTATCAGCTCTTTCACATTCACTAATGAATAATGCCGCAGCTCGTGCTTATCCTGATGTTATAGCGTTTTCTTTTTGGTGCCGCAACCAACAGATTCAAACTCTAAAGAAAACCGCTCAAATGTCATCCACTTTCTCTCATCGAATGGGACGTGGTTTAGCCTTACATATCACTCCATCTAACATTCCTGTAAACTTTGCTTTTTCATTTGCCTTCTCCTTATTAGCAGGAAACTCGAATATCGTACGAGTTCCCTCAAAACCCTTTGATCAAACAAAACTTATCTGTGATACGATTGCCTCTCTTCTTCCTGACCATCCCACAATTTTAAAGCGAAATGTTTTGATAACTTATCCTGCTAATAATGAGATCACAGCTTATTTCTCCTCTTTTGCGAAAGCTCGTCTTATCTGGGGTGGCGATGCCACAATTGAAAATATTCAAGCTATAAAAAAGCCAATTCGCTGTATTGACATTCTGTTTTCTGATCGTTATTCTCTGGCGATTATAAATGGTGCTGTAATTGCACAAATAACAGACAAAGAGATGGAAAAACTTGCAGAACGCTTCTTCAATGACACGTATCTTATGGATCAGAACGCTTGTTCTTCTCCGCAAATAATCCTATGGCAAAATACCAATCTTTCAGTCAAACAGCGCTTTTGGAGGTATATTGCCAACTACGCGCGAACACATTATAAGCTTGCTGATCAAATTGCACTCAATAAATATATTCAACTTTGCGAAGATATCATTAAAGACAGGGTTTCTGCAGCATATCCGCCACACGAGTTCGATGGAGTGCTCACCGTTACAGAGTTACCCGCCCTGCCTGGTTCATTGTTCAATTATAGGGGTCAAGGCGGCTATTTTTACGAATATAGCTTTAATGACCTTGCTGAGATAAGACCATATATCACTGACCGCGTGCAGACACTTGTGTACTATGGTTATGAACCTTTGGAGCTTCAGCGTTTTGTTATCGATAACGGATTACACGGTATTGATCGTATCGTACCGATAGGTTCTGCGCTTGATATTGATATCATATGGGATGGCTTTGATCTTATCAATGAATTAACCCGAATTGTGGATATAAGATAAATAATGGAGAAAAACTAATGGATACATCATTATTACTTCAAGGTAAAATATGCTTAGTAACTGGTGCCAGCCGAGGCATCGGTGCTGGTATCATTCGAAAATTTGCCGAGCATGGTGCAACGGTATTTGCTAATGCAAGAATAAATACCTCATTCGACGAAGTCTGCTCCAATCTTACTGATACCACATCTGGAATCGTAAAACCGGTCTATTTTGATGTGACAGACACTATCGCGATGAGAGAAGCGTTTTTAGCCGTCAAAAAGGAATGTGGATCACTCGATGTGCTTGTTAATAATGCTGGCATCATGAGGGATGCTCGTATTGGCATGATTTCACAAACTCTTATGGATGAAACATTTCGGATAAATGTGTTCGCTGTTATCGAGGCGATCCAGCTTGCCACTAAACTTATGGTTCGACAACAAAGTGGCAGCATAATTAACATAGCTTCTCTTGTGGGTGTGGTAGGCAATGAAGGACAATCAGTATACGCAGCCTCAAAAGGCGCTATTGTGGCGCTTACCAAGGCTTCTGCCAAAGAACTTGCCTCAAACAATATTCGCGTGAATGCTGTTGCTCCTGGTGTTATCGATACCGACCTATTTAAGAATACGGGGACAGATGTAGTTGAAGAATTCACATCAAGAATCCGCATGGGACGCCTTGGGACACCAGAAGACATAGCAAACGTATGTGTATTTCTTGCTTCAGATCTTTCTCAGTATACAACTGGCCAAATCATCGGTGTCGATGGCGCCGTGTTAATGTAACGAAGAAAGTAACGAATCGTTGTTATAGACATTCATAATTACCGTAACTGGTATTAGTTTATAAACAAGGAGGAGCTGTTATGCAGTTCGTCGATCTGCAAACTCAATATGAACGAATCGAAGATGATATTTTTGAACGACTTGGAAGAGTACTTCACAATCAAAAATTTATCATGGGGCCAGAGGTGTTTGAGCTTGAGTCAAGACTCGCAGAGCTTACAGGTACAAAACATGTCCTTACCTGCGCCAGTGGAACCGATGCCCTCACGATACCTTTGATGGCCTATGGGTTATGTGCAACAGATGCGGTCTTTGTTCCTTCATTTACTTTTTTCGCATCTGCAGAATGTGTAACATTGGCAGGGGGTACTCCAGTTTTTATAGATTCTGATCCTCTAACCTTTAATATCTGTACCAAGAGCCTGAGAAAGATAATCGATAGAACGATCGCCGAAGGAAAGCTAAATCCAAAAGGCATCATCGCAGTCGATCTTTTTGGCTTACCGGCTGATTACGATGAGATTGAAATACTAGCTAAAGAATACAATCTTTTTCTCATAGAAGACGCTGCTCAGAGCTTTGGAAGTGAATACAAGGGAAGGCGTGCAGGCTCTATTGGAAATGCAGCCGCAACATCATTCTTCCCATCAAAACCTCTCGGCTGCTACGGCGATGGAGGAGCAATCTTTACTAATGATGACAACCTTTCAGAGATAATGGCTTCTATTCGTATACATGGCCAAGGCGTCGATAAATATGATAATGTGAGAATCGGATTGAATGGCCGATTCGATACCATTCAAGCAGCAGTCGTTTTAGCGAAGCTAAAAGTCTTCAAAGATGAGATTACTAGTCGCAATCGAATCGCTGCAGCTTATTCTGAGCGGCTGTCGGATATTCTAATAACTCCTTTGGTACCAGAGGGTTTAGCTTCAGTCTGGGCCCAGTACACACTTGTTGCACAAAACGCACAGATCAAAGAACAGATCTTAGGTTCTTTAGAGAAAAAAGGAATACCTACGGCTGTTTATTACCGGGTTCCAATTCATCTTTCAACTGCGTACACAACACTTGGATATAAAGAAGGAGACCTCCCTGTCTGTGAGGATCTATCAAAACGAGTCTTTTCCCTCCCCATGCATCCCTATCTTTCTGACGAAGATATTGAGATCATTACTTCGACGATAAGGAAATGCTATGAGTAATAAAACATTAAAAGTTGGTGTTATTGGTGTAGGGAGTATGGGGCGTAACCATCTTCGCGTGCTGTCAACAATGCGTGATTATGAGCTTGTTGGTTGTTTTGATATTAATGAAGATAACTGCAAAACGTATGCGGCGCTTTACGATGTCATCGCATACGATTCGCCCGAAGAAGCATACCAGAGCGTAGATGTAATAACTATCGCCACTCCGTCATTTTTGCATAAGGAATATGCAGTAGCAGCAGCTACAGCCGGTTGTCATGTGCTGGTTGAAAAACCAATTGCTCTAAGCATCGAAGATGGCCAACAAATCATTGACGCATGTAGACAGACGGGCGTGAGACTATGCATAGGCCATATCGAGCGTTTTAACCCTGCTGTGTCAACGATGCAGCAAATCCTTGCGCAAGAGGAACTGCTGTCTATTGACATTCAACGAATGTCACCTTTTTATGGTAGGGCTACAGACTCAAGCGTTGTAGAAGATCTGATGATACATGACATTGATATCTTGAATGCAATAACTGACTCGCCAATCAAGCGCATTGAAAGTCATGGTGTGCTCGTATATACCAATAAACTTGATTTTGCTCAGTCGCTCATAACCTATGAGAATGGTTTGGTAGCCAGCTTGACCGCTAGCCGTGTAACCGAATCGAAAATACGAAGTGCACGGATAAGCACTCGTAATTGTTTTGTTTCAGTTGACTATTTGAATCGTACCGTTGATATATCGCGAAAAACAAATTTTTTGCTTGATGTTGGATATCCCGTACAATACAGTCAGGAAAATATTATCGAGAAAGTATTTGTGCCTATCAATGAACCACTCCGTAATGAATTTGAACACTTTGCCCACTGTATTAAAACTGGTGATGAGATTGCCACAAGCGGAGAGGCAGGCTTAAAGGCACTCGAGCTCTGCCATTTGATTGAAGATAGCGCCCTGATTGTTAAAGGATAGGATATGAGCGAAGAAAAAGACTATTTCCTTCATGCGTCATCGTATGTTGACGAAGGCGCCTCAGTGGGTCCAGGTACTAGAATCTGGCATTTTTCCCATATACAAAAAGGTGCTCGAGTTGGAGCAAATTGTGTGCTCGGACAGAATGTAAACATCGGGGCAGGAGTTCAAATAGGCAACGGCTGCAAGATTCAGAACAATGTTTCTCTTTATGAAGGGGTGACTCTTGAAGATGAAGTTTTCTGTGGGCCTTCCAGTGTTTTTACTAACGATCTCACTCCACGTGCACAAGGAACCTGTGGCTGGAACGTGACTCCAACGTTGCTAAAGCGTGGGGCTTCAGTTGGAGCAAACGCCACTATTGTTTGCGGAAACACCCTTGGTGAGTATTGTATGGTTGGTTCTGGTGCGGTAATAACGCATGATGTTCATCCCTATTCTCTTGTGGTTGGTGCACCTGCAAAGCATATTGGCTGGGTATGTAAATGCGGATCTCGGCTAAACGCCGACCTTGAATGTTCGCGATGTGGCACAAGATACCAAGAAAACCAGGCAGGAATTGAGCCTGCTTCATAACGTTAAAACTTACCATCGCCCTAGAATTATTCTTGAGAAACGTAAACCTCATCGGTGATGAAGGTCGGTCGCTCACGAGCCGCATCAAGAGTCCTTACCAAGTATTCAGCGATAATACCCAAAGATATATTTGTTATCCCAAAACCAAAAAGCAGAATAATCATTAAGGTTGGCCAGCCAGCATCAAACTCGAATACGTTGAATAGCTTAAATGCAATGGTAAAAAGCGCCCAGATCATACCTATAACCGCCATTATCACGCCTGTTCCTGTGATTGCACGAATCGGCATGAATGAATACATCACAAAACTGTCTATGAATAATATGATTTTGTTTCTTCGGGTCCATTTTGATACTCCAACGTTTCGCTCATAGTATTGAACAGGAAAACTCTTTTTATTGAACCCTAATTGGAATATATGGAAGTAGACCGATGAGTTCTTTTCGAGATTCCTATTAAGCTGTTCTTTAACTTTTCTGCCAAACGCAACGCCAATCAACCCATCGTTTGGGTATGAAGGTTCAATGTATCTGTTTACTAATCCACTGAAAATACGACTCCCAAGACTTCCTTTGTAACCAACACGTTCAGAATAAACGATTTCATAACCGCTCATAAGATACTGATAAAAAAGGACAATGTCTTCAAATGGTTCTGGCATATCCATTGAATAAACCATAACCTTATCAGAATCTGCGTGGAAGACTCCTGCACGAATCGCTGTATGTGCGCCGTAGTTTTTTGACAGTTTGACAACCTTTGTTGTAGCGTTTCCAAAACTTTGCTTACATAGCTCTTCGAAGGTGCCGTCCGTAGAGCCATCGTCAATGAACACAAATTGTACAGAAAACTCCAAAACCGGAATAATCTCTTTGACACAAGCCACTAGCTGTGGAATTGCTTCTATTTCGTTGTAGGCAGGTATCACCACAGAAATGTCTGGGATATCATTAGAATGCATGGATCATTCTCTTTCGAATATGGTAGTTACACATTATATGCTTAAGTAAACACACCTTATCTTATCATACGGCGTTTAAAACAAGACGCACCAAACTTTATGTGATTTGACCTATCCAACCTCAGTAAGAGCGAAACAAGACAATTAATTCTAATAAACATACTAATAAACTAACCGGTAACGACTCATAATAATAGACAACAAAACTTGACTTTGCGATAATGGAAACCGCTTTTATTGCTTTTAAGGTCTTTTACGCCAATTATTTGTGTAGAGAGAATAGATAATGACGCAAAAACAAATAACTATCGTGCAGACTATTTTGCTCTACCTGTGTGCTTTTAGTATTCCTATCATTGTGCTTCTTATAGGTTTTTATTTACTTGAGATGTTTCCTTTTGGTGAGAATACTCTTGTCGCAAGAGATATCCAAATCACATATATTAATTTTTACGAATGGTATCGTTCGTGTCTAGTTGGTGATGGTAACCTGTTCTATTCCTTTTCAAAATCTCTGGGCGGTAACATGTATACAGGTTGGGCAAGTATTTTAACTAGCCCGATAAATCTTCTTGTTGCGTTTTTCAGCAAAAATCCTGCAGACTTTATCACCTTTATGATTTCAATCAAGTTCGGACTCGCTGGCGTTACCTCTCTGTTCTACCTCAGGAGGCGTTTTAAACTATCACCAATTATTGCTCTTTGTCTTTCCGTCGGATATTCTATGATGCTCTTTATGACTACGCAGAGTGTTAATCCAATGTGGATGGAAGCTGTAATACTACTCCCCCTGGTTATGTATGGAATCTATTGTTTGGTACATCATGGACGCGTTATATTCTTTACGGTCACCCTTTTGCTAAGCATAGTGATGAATTACTATAACGGATACATGGTCTGCCTTTTTGCTATCCTTTTTTATCTCTTCGAAAGCTATCTTGCTGCTCCAAACGCTAGCCGTGTTCGATTGCGTTTTCTTGTCTTTCCTGGAAGGTTTTCCTTAGCTTTAACGCTAGCCATCTCTACCTCCTTTGTAATACTTTTACCGGTGGCTTTGGGGCTATTCGCTGGGAAAGGAGCAGTGCCTTCTGGTTTTATTACCTTTGCGACAAGGTTTGATCTTTTTGATTTGCCAAGAAGTCTGTTTTTAGGAGTCTTTGAGCAAAGATATCTCCCACAACTCTATAGTGGAACCCTGATTCTTATTGCTCTGCTCTGGTTCTTCCTTAATGAGAAAATCAAACGTCGAGAAAAAATATCCTCCTTTGTTTTTATTATTATTATGACGCTATCAGTATGGCTCGTTATGGGTGATCGTGTTTGGCTCGGTTTTCGGGACGGGAACGACTTTTATTGTCGTTTTACTTTTTTGATAACAGCGTTGTTTCTTTATTTGGCTGCCCGCTCCTTTGAAACTATGAACGAAGGATCAGGCAACAAAAGGCTCATAATATCTGCCTCCATCGTAGCGCTTATTGCCCTGATAGTCTTTTTGGATAATCATTTTTCTCAAATGCGATATTTCTTTGCTGTTTTTGCCATGTGTGTATTACTGCCAGCAGTCATAACTTTATTAGCTAAACAAAACCAACCAATCATAAGAAATCTTTTATCAGTTTTACTGGTTGTTGCAGTATGCTTCGAGGCCACTTTGAGTTGGATTCATGTGCAAAGCTTTCGATTGTCTGAAGATTACAGAGTAACAGTCGATGAATACTACCATTCATATAGTCGCTTGGGCGAATACTATGAAGATGGACGCACTTTCATCGCTGCTCTGGAAGACTTTGACGAGAATACGGCTGGTGCTTATCGAGTAGAGAAAACAAGCAGTTTTGTATCTCCTTTCTTCAAGGTAACTCAAAATGAGTCTATGGCTTTTGGATATAGCGGTGTAGCGTTATACGACTCTGCATATGATAGTCGGGTTCAACAGATACTCTATCATTTGGGGTATACCCCTGATGCTGAAGGCAGACTTTCTTATTCAGAGGCAATGATTCTCGCTGATTCACTGTTGGGGGTTAAGTATACTGTCAGCTCTAAACGTCCACAGGGCTATCAATTAAGTGAAATGACCGACATATGGGAAGGACGGCGTCTGTATGAAAACCCATATGTATTACCGCTCGGTTATCGGAGTAGCCAAAGTATTCTCGAAGAGATCAAATATAATGGAAATCCTTTTACTTACCAAAACGATTTCTTGTCAGCACTGTCTGGTACTAAGGAAGAGTTTCTTGTTCCTATCGAATCCCCCGTCTCATTTGTAAATGAGACGGGGATATCATGGAAGTTTAATGCCCCCAAAGACGTAATGCTCTATGGGTACATTAATACTAACGATGAATTCTACTACCTCGATCTTTATATCGATGAAACATATCTGTATATGTATTCATCGCTCTTCTCGCAGGGGATTTTTCCTATCGAGTTCTCAGATAATAATGGATCATATACTATTACCTTAAAGGGTGATGTTCTTGAGTCTAACATGAATATGCAGCTTTACGTCGCATATCTCAATCTTCCAGTCTTTGAGGCAGCGATCGAGAAACTACGTGCTCATCCTTTTGAGATAGATGTCTTTGAAGATGGGTATGTACATGGTACTTATTATGCTGAACAAGATGAACTCCTCTTCACAACCATTCCTTACGATCCTGGCTGGACTATAAGGGTCAACGGTAGTATCGTAACACCACAAGTGGCTCAAGATGCTTTTATTGCCCTCGAGCTCACAAAAGGTGAGAACGTAATAGAAATGTCGTACATATCGCCCGGTTTTATTTCTGGAGCGATAGTGAGTTTAATATCGATTGTTCTCTTTGCGCTGTTTGCCTGGCGTGTTTATTCTCCGTATCGCGGAACTTCAAAAACCAGATTACGATTCGACGTACCACAATAGGTATAAACATTATTTATGACTCTTGAAATCCCAGAAGCCCATGTGATGCCTGTAGCATATTGATGCCATGTATTTGGAAAACCTGGGGTAAAACGCATTTTGTATAAAGTGTTTTGAGATGACATACAGCCATTACCTAGGTCAAAGGTTCTGTCTGTATAGTTATTTCGTATCCATTGTGCGCCGCCAATCAAAGCTTTTTCTGGAGTATCCCAACCGTTTGTTACAGCCAAGGTAAGTCCTCCCCCTAAAGCATCAGTGTCAACAGCACCTATACCAAAGAAATTATAATAGGTTCCCTCAGGGTACTTAGTACCCGCTATTTCCCTTCCATCGTACCATTGCCCATACGATAGTGTTGAACAGCCATACGCACTTTCAAGGATTGCGTGAGAAAGAATAAATACTTCATTCAAGCCAGTTTGTTTAGATGCAGTTATCAACGCATCACCCATGTTACGAAGAGTAGAAGTTCTTCCGTAATTTGCTTCCTGATACATACAATTATTGCTGATGAATGAATTCAGCTGCTGTGCCGTTACTCCAGAGTAACCAGTATCAAGGCGCATGAATTCATAGTAGTCAGCACTTCCTGTCGTAACAAGTGTAGGATTCATATACTCATCATAATCTTCATAGGTATAGTTATAGTAAGGGTTGCGGTTGTCTAATTGGTCTTGTATAGCTTGCGCGAGCGTATAGGGGTACATATAGGGTATCCCACCGTCAAGTTGTCCTTTTTTCTCATCGAAATGACAGATGTACCCATAAATATTTTGGTTTCCAAACAACATGTAGCCGTTAGCAAGGTCATACCAATACCAGTTACCATTGACATATTGGAAACCGAATAGCATTTTTCCATCTATAGGATCATAACGATATGAATGGTTGTTAATAGTCTGAGAACCAAGGAGCATATGGCCATCTTTGAGGTCATAGTAATACCAATTGCTATTGATGAACTGAGCGCCTAGCGCCTGTATGCCGTTATTTGGATCAAAGCGATACCAAAGTCCGTCAATTCTTTGTGAACCGAATAGCATATGTCCGTCTTTTAGATCATAGTAATACCAACTGCCATCAAGTTGCTGACGACCTGTTAGCAGATGGCCATCTTTAAGATCATAGTAATACCAATTGCTATTAAGATATTTAGCACCTAACGACTGTTTCCCATTAACAGGGTCAAAGTGATATGTAAGACCGTTTATCTTTTGAGTACCAAACAACATATGACCGTCTTTTGTGTCATAGTAATACCAACTACCATCAATAGACTTACGGCCAAAAACCTGTTTTCCGTTATTTGGGTCGAAACGATACCAGTTTTTGTCTATATACTGGGAACCAAAGAGCATTTTCCCATCGGCATTATTGTACCTGTACCAACTTCCATCTATTTTTTGAGAGCCAAACAGCATATGACCATCTGTTGTGTCATAGTAATACCAACTACCATCTATTTGTTTGGCACCAAAAACTTGTTTTCCGTTGTTCGGGTCAAAGCGATACCAGTTTTTGTCAATATACTGGGAACCAAAGAGCATTTTTCCATCGGTGTTGCTATACCGATACCAACTTCCGTCAATTTTATAAGGGCCAAATATCATATGGCCGTCTTTAAGGTCATAGTAATACCAACCTCCATCGAGGTTCTTGGCTCCAAGCACCTGTTTTCCGTCGTTCAGATCAAAGCGATACCAGTTTCCATCAATCTTTTGAGAGCCAAAGAGCATGTAGCCATTAACAAGGTCGTAATAGTACCAACTGCCATCGATAAGCTGACGGCCAAAAAGCATTTTCCCATCTTCGAGACTATAACGATACCAGTGTCCGTTAATATAATATGAGCCTTTAAGCGTCTTGCCTGTAACAGTATCGTATCCATACCAGAAGCCATCAATATATCGCGGTTCCATTTGTCCACCGCTATAAGAGTAGTAAACTGCCGCTTGAGTGCTGGGCGTGGTGTCATACATTATTGGAGCCAGACTAGTACTTTTTGGAGAGAAAAACGTGGCTTCTAAAGGAATTGACGCATCAGCCGTGATACATTCAGTACCACTAGTTGCAGCAGGAACGCTAGCTAGTAATGTAAGTGTAAACAACACAGTTATCGATACTGATATGGCTTTCATGCTTTCTCTCCCATATATATGATCTTTCGTATCATTTTCTAATTGAACTAGACCAGATTACTACAATAAAAGTTCGTTTAAAGACGCTAACAAAACAGTTAGGTGGTCAAGTTTCCAAAACGTTAACTAGTAATAATACCATAAACATTCATCAATGTTGCTTTTTAGTGTTTCGTTATATCGTTTACCCGTTACGAACCTTTGCCTTAAATGCTCTAAAAAGAAGTGGGAAACCTCCAATCTTATAGTATCGTGACACTTTTTCTCTCACAGAGTTGCCGCTATCTGGAGCGAGACGAGCTGCGTGAAACTGTAAAGGAGACTCTAAGATCAAGTTTAGATCGAGGATCTGCCTCGGATAAAATAAGCTTAAATCAAGATTGCCTAATGCTATTTCTTCATGAAAATCTTTCGAGAACCTCAGAATAAATTCTTTCTGCAGGTTCTCTGACAAGCGATCATAATTCCACATATAGGTATCATATTTCATCCTCGTAAGCACATTATTTAGATATTGACTCTTTTCAGGATGTTTGGCTAAATATTTTCTCATTTCGTCATACTCATCACAGACACAATAGACTTTTTCTGGAGAGTTAACAGAGGAGGTCTCATTGTCAACTCGATAATGAATAATCGAGTCTTGAAGAAAGAAGACTCGACTTGCCGAAGACCATACCTTGAAGTTAAATCCTGCATCTTGATACGAAGCACCCGGTGTTTCTAAGAAGTTAATCCTGTGCTCTATGAGAAAAGCCTTCTTATACATTGCTGACCAGATTGAAGGCTTCTTATAGTAAATGTCAAACTCGTATTGCGGATTAACCAAACGGTTTGCCATAGCTGTCGTGATGAGCTCAAACGGCTCATCTTGCTTTTTAGGCATCGTTCGAAAAAACCAAAAATTTGCTTTAGCGACTTGAACGTTGTGTGTGATCATTGTGTTGTAGAGCAGCTCCAAGGCAAAAGGCTCAAAAAAATCATCGGACTCCAAGATTGAAATGAATTCACCACTAGAAGCTGCAAGCCCTTGGTTCATCGATGCTCCATATCCAGAGTTCGGTTTATCAATCACTCTGAAACGATTATCTCGATCTATGAAACACTGAATGATTTCCCGTGAGCTATCAGTAGAACCATCGTTAACACATACAACTTCAAAATCTATCATTGTTTGAGCAACTAGGCTTTGTAAACACTGTTCTAAGTATGCTTCGGAGTTATATATTGGAACAATTACCGAAACAATTGGCTGCGCGTTCATTCTTCTCCAATCCTGAACAAACCCCGTGTGTTTCAGAGCTATCTTTTTCTGAATTATAAGTGTTCCATTCCTAGAGGACAATAAAATAACATATTTAAATGAGCGTAACTATTTCAGAGCATTGTACAGGGTTTATCTAAATGATGTGTCGCTCTAAAAGTACGCGTCTTGGTAAAGAGAACCATGGCTCATTTTATGCTAAAGTTATGTTGCGCCAAAAGAATTGTATGTATTAGCTGAATTGAACAATTGAAAGATAAATAATGCCTGTTGTTTCTGTGGTCGTACCAGTATATAACGTTGAGAATTATCTTGCACACTGCTTACGCTCTATTCGTAACCAGAGTCTTCAAGATATAGAGATTATTTGTGTTAATGACGGCTCCAATGATTCATCAACAAGAATTTTACAGCTTTGCGAAGCTGTTGAGCCACGGCTCCATGTTATCAATAAAGAGAATGGTGGACTATCTTCAGCGAGAAATGCTGGAATCGAATCGGCTAATGGAACCTATCTGATGTTTGTCGATTCTGACGATAGTCTAGAAAGGAATGCTTGTGAAAAGGTTGTCCAGGCATTTGAGAATAATAACTCCGATATCGTTGTCTTTGGTGCTCATTGCTATCCTATTGGACAGACCAGTGAATGGTGCGTCGATTGTCTAACCCCAGATGAAGCGGATTACAATGCATTTAGCATTGATATTCTATTCAAGGAAAAGTCTCGTCCGTTTGCCTTTCGGACAGCGATAAAAACAAGTTTCATCAAACAAAATAATCTTTTATTTGATGAAACTGTTCGCTTTGGGGAAGACCAGGTTTTTCTATTTTCTATTTTTCCCCGTGCTCAAAAAACCATATTTCTTTCTGATCAACTATACAATTATCGTGCTTCTCGTAGAAACTCGCTTATGGACGAGTACAATCGCAAGTCTATGCTTAAGACAGTTGAGCATATTTCTGTCTCAGATGCTATTCTCAAAGATTGGCGAAGCATGGGTTTACTGGAAAAGCATCCAGTTAAAATGATGTGTTGGGCTGTTGAGTTTAGCTTGTTTAATATCTTTGAAGAAGAGCTTGAACTACAAGAGTCATTACTTTTAAGGTTCAAGAATATGATTAACGATAATTTTTCTGATATAGATTTCACTAACGTACCAATGTCATCAAATCTTAGACAAATGATTAATAGTTTGCTTTACAAAAAGAATGTCACACTAAAAAAAAGATACATGCTCAAGTGGGAAAAAGAATTATTGGAGATTGGAGTTATGTCACTTCGTCGATACGATTCTTCATATAGAGCTCTTCGTAATCTACTAAGGCACTTTATTCCAACACCTGCAAAGAATATTCAGTTTTATTTCGATGAACTGCGTGCAAGCACGACTATGAATGTTTGGGACAGCAACCAAGAACAAACGGCTTTATTACTACTTTTTATTGAGTATCAGATGAAGATTGAAAGAAAATAGCATTTTGGAAGATCTATTCTTCAAGGAAAAATCTTGTCAATTACTTATGCTATTTTGTGTTGGATAAAAGAGAAAAGGTGATAATGAGTAATATAGAGAATTATAGGAGTGCTTTTGTCAATGCCTTTGGAGTTGATGAGAGCCACCTTGAAAAACTAGAGTATCAAGAGATAGAGGAATGGGATTCTGTGGGACACATGCAACTGATTGCACTGATCGAAGAAACCTTTGACATAATGATAGACACTGATGATATGATTGACTTCGGATCATTTGAAAAAGGAAAAGAAATACTTTCCAAATATGGTATTACGATTGATTAAGAATCTCGATGCCGTGTTTTTTAACCAAATGAAGATTGTGAGTACATGAAACTTTCATTTGATGTCAGCGACGCAGCTGAGGAACGATACGAAAATGACGCTATTATTGATGGCTGGCTGAAATTTCGCTACAGGCCTTTTGAGAGCGCTTGTTTTGGTAATAAGAGTGCTGAGATTCTTGAATGGGAAACTCACGATTTTCCTGTGCTGTTTCATTCTTTTCTTTTAGACAAAGAATTTATTGTTGATGATTTCTGTTATCTAAGACTTCATTCTGCTGATATCCAAAAAATAAAACAGGCTGAAGCAGCTGGTTTCTATTTCATTGAGAGTTCAATAATCCCCTATCTTCAACTCAAAACATGGAACCGTGAGGCTTTTATCCGATACATAAAACCAATGATGTCAGTAACCTCTGAGACCTTTCCGGTCGTGGAGCAAATAGCTCGTTCCACATTTCGTGGATTACGCTTTAACCTTGATTCAAATATCGGCGATGAAAGAGCTGACAAACGATATTTGACTTGGCTACGAAATGCTAGAGACAATAACGAAGACATACTTGTCATGGAGCACCGCGATAGAATAATAGGTTTCAGTCTACTTCGTTTTGAAGGTACAATAAGCGATGCATCGCCAAGGGGTGACAGAGTGGTGTATCGTCTCGCAGGAATACATCCCGACTTCAAGAATGCTGGACTTGGTATGATGCTTTATGCCTCGACAGTTGCTTATAGCCAGGATCAAGGCGCAAAACATATTGATGGCGGTTTTAGTGTAGCTAACGTACCGGTTCTAAACATCATGAGCAATCTCGGGTTTTTGTATCGCGATCCTACGGTAGTGTTACATTATTATGTTATATAAAACCACGCTATGATGATAGCGAGACCCTGACAGGTGCTTAGCTAAAGCGCAAAAATTGCAACACCAATAACGATACAAGCCATTCCAATTAAGCCCATTCTGGTGATTCTTTCCTTCAGGACAAATACACTCAATACACCAATAAATATATAGGAGAGCGATTCAAGGATTGGCCCAAAAGATAGTGGCACATAACGAAACGCATATACGGTAACCAACGTAGAAATAAAGAATAAGGTGTATGCAAAGATAACCTGTGGATTCAAGTATTCAGCTAAGAGGTTCTTATAACTTTTGTCGGCGCTTTTCTTAAGTAAAACTTGCGATAGGGAGCTTATTGCGACTGATACTATAAATATAATCAAGTATAAGACGTCATTTGGCATTTGCTGCCACCACCAACAAGATCCCAACAAAAACCAGGGCTCCACCTATAAACATGTTGATTGAGATTACTTCTGAGAATAGTAAGGCTCCCCATAAAAGTCCCCAGATAATGGTTATTCCTTTGTTGGCAAAAGCAGTGAGTAAAGGCAAACGTTTGAGCACTTGTTGCCATACAAACGCATAAAACAATAAAATGAGAAGCACTCCGCCATACCAGGCAAAAAAAGGCAACGAGGGAAACTCGCTTAAGGCAGCCATTTTTGAGCAAACAGCTGCAAGAGAGTAGAGCAGTAGAATACCATGCAGCATAAGAAACGTAACAGTCTTTTTACCCCTCCTACCCGGCTGAGCAGTTGCCTGTTCTGTTTCTTTGTTTTCTGTCTGCATGTTTTGCCTTTGTCATACCTACTCAAAGAATGAGGCGATGACATCGCATACATCGTCTATGGCAATCCCGTGGTAGCATGGCAGGGTGATCGTGTTTTGTTGCAAAAACAGTGCATTCGCCTGGATATCGTTATACTTCTCTTTGTAAAACGTGCCTCCACTCAGGCAATAGGTACCAAGAGTCGTCTCTATGTCTTGTGTTTTTAAGTAGTTTTGAAGGCTATCACGATTAATTCCTTCAGGTACAACAAAAACGATGCTCTGCATGTTGTGATGCACGTTCTCAGCAGCTAATTGTGGTTTAAACCCTAAAGGAACGAGGCGTGTCAGGTAATGCTTTGCTTGCTGCTGCCTCTCTCGTACAATTGCATCGATTTTTGGAATTTGGTTGCAGCCCATTAAACAAGCTAGTTCTGGCATCCGATAATTATAGCCATAAGAAATATAGTCTCCTGTAGTATCTGCACCATGATTCAGCTTATATGACAAGATCTGAGCAAAATCGTTGTTATTGGTTGTTATTGCTCCGCCTTCGCCACAAGTCAGCAATTTTCGCGGATGAAAACTAAAACAGGTAAGATCAGCGATGTTGCCACAATACAGGCCGTTTACCATGCTGCCAATCGCGCATGCCGCATCCTCGATAAGCACAATACCTCGATCTATGCACAATGTAGCAATTTCATCAATACCAGAAGGATTGCCCAAAGCATCAACGAATATAATTGCCTTGGTTTTTTTAGTAATTTTTGCTTCGAGGTCTTCTTTTAACATGGTAAAGGTTTGAAGCGAAACATCGATAAAAACCGGTCTGGCTCCAAGGTCTTCGATAACGTTTGCAGAGGCTGGAAATGAGAAGTCAGACACAGCTACTTCATCACCTGGGCCAATACCCAGCAATTTGAGTGACATCGAAAGAGCTGTTGTGGCAGATGTGGTTAGATAGGCATGTTTTGCTCCAACATACTCTGCTATCAGGTGGGGGAATCGCTTTGAGAATTCCCCCTTTGTAAAAACTCCAGAGCTAAAGACTGTTTCGATCTCTTGAGAAATTTCATCAAACGATATATAAGGTTTTATAAGCCTGATCATTACAAATTCTCCTGATACCATTTGACAGTTTCTGCTAATCCTTGCCTGAAGTCTCTCGTATCGAAGTCGATTAAGCTCTTGATAAGCGCATTGGTTGCATTATGACAATCAACGTCTGCATCGCGGCGAGGTTGTTGAATTACCTCTCCTTTATAACCCATGTACTCGCAAATAAGCTCAACGACCTCTTTCATGCGTATGGTGCCCTGAGCAGAAATGTTGACTTCCTCGCCAGGAGCCATAACCTCATAGAGCTTTAAAACAGCATCTACCGTATCAAACACATGGATAAAATCTCTACTTTGTTCGCCTGTTCCATGAAGCTCGGGTTTTTGACCATCATGGATTCGTTTACAGGTGATGGGGATGATACCAGCTAAAGGAGGTTCAGCATTCTGTCGAGGCCCATAATTATTAAACGGGCGCACAATAAAAGCGTCGACACCAAACATATTGACATAGGTTCTAAGCATGATATCTGCTGCTGCTTTGCCACCTGCATAGGTTGTTGTTGGATTATAGGGATGCTTCTCGTCCATTGGTTCATACATAGCGGTTCCGTATACCTCTGATGAAGAAAAGTGGCATAAGATCTCAAATGTACCGTGACGCTGCAGCTCCAAAAGATTACCTATCACCGCTACATTGGTAATAAAAGCGTCACGAGGGTCAATAAACGAATGATTTAGTGCTTTTGTCGCGCAATTGAACACAATCGAAATAGTATGGTCTTTGATAATTGTTTCCAGGCGCTGGAAGTTCTCAGCGTCCTCTTTATAGAGCACGGCACCATGGATTAGTGCATCTGCCAGATTCTCTTCTTTACCTAAAAACATGTTGTCAATAATGATGACGCTGGTTGCTCCACGCTGAATCAATGCATCCACAAGGTGGCTGCCTATAAAACCTGCTCCTCCGGTTACGAGGACATGTGACCCCTCTATTGCCCTTCTCATGCGTTTCTCCTCTGTGTTCCTTCTTTAAAAGAGTTTCCTATCTTCACTTTATCAGAGGTTACTTTATTTGAAAAGATAGTTGGTTTACCTACCTAACTTGTCTGTATTATTTTGTCTTCAAATCAGTACGAAATCATTCGCCGCCTCAGAATACTCAGAAAGCATACTCAGAAAGCTTCAGACGGCTAATGTCTGCAGAACGTAAAGTTCTTGTAAGGCGTTGGCTCCTGTTGTCTGCA
>JGI24702J35022_10000676_pt1 | contig 20761 bp, 20 predicted proteins | sample TergutTh196P4_FD_35022 | JGI IMG/M metagenome (IMG submission 35022)
CAAACAGCATTCTGACGCCTCATCCCGGAGAGTTCGACCGTTTAGCAGGTATTTCGGAAAATGCATTCGAACGTTTGCAAAAAGCGTGTCAATGGGCGGTATTATATAAATCGTATGTTGTATTAAAAGGNGCTAACACAGCTATTTGTACTCCAGATAAGAAATGTTTTTTTAACCCGACCGGTAATCCGGGAATGGCGACTGCCGGCAGCGGGGATGTACTGACCGGAATCATACTTGGTTTATTAGCTCAATCTTATACTCCTTTGAGCGCTTCGCTTGCCGGCGTTTTCCTGCATGGCCTTGCAGGAGATATTGCCGCACACGAAAAATCACAGGAAAGTTTAATAGCAAGTGATATTATTGATAATTTAGGCCTTGCTTTCAAAAAAATTGAGTATTTTTGTAATCAATCTGAATAATTATAATGTATATATGAAACGAATAGGTATTATCTTTTTTATCCTTTTTGCAATTAACTTATTAACAGCTCAAACCAAAGTACTTAAAATGAGCGCAACCAAAAGTACCGACTATGGTGTGACTTATTTTTTACCCAAAACAGTACTGACCGTACATGTCAATTACAGTAAAGTCACTCAAAAGGCGGGTCTGTACGCCCGATATGCCGAAAATTACTTGGGAGTAAAAGAAGAATCGGTAGTCTTTGAAGATCAGATTTACTATACTTTGAACTCAATCAGTGTCGAAAGTAAAGGCATTGTTGATAAAAATGCCTCGTATTTAGTCGAATTTAAAGCAAAGACAACTTCTCCTTTTGTTTACCTTACGGAAGAAGGACTTATTTGCACAATTAATGCCGATTATACACCAGAAGTAAATAATAACAAAACCGGAGCTGTCCAACCTGCATCGGAGCTGCCGGCTTCACTTTCTCACTCCGTTTATACGGAAGAATATTTGCGTGCAGGATCAGTGCCTAAAATGGCTGAAGTTGCCGCAAAACAAATCTATAAATTGCGCGAGAGTCGAACCGATTTACTAACCGGCGAAGCTGATAATGCACCTCGTGACGGGGAAGGAATGAAAATTGTCCTCTCTAACTTGGAAGCGCAAGAAAAAGCTTTGGTAGAACTATTTACGGGAACAACAGGTGTTGAATCACAAGATGCTGAATTTGAGTTAGAACCGCTCTCAGATATTGAAAAAGAGGTGCTGTTCCGTTTTTCAAAATATTTAGGAGTAGTTGATCCGGAAGATTTAAGCGGAAGTCCTGTTTATATAAATATCAAAAATCTTAATATTATAGAAGCCCAAGAAATCGTTGATCCTAAACGAAAAGCAAAAGAGCCGCAGAGCATAGTATATAATATTCCCGGAAAAGCTGAGGTAGAAGTTTTTTATGGAATAAATTCAATGCACAAAAACGCCCTTCAGGTTGTGCAATTCGGGAGTAAACAAATTCTCGCTCCATCTTTGTTTGACGACAAAAAAGCCCCGGTTAAAATTTACTTTTATCCCGAAACCGGAGCAATCAAACAGATTATTCAATAAGGTCCGGTTTTTTTTGCTCATTTTCTCCGTTTTTGTGCAATTTTTNCCTGATTCCGCTTGCGGTTATTAAAAATACATTATTTTTGCAGTCGCATTATACTATTATTTTAAATAAAAAAACAGTCAATGAGTCTGAAAATTATTGTATTAGCTAAGCAAGTGCCGGATACCCGGAATGTGGGAAAAGATGCTATGAAAGCGGATGGAACGGTTAATCGTTCCGCTCTTCCCGCTATTTTCAATCCGGAAGACTTGAATGCTTTGGAACAAGCCTTACGTTTGAAAGATCAATTTCCCGGTTCAACGGTTACCCTATTAACCATGGGGCCTCCGCGTGCAGCGGATATTATCCGCGAAGGACTATTTAGGGGTGCAGACGGAGGATATTTACTTACCGACCGTGTTTTTGCCGGAGCAGATACTTTAGCAACCAGTTATGCCTTGCATAAAGCGATCAGGAAAATCGGCGATTTCGATTTAATCATTTCCGGCCGTCAAGCCATTGATGGCGATACAGCTCAAGTCGGTCCGCAAGTAGCGGAAAAACTGAGTATCCCTCAAATTACTTATGCGGAAGAAATTCAATCAATCGAAAAAGGGAAGATCATAGTAAAACGGAGATTGGAGCGCGGAGTAGAAATAGTCGAAGGAATACTTCCTGTTTTAGTAACCGTAACCGGATCGGCGCCGGCTTGCCGCCCACGAAATGCGAAATTAATTCAAAAGTATAAATACGCAAAAACGACTTCTGAAATACAAGCCGGCAACGCCGGCGTTCTCTATGGATATGATTCGCGTGATTACCTTCGCCTGATAGAGTGGGGTGCAGTTGATGTGGATGCGGATGCGTTGCAATGCGGTCTTTCCGGATCGCCGACCAAAGTAAAGAAAATTGAAAGCGTGGTTTTTCAGGCCAAAGAAAGTAAAACGCTTGATTCTTCCGACTTGCAAATCGAAGCCTTGATGGTGGAATTAATTACAAATCATACGATTGGCGGATAAAAAAGAAGGATCGTATATAAATTTAAGTAAAGAATGAATAATTTATTTGTATATCTTGAAATAGATAACGGAAAAGTAGAAGACGTTAGTCTTGAATTACTTACTAAAGGACGAAAACTTGCTGGAGAATTGCATTGCCAATTGGAAGCCGTCGCTATCGGTACTCAATTAGAAGCTGTCGGCGAACAAGTATTTCCTTATGGCGTAGATGTATTGCATATCTTCGATGATCAGCGGTTGTATCCATATACGTCATTGCCCCATACCTCGATTTTAGTAAAACTTTTTCAAAATGAAAAACCGCAAATCGCTCTCATGGGCGCTACAAGCATCGGCAGGGATTTGGGGCCGCGTGTCTCTTCGGCTTTATGCAGTGGACTAACAGCCGATTGTACCTCTTTGGAAATCGGAGATCATGAAGAAAAAAAAGGAGAGAAAAAGTATGCCGATCTTTTGTATCAGATACGTCCGGCTTTTGGAGGAAATATTATTGCAACGATTGTTAATCCGGATAATCGCCCGCAAATGGCAACGGTTCGCGAAGGCGTGATGAAAAAAGAAATTCATAATGCCGGTTATAAAGGAAAAACCGTATCGCATGAAGTGAATCAATACATTTCCGAAACGGACTTTGTAGTAAACATCATAGAACGTCATATCGAATCATCCAAAATAAACATTAAAAACGCAAATATCATTATTTCAGGAGGCTATGGAATGGGGTCGAAGGAAAACTTCAGCATGCTTTATGACTTGGCGCATACAATCGGGGGAGAGGTCGGCGCTTCCCGCGCTGCCGTTGACGCCGGATTCGCCGAACATGAACGCCAAATCGGACAAACCGGCGTAACCGTTCGTCCCAAATTATATATTGCCTGCGGCATTTCGGGTCAGATTCAGCACATTGCAGGAATGCAAGAATCGGCGATCATTATCGCTATTAATAATGATCCGAGCGCTGCAATTAATACGATTGCCGATTATGTGATTACAGGAAATGTGGAAGATATTATTCCAAAGATGATTAAGTATTATAAAAAGAACAGTAAATAATGGCTAATTTTTATTTAGACAATGAGGCGTTAAGACACTACTTGCATCACCCGCTGATGGAACGTATCGTGGAACTGAAAGAGCGGAATTATACCGAAAAAGACCGGTTCGATTATGCGCCTTTCAGTTATGAAGATGCGTTGGACAGTTACGAGATAGTAATGGAAATTGCAGGAGAGGTGCTTGGCGACGTAATTGCTCCCAATGCCGAAGCAGTAGATACAACCGGTCCGAAGGTAGTAAATAACAGAGCGGTTTATGCTCCGGAAACAGTTGAGAATCTTAAAGTTATAAAACAAGCCGGATTAATGGGCCTTTCTATGCCGCGCCGTTACGGCGGATTGAATTTCCCGATGGTTGCATTTATCATGGCTTCTGAAATGGCGGCACGCGCCGACGCCGGATTTTGTAACATCTGGGCCTTGCAGGATTGTGCCGAGACGTTGTATGAATTTGGCGACGAGGCTCAACGCCAACAATATATACCCCGTGTTTGCGACGGCGAAACCATGTCAATGGACTTGACCGAACCGGACGCCGGTTCCGATCTGCAAGCGGTGATGTTAAAAGCATCTTACGATGAAACGAACGACTGCTGGCGGTTAAACGGCGTAAAACGTTTCATTACCAATGGAGATTCGGATATTCATTTGGTGCTTGCCCGCTCGGAAGAAGGAACGAAAGACGGCCGCGGACTTTCGATGTTTATTTATGACAAACGCAACGGAGGCGTGAATGTTCGCCGTATCGAAAATAAATTGGGTATCAAAGGATCGCCTACTTGCGAGTTAGTATTCAAAAATGCGAAAGCGCAATTATGCGGTTCGCGCAGATTCGGTCTTATAAAATACGTTATGTCGTTGATGAACGGCGCCCGGCTGGGTATTATGTCTCAAGCGACCGGCATATCGGAAGCGGCATACCGTGAAGCAATTGCTTATGCGAAGGAAAGAAAACAATTTGGAAAAGCAATTATTGAGTTTCCACCTGTTTATGAGATGGTTGCCAATATTAAAGCAAAATTAGACGGTTCACGCGCAATTCTTTACGAAACCGCCCGTTTTGTAGATATGTATAAAATCTTAGAAGACATAGAAAAAGAACGCAAATTNGACGAAGTTGAAAAAGCCGAATTAAAAAAATATAAAAAACTTGCCGATGCTTTCACCCCATTGGGTAAAGCNTTCACTTCCGAATATGCCAATCAAAATGCTTACGATTGTATCCAGGTTCANGGAGGTTCGGGTTTTATGAAAGATTATCCCTGCGAACGTTATTATCGCGACGCCCGAATTACCAATATCTACGAGGGAACGACCCAGTTGCAAGTGGTGGCTGCTATCCGCCATGTATTTACCGGAACGTATCTTGCTCAAATGAAGGCTTATCATGAAGAAGTATTGAATCCCGGCTTGGACGGACTGAAAGCCCGTTTAACTTATCCGGTTGAAATCTACGAGCAATTGGTTCAGGAAGTCGCCAATACCAAAGACAACGAATACATTGACTTTCATGCGCGCCGTTTGGTCGAATGCGCCGGGCATATTTTAATCGGTTATCTGTTGCTTTTGGATGCTAACCGTATGCCGGAAGCGTTTAGACCTTCGGCGGAAGTATATATCAATTATTGCGAATCGGAAGTGATAAAAATCAAGGAATTTATTGAAAGAGTTTCGATTGAAAAGTTGCAGTACTATAAATGATTGTTGAAGTGTTTTCTCCAAATACCGGAAAACGGAATGCAGGATTAAATAATTATACNTTTTTTAGTTATATGCAAATGGAGATAAAGATTTTATAGCGCCTTCTAAAACTTTTTCTTAACTTAAAGAAGAATAATTTGATGATTCATTTTTTTTATTTACATTTGCATATTATTTATAACATAATAAATTAGAATATCAATTAATAATTAATGATTTATGAAAAAATATGTATGTGTAGTATGCGGGTATGTTTATGACCCTGTTGAAGGAGACCCTGATAGCGGTATTGAACCGGGAACAGCATTTGAAGATATTCCCAATGATTGGATTTGCCCACTTTGCGGAGTTGAGAAAGATCAATTTGAGTTGGAAGAAGAATAAACGGTATGTATAATAAAAAACCGGTTGCCGAAAATATTTTTTTTATCGGAGTCAATGATCGTCAAAAAAGTTCATTTGAGAATTATTTACCATTACCGGAAGGAATTTCATATAACTCTTATCTGATTATTGATGAAAAGGTTGCATTGATTGATACGGTAGATATTTCTTTTGCCGATGTTTATTTTGCGAAAATAGACGCCATTCTTAACGACCGGCCGATTGATTATCTGATTATCAATCACATGGAACCTGATCACGCAGGGGTTGTCGGTTTACTTAAACAGAAATATCCTGCAATTCAACCGGTCGGTAATGCCCGGACATTTGAAATGTTAAAAGGCTATTTCGGCATTGATACCCAGTTACATGAAGTAAAAGAAGGTGATTCTTTGTCGTTGGGTAAAAGAGATTTAACATTTTATTTTGCGCCAATGGTACATTGGCCTGAGGTGATGGTCACTTATTTACCCGATGAACAAATCTTGTTTTCCGCCGATGCTTTCGGTTCATTTGGAACATTAGACGGCGATTACTCAGATGCCTTTCTTGTTACGGATAAGTATTGGAACGAATTGCGGCGATATTACGCCTGTATTGTCGGTAAATACGGTATTCCGACACAAGCGCTGGCGAAAAAACTTTCTTCATTGGAAATTCAAACGATTTGCCCTGCGCATGGCCCGGTCTGGCAACAAGAAATAAAGAAAATTTGCTGTTTATACGATCATTGGAGTACATATCAGGCCGAAGAAGAAGGAGTAGTCATCGCTTTCGGTTCAATGTACGGCAATACGCAACAATTAGCCGAAGCGGTTGCAGAAGGATTGGTTGCCGGAGGAATAAAAAACGTAGTCATCTACAATGTATCCAAGACGGATACATCGTTTATCCTTTCGGATATTTTCAAATACAAGGGATTGATTATCGGTAGCCCGACGTATATGAACGATCTATATCCGATTGTGGAGAAATTACTTTCCGCCATCAAACAACGAGGTATTAAAAACCGTTTATATTCGTGTTTCGGTTCTTTCACTTGGGCCGGAGCAGCTGTGAAACGATTAACTGCCTTTGCAGATACGATGGGATGGGAATTAGCCGGCACGCCTGTTGAAAACAAACAGGCCGTTTTCCCGGATAAATATCAGGCTGCATTTGAATTAGGAAAAGATTTTGCCGATCGAATGATTTCGCTACGATAATCATTCATTTTACAAATGAATGCCTTCAAGCAACAAATCGGTAGTTATCAATACTTTAGTCTAAAATCTATATATAATATGAATGTATTTTAAAACCGGAATCGGCTGGAATTTTATTTTTATTTATTGAATATCATATATTTACAGGTAATACTTTTTCTATCTCCTCTTGCGAAAACCCGCGACTTGNTGCAAACCGCAGAAGTTTTTGCCGGATGTCCCATTCGTTTTTCCCTTTGACNGACTTTTTCTTTTGTTCAATCAACAGCCGGAGCCGTTCGCAGGTTTCTTCGGGATCAAGATTTTTCAACGCTTCCCGGATTAGAGTTTCAGGAATTTGTTTTTTCTTAAGTTCAAACCGGATTTTATTGATTCCCCAACGATTGTATTTCGTTTTATCATGAACAAAAGCTTTGCAATAGCGTTCTTCATCTAAAAATTTCTCTTTCAGCAGTTGTTGAATTATTTGGTTTTTCCGGTCAACCGGAATTTCCCATTCATCCATTTTCCGGCAGACATCCCAGATGCACCGTTCGGAACGACTGCAATAAGCGGCTAAGCGATGCAAAGTCTGTTCGTAACTTAACTTATTCATAATTTGGCAATTAATATTCGATCATTTCCGGAAATATCTTTTAATAATTTTACATCCCGAAATTTCTTATTTTCCAAAACTTTCGCCGACGCCCGACCATAGAGCGAATTCGTTTCTAAATAAAGCGAACCGTCTTCTCTCAACCGGCTTCGGGCAAAATCGGCAATACGTTCGTAAAAAAGCAAGGGATTATCATGAGGAACAAAAAGCGCTTGATGCGGCTCATAATCCAATACGTTTTTTGCCATTACCGCTTTTTCATCCATAGTAACATAAGGCGGATTACTGACAATACAATCAAAAGTAAGGGAAGAATATGGAAAAGCAAAAGGTACATTTTTTAAAATATCGTGTTGAAAAAAATGCACATTCGCTTGATTATTGTTTGCATTCTGCCGGGCGACATCTAAAGCTTTTTCCGAAATATCTATAGCATACNCTTCCACTTCGGGTAAATATTTTGCTAATGTTACTGCAATACATCCGCTACCCGTACCTATATCTAANAATTTATACTTTGNCTTTCTCTTTTGGATGGAGTCGGAGGAATGTTTTTCTTCTTTTATTATCNGTTCGACCAATTCTTCCGTCTCCGGGCGGGGAATTAAGACATTCTCATTGACCTTGAATATCAATCCGTAAAACTCGGTTTTTCCTAAAATATATTGAATCGGACGGTATTTTTTAAGTTCCTCAATAATCTCTTGTATCCGGAGATATTCATTTAAAGATAATTGCTTATCTTTGTTCCGCAAAACGGACGATTTATCCCAATGACAAACCGATTCAACTATCAAATAACCGAATGATTTGATTTCTGTGTCGGGATAATAATCTCGTAATTGTTCCCTGATGAAATGAAAGAAAGTCTTCATAATGCAAAAGTAATCAAAATGAACATGATTGACAATAGGGCGCTTTACATGCGTCGGTGCTTGCAGTTGGCGAGTTACGGAAAAGGATTCGTAGCTCCCAATCCGATGGTAGGCGCTGTAATTGTTCACAACAACCGGATCATCGGCGAAAGTTTTCATGGAAAATACGGCGGTCCTCANGCCGAAGTACAAGCCATCGNTTCCGTAAAGGATGAAAAACTTTTTAAAAATTCCACTCTTTTTGTTAATTTGGAACCTTGCTCGCATTATGGAAAGACGCCGCCTTGTGTTGACTTGATACGTGAAAAACAAATTCCCCGTGTAATTATCGGACATGAAGACCCTTTTCCGGAAGTAGCGGGACAAGGAATAAAAAAACTACGTGAAGCGGGTATTGATGTTGTTTGCGGAATTTTGGAAGAAGAATGTAAAGAGTTGAATAAAAGCTATTTAACTTACACGCTTCATCATCGGCCTTACATTCTTTTAAAATGGGCACAATCGTCGGATGGATTTATGGATCAGTTGCGGGAAGAAAACGACGGAAAAGCGCCGGTTAAATTTTCGAATGCTTTCACTCAGATGCTTGTACATAAAACACGAGCTGAAGAATCGGCAATTATGGTCGGGACCCGAACCCTGCGTTTAGACAAGCCTGCATTGAATGTCAGGTATTGGAAAGGAAACGATCCGGAAAAAATAACGGCAGATAGTAAGCAATCGCTTCAACAACAAATCCGATTGCTTTATGAACGGAAAATTCAATCATTAATGGTGGAAGGGGGAGCAAAATTACTACAATCGTTTTTAAACGAAAATCTCTGGGATGAAATTCAAATAGAAGTCGCTTCATTTTCATTAATGAAGGGAGTTGTCGCTCCTATTCCTAAGGGAATACTACTGAATGTTCAAAAATGTGAAAATTCGACGCTTTTCCACTATAAGAACAGCCCCAATTCCTAAAAAAACATAAATATTACACAACATAGTGATTTAAGTCAAAAATGTTTCTACTTTTGTAGGTTTAATTAGAATTGATTTTATGAAGGCAACATTAAAAAACGGATGGTATCTTTTAATGAGTTTTTTTATATTCGTAAGTTTGATGGCTTCTTGTTTAGATACTAACGACTATTACGAAATATATTCCATAACGGATGCGGAACTGATTTACTTCAGTTTATCCCAAGATTCGTTAACGGATTTGGAAAATGTGATTTTCACCATTGATCAGCGTAATCCGGTTGGCCTTATTTATAATTATGATTCTATGGCTTATATGACCGAGTTGCCGGAAATGGTAATTATTACCTATTTTAGCGCTTCCGGCTTAGACAATATATTAAACATTACCGACGGCGATTCGATTTGGGTGAAAACAGGCGACTCGATTAATATTTCCAAACCGGTAACCTTTAAAGTGTTTGCTTTAGATGGAATAACAACAAAGCTATACACGGCACAACTGAATATTCATCAAGTAGATCCGGATTTGTTACAATACCAACCCATAGCTTCCGAATTGCCCTTTTTACAAAACGAAGATACAAAAACGGTTGTTTTCAACGATCGTTTTCTCGCTTATTCCAAAATTAATATCCCGGCTACAAGCGGATATAGTTCAATAATTCAATTACATAGTTCCTCGGATGCAATAAATTGGACACAGGAACCTGCTTCAGGGCTTCCTGTAAATACAGTTATCAGAAGTATTCAAAGTAATGGAGATCGTTTGTTTGCCTACACCGAAGACGGAGATTTATATGTTCGGTATGATCTGACCGCCGATCAATGGATATTGGTTAACAAACCGGCTTCAATAAAAATAAAAAGTATTTTGGGTTATTTAAATGCCGGCCCAAAACAACAGGGAGGATTGAGTTTGATAGTGGAAACCAATGGAATAAATACTTTTGCTTTCACCGAAGATTTTATTCATTGGGAGTACGATAGCATTACACCTACTCCTATTCCGGAAAATTTCCCCTTGTATGATTTTTCAAGTCACAGCTATCAAGTGATGTATACGGAACGAATCACTATTTTCGGAGGAATTTCGTTTGACGGAACCATACAAAATACGGTCTGGTCAACGGAAAACGGACGTTATTGGGCAACACTAAGCGGTAGTAATTATGTTTTTCCACCGTTGAAAGGCGCCAATATTTTTTATTATAATAATGAATTTTGGTTATTAAACGGTAAGTCGGTCAACGACGAATTTAATAAGACACTTTATTATTCAAGAGATGGAGGAGTTACCTGGTGGGCAAAAAGCGATGAACAATATTTGGCGCCGGAAGAGTATTCTCCGCGCTATAACGCTTCCTTGGTTACAGATATAGAAAACAAACATTTTTATATTATCGGAGGNAAAAAAGATGATGTTTTACCCGAAGTATGGAGAGGATTTTTGAATAAAATGGAATTTGAGCATTAAAGATATACTTTTGAAGCATTTTTATCGTTTTTTCATTAGAGAAATATAGTTTTGTATGATATATGCTTCGAAAAAATATCCCTTATATAAAGCATTAATTATAATGCTTATTTGTTTTACGAGTACAACAGCGGTTGTTGCGCAAGAATATAAGTACGAAATCGGAGGTATGGTTGGTCTGTCAATGTATATGGGCGACGCCAATCAAAACGATTTGCTTCGGGGATTTAATCCGGCAGGCGGTTTGGTTTTCCGGCGTAATGTCAATTTTCGTTGGGCCTTGAAAACAGATTTGATGGTGGGAAGAATAACAGGCGATACAAAAAATATTGATAATGTATTTTTTAATCACGAAGAAGCGTCATTTTCCCGTAATTTTTTCAAATTGGGCGGACAGATTGAATTTAATTTTTTACCGTACAGCGATAAATTTGCTTATTTAAATACAAGTAAAATAGCGCCTTATCTACTAACCGGATTAGGAGTTACGGTTGCTCCCGGAAATAACAGGACGTTTGGTAGCATTCATATTCCGTTAGGAGCAGGCGTTAAATATAAAATTAGAAACCGGATTAATCTCGGCTTGGAATATACAGTATATAAATTGTTTAACGATAGCTTTGATGCTCCGGAAAAAGAAGGATTTAATTTGGACAATCCATATAGAATCCAAAGTGGTTTATTTAAAAATAAAGATTGGTATAATGCCTTGATGTTCTCTGTTACTTGGGATTTTGGGCCAAACGACAGAAAATGTACAAATGAATAAGATGTCATTAAAAGAAGCTATTGATTTAGAACAACTTCCGAAACATATTGCCATCATTATGGATGGTAACGGACGATGGGCTAAGAAAAACGGAATGGATCGGTTTATGGGACACAAAGAAGGCGTTGTTTCCGTTCGAAAAATTTCGGAAGCTACCGGTAAAATAGGTATTGATTATTTGACGCTATACACCTTTTCGACCGAAAACTGGAATCGCCCCAAAGAAGAAATAGATTCTTTGATGGAACTGATGATTACGGCTATTCAAAACGAATCGGACGATTTAATGACAAATAATGTTCGCTTGAAAATAATCGGAGATATTGATCGTTTGCCCCCGGCAACCGCTGATAATTTAAAAAGCGTAATCAATAGAACGAACAATAATACCGGCTTATATCTTACACTGGCGCTAAGTTATTCTTCAAGGTGGGAGATAACTGAAGCGGTAAAAAAAATATCCGGCGCGGTGAAAAACGGATCATTGAGTCTCGACCGAATCAATGAAAAAACAATTTCTGAACATTTAGCTACGTGCAATACGCCTGATCCGGATTTGCTTATCCGAACAGGCGGAGAAAGACGAATCAGTAATTACCTGTTATGGCAATTGGCTTACGCAGAACTTTATTTTACAGATACTTATTGGCCCGACTTTCGGGAAGAAGAGTTGTATGCAGCCATTATTGATTATCAACAAAGGGAAAGACGGTTCGGGAAAACAGGGGAACAATTACAGGTAAAAAATAAATGAATGTATTCCAAACAATATATGTATAAAAAAACTTTACTCTTTTGCCTTGGGGCTTTTATTGCGATTACCGTAAAAGCGCAGGATAATACTATTCTTACTGATATTAAAACAAGTGATGATAAGGTTTCGGATACGATACTCGTTTCGACTCCCATAGAGAAAGTCGAAAAAGAACTTCCGGTTATATCCTATTCCCTCAATAATAATAAACTATATACGATTGCAGATATAAAAGTATCCGGTGTGGAAAATTACGGATACGAAGATTATGTATTTTCGGGTATTTCCGGCTTATCAGTCGGTCAAAAAGTAACGGTTCCAGGCCAAGACTTAACTGCAGCTGCGAAAAAATTATGGACTCACGGATTATTTTCTGATGTATCAATAGCGGCCACTGAACTAACAAACGACAGCGTATGGATAGAAATTCGATTAAAGCCCAATTTAATTGTTTCAACAGTAAATTTTCATGGAATAAAAAAAGGTGAACGGGAAGATATCGAAACAAAAATCGGTGCGGTAAGAGGGCTTCAGATCAATCCCAGTATTCTCAACCGAATACGTAAACGGATAAAGGATTATTTTGATGAAAAAGGATTTAGCAATGCTGAGATANCTTTTAATCAAACCGACGATTTAGCTAATGAAGGAAAAGCCATTCTCGACATCATCGTGGATAAAAATGAAAAAACCAAAATCCGAGAAATAATTATCAACGGAAACGAAAACCTTTCGGAATTTGAATTAAAAAGGGCGATGAAGAAAACCAATGAAGGATTTAGTTTGAAGAAACGTCCTAAATTAAGCATCCTTAAGTTATTTAGTACAAAAAAATTCGTTCAGGAAGAATATCAGAACGACTTGGATAATATTATTAAAAAATACAACGAAAAAGGTTATCGCGATGCGGAAATTCTTTCCGATAGCATTGTACAAGTTGATGATAAACGTGTTTCTATTTACATTAATCTGGAAGAAGGAAATAAACATTACATCCGGAATATCAGTTGGGTAGGAAATACTTTATATCCCTCTTCTTATCTGGACTTTGTATTGGATATGCAAGCCGGGGACGTCTATAATCAAACAAAATTAGGAAAACGGTTGATTATGGATGATGACGCTGTTTCTAATGTTTATCAAAATAACGGGTATATTTTTTCTAACATGGAGCCGGTAGAAACATCTATAGAAAATGATTCGATTGATCTGGAAATTCGTGTATTCGAAGGAGTTCAAGCAACGATTAAACGAGTGGTCATTTCCGGAAACGATCGGGTATATGAAGATATCATCCGCAGGGAATTACTGACTAAACCGGGCCAATTGTATAATAAAGAAGCTATTATGAATACTTACCGGGAAATTGCCCAAATGGGGCATTTTGATCCGGAAAATATGAATATTAATCCTATTCCCGATGAAGAATCCGGAACGGTTGACCTTTATTGGGAACTATCTTCCAAAGCCAGCGATCAAGTGGAATTTTCGGCAGGATGGGGACAAACCGGTGTAATCGGACGTTTAAGTTTAAAATTTTCTAATTTTTCTTTCAGTAATCTTATACACCCTAAAACTTATAAAGGAGTCATTCCACAAGGCGAAGGACAGACCCTAACTTTAAGCGGACAAACCAACGGAAAATATTATCAATCCTACAGTATTTCCTTTTTTGATCCGTGGTTTGGCAGAAAACGACCCAACTCCTTTTCACTTAGCGCTTATTACATGATTACCACTCAATTGGACGACAGGTATTATAGTAGCTATTATAATCCTTATTATTCCAATTACGGATATGGCGGGTATGGCGGATATGGAGATTATTACGGCGGCAGCTACGCATACGATGATAATAAGTCTATGAAAATATTCGGAGTTTCGGCAGGATATGGGAAAAGACTATCCTGGCCCGATTATTTGTTTAATTTAACGGCCGATCTTTCTTTTCAACGTTATATGTTGAAAAATTGGGGAGGTTATTTCCCAATTAGCAATGGTAATGCCAATAGTCTTTCGCTGGGTTTAACCTTATCTCGAAATTCTACAAGCAATCCGATCTATACTCGTTACGGATCACAATTTGTAGCTTCCGTTAATTTTACACCCCCATACTCTTTATTTGATAAAAGGGATTACACTGTTATGAGTTCAGATGATCCGAGAAAATATGAATGGATCGAATTTCATAAGTGGAAATTTAGGGGCAAATTGTTTATTCCTTTGGCGAATCCGGAAACCGTGAAAAGAACGCCGGTCGTAATGAGTCGTGTTGAATACGGATTTTTAGGTTCATATAATCCTAACAAGCGAACGCCGTTTGAAACATTTTATGTAGGAGGAGACGGAATGACGGGATATTCAAATATTTATGCAACGGAAATCGTCGGATTACGCGGTTATGAAAATGGCTCTCTAACGCCATACGGAAACGAAGGATATGCTTATTCACGCCTTTCCTTTGAACTTCGCTATCCGCTGATGCTTGAACAGACTTCCACGATTTATGTATTGGCATTTTTAGAAGCAGGAAATGCATGGCGTGAAATACAAACGTTTAATCCTTTCGATTTGAAGCGCTCGGCCGGAATCGGCGCCCGCATTTTCTTGCCGATGATCGGATTAATGGGAATTGACTGGGGATACGGTTTCGACCGTCCGACTCCGAGTTCCGCCATTTCAAAAAGCCAATTCCACTTTATTTTAGGACAAGAATTTTAATAATTATTTGATAAACAACAAAATATTAACTATTTTAAAAGAAAAAGAACAATGAAAAAAATGATCGTAGTAGCTCTAATATTGACTCTTGGAGCAATAGGAGCAAAAGCGCAGAAATTCGCATTGATTGATATGGAATACATTCTGAAAAATATTCCGGCTTACGAAATGGCCAATGAACAATTGAATTCTATTTCCAAAAAATGGCAAGCGGAGGTAGAAAGTGTACAACAAGATGCGCAGAATCTTTATAAAACTTTTCAAGCCGATTTGGTTTTTCTTTCTGCAGAAATGAAAACCAAAAGAGAAGCGCAAGTTATAGAAAAAGAATTAGAAGCGCAAGAGTTAAAACGGAAATATTTTGGTACGGACGGAGAATTTATGAAAAAACGTGAAAGCCTGATCCGTCCGATTCNAGATGAAATTTACGAAGCAATCAAAGATATATCCGAAAAACAGGGATATNCCGTAGTTGTTGACAGGGGTTCCGCTATGAGCATTATTTATGCTACTCCNAAAATTGATATTAGTAATGAGATATTGACTAAACTCGGATATTCAAAATAATTTCGTATCTTTGTCCGCTATTTTAAATATAAACTTAATAATTAGATAACTTATGCTTAAAAAATTTGTATTATTTGCTCTTATCATGCTGCCTGCGGTAGCCTTTGCTCAAGATAAAATTGCTTATGTGAATCGAGGAGATGTGATCCTTGCTATGCCCGAGTATCAGCAGATGATGGATTCGTTAAAAAAAGCTGAAGCTGAATATCAAGCTCAAATGAAAGATTTTAATGAAGAACACGCAAAAAAATTAGCCGATTATTATTCTCAACGGGATTCACTTAGCGAAAACATTAGAGCATATAAAGAAAAAGAAATTGAAGATGTAGTGCAACGAGCAAACAATTTTTCACAATATGCCGCTCAAATGCAAGAGGAAACACAACAGTCATTGCTAAATCCTATTTTGGTTAAATTTCAGAAAGCGGTTGATGATACAGGAAAGGAAAACAATTTTCTATATATTATTGATTCACAGGCAATTCTGTATTTTTCAAGCAATGCTGTAGATGCAACTCCATTAGTAAAGAGAAAATTAGGAATACAATAAATGAAATGACAAGTGACGGGTAACATGTGACCGGTAATTTACAACTCGTCACGCGTCGCATCATATTACTTGTCACTAAAAATGAACGCTCCCATTGGCATTTTCGATTCCGGATACGGCGGTCTTACCATATTGGATAAAATACGTAAACGTCTGCCGGAATACGATTATATTTATTTAGGTGACAATGCCCGTTCACCTTATGGAAATCGTTCGTTTGAAGTNGTTTATGAATTCACGCTCCAAGCCGTCCGATGGTTGTTCAAACACAATTGCCGCTTAATTATTCTTGCCTGTAATACCGCTTCAGCAAAAGCTTTACGAACGATTCAACAAAAAGATCTTCCCCACATTGATCCTCAACGGAGAGTACTGGGAGTTATTCGACCCACCGTTGAAAATATCGGACAAATAACGCATACCCGCCATGTGGGAATTCTGGGTACGTCCGGCACTATTTCTTCCGGTTCTTATCCGCTTGAAATTGAAAAATTATATTCCGGCCTTATCATTGAAAGCGAGGCATGTCCAATGTGGGTTCCTTTGATTGAAAACAATGAGTACAATAACCCGGGAGCTGATTATTTCATTCAACGACATATAAATACTATTCTTGCAAGAGATCCCCTCATTGATACGATTATTTTGGCTTGTACCCATTATCCTTTGATAAAAAAGAAAATTCGCTCTTTTTTACCGGAATCCATCCGTTTGGTAGATCAAGGAAAATTGATAGCTGAAAGTCTGGACGATTATCTGCATCGTCATCCCGAAATGGAAACACATTGTTCTAAAAATGCTACTTGCCGTTTTTATACGACCGAATCGGAACAGAAATTTGCGATGATGGCTTCGCTTTTTTTAAAAGGGAAAAAAATCTCCGTCGAACGAATCAATTTAGAAAATGCGGAATGAAGCAACCTGGAAATTTATCCGGGATCACCGGTTCGACAATGTTCGAAAATTAGCGCTTCAGGCATCGTCGTTCACCGGTTCAAATATTGATCTTCCTTGGGCCTTAACTCAAATCGAAGGACGTCAGTCGGCCGAAAATAAAATCCCCACTTGGTTTCAATCAGACGAAATCGTTTATCCTCCACATCTTGCATTAGAGCAGTGTTCGTCGGAACAAACCGCCCGCTACAAAGCAGGATTACTATCCGGAACTTCTTTTGTTGATCTGACCGGCGGTTTCGGAGTAGACTTTGCTTTTATTTCCAATAAATTCCAAGAAACGTATTATGTTGAGAAACAGAAAGAATTATGCGAAATCGCAACTTTCAATTTTAATATCTTAGGATTAACTTCCGCCCGGATTGTTCATGCGGATGCAACCGGATATTTGAAAAAGACGCCTCTTGTTGATACAATTTTTATTGATCCTGGACGGCGTTTGAATTCCGGAAAGAAAGTGTTTCGCATCGAAGAAGCGGAACCCGATCTATTGAAAATACAAGATTTGCTTATTGAAAAAGCAGAACGTGTTTTGATTAAACTTTCGCCGATGCTTGATATTTCACAAGGCTTGAAATTATTGAAAAACGTCGCCGAAGTACATGTTGTCAGTCTTGAAAATGAATGTAAAGAATTGCTTTTCTGTTTAAAAAAGAATTTTACATCGGAACCGCTAATCACTTGCGTAAATCTGAGTAAAAAAAATAATCAATCCAAACTATCCTTTCTGTTATCGGAAGAAAAAGTAAAGTCAATTCATTATACTTCCGAAATAGAACAATACGTTTACGAACCGAATGCTTCTCTTTTAAAAGCCGGATTCTATAAAGGTTTGACCGGTTTATATCCCTTGCGGAAATTTCATCCCGACAGTCACCTTTATACTTCCGACCGGTTCATTACCGATTTTCCCGGACGGATTTTCCAAACCGTGGCCTATACTTCTTTTAATAAAAAGGAGTTGAAAAATTTTCTTTGCGACACAGATAAAGCATCCGTTGCTGTCCGTAACTTCCCGCTTACNGTGAACGAATTACGTAAAAAATTAAAATTAAAAGAAGGCGGAGATACTTATATATTTGCTACTACACTCGCTAACGGGAAGCATATNCTNNTTAAAAATAAGAAAATAGAGTGATTANACTAATTNCCGAATCAACGATTCTTTTTCTCCATATAACATATCAATGACGGGNAATTCAATCAGGGTATAAGCTCCCGGTTGACATTTAAAACTTGCACGTGCAGCACCAATTAATGCTTGAGCCGTCAATGCCGGATTATTAACCTGCATATTGAATTCCATCCGTTGATTCTGGGTTTTACCTGATACCCCTTTCCGAATCAGATTCACCCCATGCCCCATATCAATCAAATCGTCTACGCATTCTACCTGAATTACATGGGTATCATCATGAGCAAAGTAATCATCGGCTTTAATAGCGAAAGCAACTTTTTCAAAATCAGACCCTTCGGTTATTTCAATATAAACCATCCGCCGGTGAATTCCCGTACCGGTCGGAATAGTCATCGAAAGAGCGGCCTTCACTCCTTCCACTGCCTTTGCCGCCACTGTATGACCCATGCTCATACCCGGACCAAAGTTGGTATAAGTTATTCCTTTGGGAACCAAGGCTTCCATCAAAGCCCGAACAATCGAATCGCTTCCCGGATCCCATCCCGCCGAAATCACTGCTACGGCATTTCCAGCTTTTGCAGCCTGATCCAATTCCCGCCGAAGTTCTACAATATTGCCATGAATGTCGTATCCATCCACCGTATGGATTCCTAATGACAAAATTTCTTTTGCCAGCGTTTCTACGCCTCGTGTGGGAATGCACAAAATAGCGACTTGCACTTCTTTCAGTTTACGAATGGAATCTGCAACTTCCAAACCCGTTGTTTTTGCCGGAATTACAGCCGGATTCGTCTCAACTATGCCTGCAACTTCAAAATCGGGAGATGCTTCAATCGCTTCCAATACGCATTTTCCAATATTGCCGTAACCAATTATAGCGGCTCGTATTTTTTTCATATTGATCTATTTTTAACTTTTAATGATTTCTGTTTTTATCGGACAAACGTACAAAAAAATTCAGGATTATACATATAATAGTCCATTAATAGTCCATCAAAATATTCATTCCAATGCATGAACAACTAATCCCGAACGCAGTTTCGGTTCGAACCAGGTCGTTTTCGGCGGCATAATGTTCCCTGTATCGGCAATATCAATCAATTGCTTCATGGAAACCGGATAAAGAGCCAAGGCAAAAGCCATTTCTCCGCTATCTACCCGGCGTTTTAATTCTTCCAAACCGCGTAAACCACCTACAAAATCAANGCGCTTGTCGGTACGCAGGTCTTTAATTCCTATTATCCGGTCAAGAATCAGGTTGGAAGAAATCGTAACATCTAAAACGCCGATCGGATCCTGATCGTTGTAAGCGTCCGGTTTGGCTTCAAGCGAATACCATTGTTTATCGAGATATAAAGAAAAATTATGCAATCTTTCCGGACGATAAACGGTTTCACCTTTGGGTATAATTTGGAAATTTTCACTCAACTTATGTAGAAATTCGTTCCCGCTCAAACCATTTAAATCTTTCACTACACGGTTGTAATCCATAATTCTTAATTGGCCGGCCGGAAAACAAACCGCCATGAAATAATTATATTCCTCTTTACCGGTATGATTAGGATTCTGTTGGGCTTTTTCAAGGCCTACCAACGCAGCGGCAGCCGAACGGTGATGTCCGTCGGCAATATACAAAAAAGGAATTTCCTTAAATAGCTCCGTAATTTTCCCGATGGTTTCCGGGTGGTCAATGATCCAGAATTGATGCCTGATTCGATCGTTAGAAACAAAATCATATTCGGGAGGAAAGATAACGGTTTCTAATACAATATGATCCAATTGGAGATTATCGAGATAAGCAAAAAACACCGGTTCTAAGTTCGCATTGTTAATACGAATGTGTTTCATGCGGTCTTCTTCCTTGTCTTTCCGGGTCAGTTCATGCTTTTTAATCGTTCCGTTCATGTAATCATCCACGTAAGCGCCGATGACCAAACCATATTGGGTACGGCTGTTCATGGTTTGGGCATAAATATAGTAACATTCTTTTTCATCTTGCACCAGCCAGCCTTTTTCTTTAAATTTACAAAAGTTTTCGAAGGCTTTTTCATATACTTCGGAAGCATGTTCATCGGTACCTTCCGGAAAATCAATTTCCGGCTTAATGATGTGATACAAGGATTTTTCATTCCCTTTGGCTTCTTCACGCGCTTCTTCGGAGTTCAACACATCGTAGGGACGCGAAGCTACCTCAACTACGTATTTTTTCGGAGGACGTATTCCTCTAAATGGTTTTATTGTTGCCATGATGCTAATTACTAATTATAAATTATGAATTATGAATTATGAATTATTATTTTTTATATTTGTCAAGTTCTAAAGTTGCATCAGTCCAACGATTCAAAGCGTCGGATATTTTTTTCTGCATTTCGGCATGTTCCCAAAGCAAATTGACATTGGAAGCACCCTCGGGTGTTGCTAATATTTCTTCCGTCTGTTTTATTTCTTTTTCCATTTTTTCTATTTGACCTTCCAAATCTACGACGGTTTTTTCCAATCGTTTCATTTGCCGTTGTTGTTCTTTTCGTTCTTCATA
>JGI24702J35022_10000677_pt1 | contig 20748 bp, 18 predicted proteins | sample TergutTh196P4_FD_35022 | JGI IMG/M metagenome (IMG submission 35022)
GATGACCGGGTCTAATTTGCCTGATCTTGCCCGTTCATTTAAGTTGATTGCATATTTTGATAAGGATTGATAGGTATCTTCCGCCGATTGGCTCGTCACTTTATTCCCTTTCCGTAGTTCGTTAATCGCTGCCGTCAAATCTTTTTCGGTAACTCCGGCGTCGCGTAGCATAGTTGAAACCGTACTTTTTTCTTTGAGTAAAGCTAAAATAATCGGTTCAACGGAAACATATTGATCGCCTAATTGTGAACTTATTTCTATTGCTTTTTGCAGAACGGCATTGACTTCGCGTCCCAGATAGGGTTCACCGCCCGACACCTTGGGATAAGAATCGAGTTCCTGATCCAATATATTTGTAAAATGCTGAATATTAACGCCTATCTTTTGAAATAAAAAATAAACAATACTTTCCGCTTCTTCAAGAATGGATTTCATCAGATGCGCCGGTTCAATAACTTGTTGATTTTTCCGTTGAACTAACTCAACGCTGTGTTCAACAATCTCTTGGGCTTTTATTGTAAAGTTGTTAAAGTTCATACATCTATATGTTTTATTTATTCATAACAAAAGATTTGCCATGCCTTGAAATGCGACAAAATGACAGGAATAATTGAGAATTGAGAATTGAGAATTATTTGATTGCTGCTTGCATTCTCTTGTGATCTTATTATTCACTTGTTAATTTTCCCGTAAAAATCTTTACCATAGGAATTACTTATAGGGATTATTTTCTCTTTTATCCGGATTCGATTTCTTTCAATCTTTTCGATTTTGTCTAATGAAACAATATAGGAATTATGTACCCTGCAAAAAATGTCTTTGGGTAATAATTCATATAATTCACCGAANGATTGTAAGGTCATAATCTTCNTCGATACGGTTACAATTCTCCGGTAATCTCCCATTCCTTCAATATAAAGTATATCGGATAGTTCAATACCTTCGAGACGATGTTCGGTTTTGATGAAAATCTTATTTGTTTTTTTATGTTCTCTTTTTTGATTNAATTCTTCACGCGCTTTATCNACCGCTTGAATAAATCTTTCAAACGATATGGGTTTCAGAAGATAATCGCAGACTTGCAGATCAAATCCCTTTATGGCGTATTGTTCGTATGCGGACGTAATGATTACTTTAGATTCAATATGTATGGATTCAAGGAATTGAATACCTGATAAATCTTTCATTTCAATATCAAGNAANATTATATCTACGGTATTACTCTTCAGGTATTCAATTGCAGGAATTGCAGAATTAAAGCTTGCCGATAGTTGAATCGCNGGTAATTTGGAAATNAAATCAGCTATTTTACCGGCTGCTAAGGGTTCGTCCTCTATGATAATGCAATTAATCATCCGTAACCTTAATTTTTAATAAAACGATGTACTCGTTATTATGTTGTTCTATATTTAGAAAATGTTTTCCGGGATATAATAATTTTAATCTTTTTCCGACCAACTCTAATCCGATTCCTTTTTCTTCGGATTTTTTCTTTTGAATTCCTATTGTGTTTACGCAATGAAACACGAGTTCATTCTTATTTTCCGAAAAGGAAACAGCGATTTTTTGATTGGGCAGATTCAGATTGCTGTGTTTAAAAGCATTTTCGATGAAAGGCATAAATATCATTGGGGGGATAAGAAATTCTTTAGTAACCGAATTATTGAAAGAAATCAAATCGGGGTTTTGAACACGGATCCGCTCTAAGTCCATATACTTTTTCACAGTATCCAATTCCTTCTGTATAAATATCTTTTCATTTACNGTTTCATAAACCACATACCTAAGTAAATCGGATAGTTGAGCGATAGCANCTGATGCTTTCTCCTGATTAGTTTGTAGTATTAACGTATCAATATTATTTAATGTATTAAACAGGAAATGAGGATTCAACCTTGATTTAAGCGTCAATAATTCGGCTTGAAGTTTTATGTTTTCCAATTCACTTTTAAGATGCAGATTATTAAACCAATCAATTCCGAATTTGTAGAAAGAACCCAATGTGCCGCAAAACAAGGCGCCTAATACGGCACCGAGATAGGGCCAAAAAACTTCTTCTATGAAAGCGCCGGATAATAACTCAAACGCCGACACTTTTGTTAACCGGGACAATAACAACACAAAAACCGGTATGATAACCAAAACAAACAAAACAGAATAAAATCCAAATGCCTTGATTTTACCTTTTTCAAGATAATTGGGTATAAGGTAAGAATAGAAACCATAGAAACTTGCCAAAAACCAAATAGAAAGTATTAATGTTGAAAATTCAACATACATAGGGTTGCCCGGCGGAACATCATCAAAGCTAAAAAAATATGCAACTAAGACAGCTATTATCCAAACAGGGATATGAATCGGCAGTAAAATAATTTTCTTGTTCATAATCATAAAATTTTATATTTCAATCCGGATACAAAATTCATACGATTTCTTATTCTTTCCAAAAGAAATCTGTAATTGAGATGAAAATATCTNTAAATTCCGGTTTATTTACAATAATTGGTAATTTTTTGTAATTTTGCCGGCGATATGTTTATTAATAGAATTTGAATACCACATAACAATTTAAAAATATATACTAATGAAAAAAAGTGTTTTATTATGCGTACTGATAACAGTGATATCGGCACATATTTTTACGCCGGTAACTGCGCAGAAGACTATTGATCTGTTTAACGGTTTTAATTTAGACGGTTGGGGATTTGTCTTACAAGGCGATACAAAAAAGCCCGAAGAAGTATTTAAAGTGCAAAACGGCGTGATTCATATCGTTGGAAGCCCATTTGGTTACATGTATACTCTGAATAAGTACGATAATTTTCGTCTGCATGTCGAATGGCGTTGGCCGCAGGAGGCGACTAACAGCGGAATTTTCCTTTATGTCCAGAGCGATAATAAAGTATGGCCAAATGCTGTTGAGTGCCAATTAGCCACCGGAAATGCCGGAGATTTTGTCTTGCTCAACGGCTCGAATCTGGCTGAGTTTGTAACAAAAAAAGGGGAAACACGCCCTGCGTTTCCGGTAGTAAAAAAGAATAACGCTTCTTCCGAAATGGCTGTAGGAGAATGGAACAATGCGGATATTACATGTGAAAAAGGAACAATTACCGTTTTTATTAACGGTGTTTTTCAAAATAAAGGAACTAAATCCCTGCATAAAACCGGACATGTNGCTCTACAAAGCGAAGGAAAAGATGTTCAGTTCAGGAATGTAAGANTTACTCCGTTGAAATAAAGGANCTTCTTTNTTTTTTTCTTTCAGCCCAAAAGACTCCGGCTAAAATTAACAATAGTCCGGTGATGGCAAAAACGGTAATCGTTTCATCTAAAAACAGAGATGAAGCGATCAGTGTGATTACCGGGATGAAATACACATAATTAGTTGTTTGAACGGCTCCCAAATGTTTGATGACCGTATTCCAAAAAAAGTAACAAAGTAGAGAAGCTCCGATTCCGAGAAACAAAAGATTGAAGTAAACCACCGGACGGAATAACAGTTGAGTATCGGTTGTTAAGGGATGAATAATGAATGCAGGGAGAATTGTCAATAAGCCATAAAAAAACACTTTTCTTGTGATGAATACCATCGAATACCGGTTACTGATACGTTTCAACAAAATGGTGTAAAACGCCCAGCTGAGAGCGGCGAGAAAACTCAATAAATCTCCTAAGGGATTTAGCTGCAATATGAATTTTCCGTTGAAAACGACCAAAGCAACTCCGAACAAAGCAAGGCCGGAACCTTGTATCAACCGGCGGTTCAGTTTTTCGTTTTTGAGAAAAATATGCGAAAGACAGGCCGTCAGCAATGGCGCTGTACATACAATGAACGCAACGTTAGATGCCTGAGTGATTTTAAGGGCAAAATTTTCTGCAAGGAAATAAGATGATCCTCCGGCGATTCCAAGTAAGAGAAAAAGTAATTCGTCTTTCCAATTTTTTGCAAACCATGGACTTTTACCTAAAATCCGTATGCCGATATATGCCAAACTAAAACGGAGGAAGAAAATATCTTCAGGCGACAAGCCGTTTATTAATAATATCTTTGTAGATATAAAAGTAGTACCCCAAATCACCACTATGAGGAAGGCAATTGCATGATACCGGCTGTTTTTTAAATCCATTCTTTAAAAATTCAAAATTTACCTTAGTGAAGCCGCAAAAGTACATTATTTTTATTTATCAATTCAATGATTTTTGGTTAAATCTTTTCTTCCTGAATTGCTGATATTCTTTATTCATATTTAATGTTTACACTAATGGATTTACGTTTAATTTTCGGGTATATTCCCCAGTAATACAGCGGACAGATTTCTCCAAGNCCATAATCCGGACGTTTTACTTTTATGTTTAATTCTACTTTAAATCTGANAATAATGGATTGTTCAACCATTATATGGCCCGAACTTCTCATTTGNTGCATACCTATAATAAGCGTATAAGATTTAAAATCTATCGCAGGCAACAAATCAGAAGAACAAGAAAAGATTTTTTTAAACTCATCCATACTGTTAATCAACACACATTCAGTCCACATATCTTTTGACCATGGTTTATCTGCCTCTCCAACAAAAAAACACTCTGACCAAATTCCAGAAGATACGGGTAATTGTTCTTGAAAAAAAGTAATTACTTCATTATCAGGAATTACCGGCTTAATTAGTTCTTCCGAAGTATTCATCATTTCGCAGGAAGAAAGAGTTCCTGCCAAAATCAGCAAAAATGCTATGTATTTCAAAATTTTTGTATCCATCGTTAAAAAAGTATATTTGTTTAGGAATATCAAAGAAAAAATGGTTATTGCTGTTCGCCGTCTGGCATTAAATTTCCTTTATAAATATATAGATGAAAAAAACACCCAAAACGTTGTAAAAGTTTTTAAAAATATTTCATTTTTAACAAATAAATTTTCAATTGTGATATTTTTTCACACTAAATTCAAGTATTTGACAAAATTAAAAATAAGGAAACACATTTCCAAATAAAAATACAATTATTTTAAGTTTTTTAAAATTGGGTGCATTTCAAATTTTTGCTACCTTTGCAACAATTTATTTTAAAAAAATACCATTATGTCAAATTCTTATGTCAAATTCTATTCGGGTGATACTATTCCATTGGAACTTCATAAAACCCGTATTGTTCAAAAATTGCATTTAGTACCTATTGAAAGACGGTTGGAAGCGCTTAATGAAGGTGGCTACAACACATTTGGATTGAAAACAACCGACGTTTTTCTGGATATGCTGACCGATAGCGGCACGAATGCCATGAGCGACGAGCAGTTGTCGGCAATGATGAGGGCAGACGATGCCTATGCCGGTTCACAAAGTTTTATAAGGTTGCAAAAGGCTGTTGAAGAAGTTTTGGATTTAAAATATTATTTACCCACTCATCAGGGGCGTGCAGCTGAAAATATATTAGCATGCGCTTATATTCGAAAAGGCAACCGCATTCCGATGAACTATCATTTTACCACCGCTTTGGCCCATATTACCGAAAAGGGCGGACAAATTGCCGAATTGTTATACCCCGAAGCTTATCGCCTGAAATCATCGCATCCTTTTAAAGGAAACATGAATTTAGAAGCATTAGAAGAGTATATTCAAAAACACGGTAAACAAAATATTCCTTTTATCCGTATGGAAGCCTCAACTAATCTGATCGGCGGACAACCGTTCTCGATAGAAAATTTCCGCGCTGTTCGCTCCATTGCAAACAAGCACGGAATCCGTATCGTATTGGATGCGTGTTTATTAGGTGAAAATGCTTACTTGGTAAAACAGCGTGAAGAAGAATTTAAGAATTGTCCGCTTGCCGAAATTATCAAAATTATGACCGGCCTTGCCGATGTGGTTTACTTTTCCGCTCGAAAATTAAGTTCTTCCCGCGGCGGCGGAATCGGCACCAATAGTGAAACCATTTATAAGGAATTAGAAGCGCTTGTCCCGCTCTACGAAGGGTTTTTGACCTATGGAGGTATTTCTGTCCGCGAAATAGAAGCGATGGCTGTAGGATTATATGAGACACAGGATGAAACCGTTATTTCGCAAAGTCCGTCATTTATTGCTTATCTTGTGAACGAAGCGGAAAAAAATGGTATACCGATGGTAACACCTCCGGGTGTATTAGGTGCTCATGTGAATGCGATGGAATTTTGCTCGCACATTCCGCAAACACAGTATCCGGCAGGGTGTTTAGCTGCTGCATTCTTCCTCGTTTCGGGAATTAGAGGTATGGAACGCGGTTCGATATCCAACCAACGCGATGAATATGGCAATGAAACATTCGCCGATATGGAATTGTTGCGTTTAGCCGTACCGCGCAGGGTATTTACCTTATCGCAAATCAATTATGTCCTTGACCGCTTGGAATGGTTGTATGAAAACCGCGAACTGATCGGCGGATTGAAATTTGTCTATGAGCCTCCTGTCTTGCGCTTCTTTATGGGACGACTTGCTCCCGTATCCGATTGGCCGCAAAAACTTATGGCTAAGTTTCGCGAAGATTTTGGCGATAGTTTGTGAAAAGGACTGGAGTCTATTCATTTATTGTTTCAGTACGTTTTGAAGTTAATATTCAAACCGTCCGTTTTCGCTATCAATAATTAATTCTTTTTTGTCGGATTTTTCCGTGAATCCGATGATTTGTGCATCAATTCCAAAGGATTGAGAAATAGTAATCGCTTCGTATGCCTGCTTCTCCGGAAGATAAATCTCCATGCGATGCCCCATATTGAATACTTTATACATCTCTTTCCAACCGGTTCCTGATTGTTCCTGAATCAGCTTGAACAAAGGAGGAACAGGAAATAAATTATTTTTGATAATTTTCATACGGTCAACAAAGTGCAATATCTTAGTTTGCGCTCCTCCGGAAACATGAACCATCCCATGAATATACGGACGCAAGTTTTCCAAGATCATTTTGATAACCGGTGCATACGTGCGTGTAGGAGAAAGGACTAATTTCCCGGCGTCTATATTTAGTTCTTCGATGGTATCCGTTAATTTTTTCTGTCCGGAATAAATCAATTCGGGAGGCAAATTCGGGTCGTAGCTCTCCGGATACTTTTTCGCTAAATAGTTGGCAAAAACGTCGTGGCGGGCGCTTGTTAAACCGTTACTTCCCATTCCTCCGTTGTACTCTTTTTCATAAACAGCTTTTCCGCAAGAACTTAAACCGACAATTACATCACCTGCCTTGATGTTGGCATTGTCAACGACGTCGGCTCGTTTCATCCGGCAAGTTACCGTACTGTCAACAATGATCGTTCGCACTAAATCACCTACATCAGCGGTTTCTCCGCCTGTAGGATAAACATGCACGCCCAATTGACTTAACTCTTCACATAATTCGTTGGTTCCCTGAATAATAGCTGAAATGACTTCTCCCGGTATCAACCGTTTGTTCCGGCCAATTGTTGAAGAAAGCAAGATATTGTCTGTAGCTCCGACACAAAGTAAATCATCAACGTTCATGATTAAAGCGTCTTGAGCGATTCCTTTCCAAACCGATAAATCGCCGGTTTCTTTCCAATATACATAAGCTAACGACGATTTAGTGCCGGCGCCATCGGCATGCATGATGTTGCAATACTCCGGGTCGCTTCCCAAAATATCAGGGATTATTTTACAAAACGCTTTTGGAAAAATCCCTTTGTCAATATGCTTTATCGCTTGATGAACATCTTCTTTGGAAGCCGAAACTCCCCGTTGCATATATCGTTGATTGTTCTGCATAACATAAGGTTTCATCGTTAACATAACATTAGTTATGCACTAAAGTGCCGATTTTTTCACCTGAAACGACTCTTTTCAAGTTACCTGAGGTATCCATATCGAAAACGATAATGGGTAAATTGTTATCTTTAGCTAAGGTTGTTGCTGTTAAATCCATAATTTTCAATCCTTTTTTATAGATTTCATCATAAGTAACCGTTTCAAATTTAACCGCTTCCGGATCTTTTTCCGGATCAGCTGTATAAATACCGTCAACACGGGTGCCTTTCAGCATAACATCTACTTCCAATTCAACTCCGCGTAAAGCGGAAGCCGTATCGGTAGTGAAAAAAGGATTACCTGTTCCACCCGATACGATAATGATTTCACCTTTTTTCAAAGCTTTTACCGCAGTTTCTTTGGTATACAAACGGCCGACAGGTTCCATTCTAACGGCAGTAAAAACACGCACAGGAGCTCCTATCCGTTCTAAGGCCGAAGCCAAAGCCAAACTGTTGATTACGGTTGCCAACATTCCCATTTGGTCGCCTTTTACCCGTTCGACTCCTTGAGCGGTTCCTGCTAATCCGCGAAAAATATTTCCCCCGCCGATAACGATTGCTACCTGAACGCCTAATCCGGCAATTTCTTTGATTTGGAATGCATAATCATTCAAACGGTTTTCATCAATGCCGTACAGTTTATTTCCCATCAGGGATTCACCACTGAGTTTGAGAAGAATTCGATTGTATTTTTTAGTTATCATACAATTTCATATATACATCATACATCATTTGATTCTTATTCGTAGTCGCCGTAAAACTCTTTATAGTCTGCTACCGAACGTTGAATAACTTCATAAGCCACATTAACATCATACACATGGGTCAATTCGGTTTTACGTTCGTTTGTACCCGGAATATCTTTATAAGTAGTGAAATAATGTCTTAATCGTTCAATCACCATAAGCGGGACGTCGTTGATGCTATGATAAGAACCGTAAATAGCGTCATTATGAAGGACGGCAATCAGTTTATCGTCGGCCTGTCCACCGTCTAATAATCGGAATCCGCCTATGGGTCTTGCTTTTACCAATAAATCGCCATGAGTAATGTCTTTTTCCGTTAGTACGCAAATATCAATCGGGTCGCCATCGCCGACAATATCTTTCCTGTTGAGGTAATAATTACTGAGTTCCGCCACACGTTTACCGCTATATGTTTGAGGAAGGAATCCGTAAAGAGCCGGGATAACATTAGAATATTTTTGCGGACGATCAATAGATAAGTATCCGGTTTCTTTATCAACTTCGTATTTTACCGTATCGGTCGGAACCATTTCTATAAAAGCGGTCACAATGTCCGGATATAAATTTCCTATGCTTACGCCATGCCAAGGATGGGATTTGTATTTTCTGAACATAAGAATTGAATTAATTAGTGTTAAAAAAATATAAACTATAAGGCAAAGATACGATAAAAGAAATAAATAATAATTATTTTGTTTAAAAAACAGAACAAGCTATAAAAAAAATTAATAAATTTGTGTCTTGATTTATTAATTGTTAAACTTAATATAAGACAAAACATGCGATTTTTTGGCCTGATAGTTGGAATTGCGTTGTTGTTAAGCGCTGAATCCAAGCTTTTTGCGAGTCAACCATTTTTTACGACGGGAATTGCCCTGACAGATAAAGGTGATATTCTGTTAACCCAGAAAGGTGCAAAACAAGTTGATCTTTTTTCCCGGGATGGAAAAAATTTACTGCGTTCATTTACCATGAATGAAACGCCGACCGGTATTTGTACGGATGGAGACAGGGCTTATGTAACTACCTTTGAGACAAAAGGAGTGTTATCTGTCTTGAATCTTTCTTCGGGAGCAACAGAAGCGAATATTCCGGTTGGTTCAGGCGCATGTTACCCTGTTATTAGTCAGGATAAACAAATAATTTACGTATGTAATCAATTCTTAAATACAGTTTCCGAAGTCAATTTGAAACAACAGAAAGTCGTGCGAACAGTGAAAGTATTACGAGAACCGAAAACGGCTGTTTTGAGTAAAGACGGTAATTACCTGTTCGTGGCAAATTTTCTGCCGAGTCAAAGAGCCGACTTAGATACTGTCGCAGCCTGTGTATCAGTAATTGAAACAAAGAATTTTTCAAAAGTAAAAGACATTCAATTGGCAAATGGGAGCAACGCATTGCGTGATATGTGCATTACGCCCGATGGAAAATATATTTATGTAACACATAACTTAGGACGTTTTACCGTTCCTACTTCACAGTTGCAGCAAGGATGGATGAATACAAGCGCATTTAGTATAATTGATACTGAAAAACAGGTATTTTTAGGGGTAATTCTGGTGGATGAACCGGAAAGAGGTGCTGCCGGCGTATGGGGAATCCAATGCGACAGGAATCATATCTACGTTTCACATTCGGGAACACACGATATAAGTATTATCAATCATCCGGCTATGTTGGAGAAATTTTTGGCATATCCGAACAAAGCTCAATTAGATTACGATTTACGTTTTCTTTACGGACTTCGGGAACGCCGGCCTTTGGAAGGAAACGGACCTCGAGGAATATATCTTGATGGAGATAAGCTGTTTATACCGACTTATTTTTCAGATTTATTAAATATTATTGACCTTTCTTCTAACGAATTGACGACTGTTGCATTGAATCCGGAACGCAAAGAAACAAAGGAGCATTTGGGTGAAAAATATTTCAACGATGCTACCAAATGTTTTCAGAATTGGCAAAGTTGTAATGGTTGTCATCCCGGCGATGCACGTATGGACGGTTTGAATTGGGACTTAATGAATGATGGAATTGGAAATCCGAAAAACTGTAAAAGTTTACTATACAGTCATGTGACGCCTCCTTCTATGATTTCGGGTATTCGAGCGACTGCCGAAATCGCTGTCCGTGCGGGATATAAACTAATCCAGTTTTATGATATGGACGAAGAATCGGCAGAATGTGTAGATGCGTATTTAAAGTCATTACGTCCGGTTCCAAGTCCTTATCTGATAGATGGTAACTTATCGAAAAAAGCGAACGAAGGACGCAAGGTTTTTGAAAATCAAAAATGTGATATATGTCATAGCGGACCGTATTACACGGATATGAAAATGCACCGGATCGGGGAAAACATTGAATTTGAAAAGGGCTGGGATACACCTACCCTGATTGAAGTATGGCGTACGGCTCCTTATTTGTTTAATGGCTCTGCAGCAACTCTTGAAGAGGTATTTACGAAATTTAAACACGGTGTTGAGAGACAAAAAGTTTCGCCTAAAGAAATTGAAGCCTTAGTAGAATATATTAATTCATTATAATTCAAATAATAAAATATGAAACGAAAAAAAATTATTGGTTTAAAATGGCTTTTAGCCTTAATATGCTCTCTTCTTTTGATGGTAGGATGTAGCAATAGTAAAACATCAAAAGAAACTGTTAGTGTTAATTCAGAATGTTGTAGTGAAAAACAAGAAAATTGTGAAAAAGAAATGAAGTATTCAAAAAAGTACACCAATGCCGATTTTTATACGGATGGTAAATTTAACGAAGCGATTGCCAAGAAGGCATATTTAGAAATGTTTGAGTTTTATGGAATTCCATTTACTCCATTTTTGGAAGAGAACTTTTGGGTTGCCGAATTTGGAATTGGCGACTTTGAAAATGTAGGTATGGGAGGAGTTTTCTGGGTGAATGATGCGGAGCACGGGTATTTTGCTCATGCAATTTATCTTTTGCCGGGGCAAATGATACCGGAACACGCCCATGTGAAAACTAAATACCCTGCCAAATTTGAATCATGGATGGTTACAAAAGGCTGGGCTTATAACTTCTCTGAAGTAGGCGANGCTACTCCGAATTCTCCTGCAATTCCCTCAAGTCATGGAGCAATAAAGAGTAAAAATTTTGTCGTCCAAAACGTAGGAGATATCATTCATTTAAAGAAATCGGAAACATTCCATTTCTTAATGGCGGGTCCCGAAGGCGCAATAGTTGATGAATGGGCAAACTATCATGATGGCGCAGGCTTGCGTTTCACCAATCCAAAGGCCAAATTATAAATAAATAATTATTTGTGACCATGAGAATAAACAAACTATTTTTCGCCTTTTTTATTGGGATTGCAGGCGTAATGATAAGCAGCCATTTAAAAGCTGCCGGTGTCGTTTTTAATAAAGATACTGTTTTTACCGTCAGTTCATTACTTAAAAATGACAGCTATTTTCGTAATGCAGCCCAACAGATAGACGCCGACAAAAATGAAAAAAATCGTGACCGGTTATTTCAAAAGTTATTTGAGGAAGCAACTCATATTTATCGGCTACAAGAAAATCTCACATGGCTGAATATGGATGCTATCCGATTGGCTTTTACCGATATGAAGCAGTCCAAGTCGTATAACTCCGGCGCCTATCAGCAATTGATGGATGAATTGGAACAACTTGTAAAAAAAGGGTTTGATGGAATCTATCAATTAGACAAGCAGGCCATGCAGGATGCTGAAAAAGCCTTGGCAAATAAACGGGCAATCTTATTATCTAATCCCTTGCTGGATGGAGACAAAATCGTAGCTGCCCGTTTTAAAGTCGGAGGAAGAGCAAGAAGGATTATGTCTCCGGCATTAGGGACACAATCGAACAACTGGAGTAACCAACAGTCGGCGAGACGCAATGGATTTGATGCGGAAATTGTTGAAATGACAAATTTACGTGATAACATCCGTTTACGCACTGTTTATAAACCGCAAGATTCGGCTTCCATTGCCGACTTAAAGATGCATTGGGACGGCGAACGGGTGATGTTCACTTCTATTTTACCCGACAGGCGCTGGAGTGTGTTCGAGGTTAAATTAGATGGAACAGGCTTTCAGCCTTTAGTTGAAACAGTTGAACCGGAGCTTGAATTTTTTGACGGCACTTATCTGCCCGATGGTCGGGTGATTGTTAATTCAAACATCGGATATCATGGCGTACCTTGCGTTAACGGAAGCGATCCGGTTGGAAATATGGTATTGTTTGAACCTAAAAATAAAAACCTGCGCCGTCTGACTTTCGATCAGGATGCCAATTGGAATCCTGTTATCATGCATAACGGACGGGTGATGTATACCCGCTGGGAATATACCGATCTGACCCATTACTATTCGCGAATTGTGATGAACATGAATCCCGACGGAACCGAAAATAAAGCTTTATGGGGCAGCGGTTCCATGTTNCCGAACAGTACGTTTGACATTCAACCCTTGCCGGGACATCCATCTGCTTTTGTAGGAATTATTTCNGGGCATCACGGCGTAGCCCGTTCGGGTCGCTTACTNCTTTTCGATCCGATGAAAGCGCGAAAGGGAGCAGAAGGAATGATTCAGGAGATTCCGTATAGAAACCGTCCGATTATACCTTTGGTAAAAGATGAATTAGTTGATGATGTCTGGCCTCAGTTTATAAAGCCGATGCCTTTGAATGATAAGTATTTCTTGGTTACCGCCAAGCTAACTCCCGACGCTTTATGGGGGATTTATTTAGTGGATGTATTCGACAACTTAACTTGTCTGATAGAACAGGAAGGAGAAGGATTTATCAGTCCGATTCCGGTTCGCAAAACAACTATTCCTCCCATTATACCCGACCGGATCAANCCGGATGAAAGAGAAGCAACTATTTTTATTCAAGACATATATGAAGGAGAAGGTTTGCGCAGCGTACCTCGCGGAACTGTTAAAGAACTTCGTATCCATGCCTATGAATATGCTTATGTAAACTCTCCCTCCGATCATTATGCACAAGGAATCCAGAGTGGTTGGGATATCAAACGTTTGCTGGGAACCGTACCTGTTGAAGAAGATGGGTCGGTTATCTTTAAAGTTCCGGCTAACATTCCTGTTTCCATTCAAACCTTAGATAAAGATGGAGCAGCTATTCAATGGATGCGCAGTTGGTTTACAGCTATGCCGGGTGAAGTGGTATCGTGTGTAGGATGTCATGAAGATCCGAATCTCATAGCAATTCCAAAACGAACAATTGCTTCTCAAAAAGCTCCGGTGCAGTTGAAAGAACCGGAAGGAGGTGTCCGTTCATTTACATTTGATCTGGAAGTACAACCCATACTCGATAGGGCTTGCATTGCTTGTCATACAGGTGAAAGACGCGCTTTCGACTTACGAGGCGGACAGAAAGACCGGAGAGGATACGGAACCGCTTATCTGAATCTGCATCCATACATACACCGTCAAGGGCCGGAAGCTGACATAGTCGTACTGCAACCCTATGAATACCACGTCAATACAAGTGAATTGGTTCGTTTGTTGAAAAAAGGACATTACAATGTGAAATTGACTGATGATGAATGGCGGAAACTGTATAATTGGATTGATTATAATGCACCCGATAAAGGTACATTTGAAGCAGTTGCGTACAATACATTCCCTTATAAAGGCTTTGATCAATTTCAGCGGAGAATAGAATTGGCCAATAAATATGCCTTGGAAGCCGGAGTTGACTGGAAAAAGGAAATTGCCGACTATGCAGAATATTTAAAATCGAAAGGTGAAATAAAACCGGTCCTTCCTGAAAGAAAAAGCAATTTGAGTACGGATGAAGTAAAAGTAACAGGCTGGCCTTTTACTGCGGTTAAAACATCTTCGTTGAATGAAAATTCAAATACGACAAAAGAGATTGATTTAGCGCCGGGAATTAAATTGAAATTTGTTTATATACCCNCCGGGCGATTTGTAATGGGTANTAACAATGGAGACCTTGATGTTTACCCNGCTTCTGAGGTGGAAATAAAGAAGCCTTTCTGGATGGGAGAAGTTGAAATAACTAACGAACAGTATAATGTAATTTTTCCGGAACACGACAGCCGTTATGTAGATCAGCTTTGGAAAGATCATGTCAGTCCGGGTTATCCGGCCTTTCTTCCACATCAACCGGTGATCCGTGTAAGTTACGAAGATGCAATGGCTTATTGCAGAATGGCGAGTGAAAAAACAGGCTTGAACATTACTTTACCAACTGAAGCCCAATGGGAATGGGCATGTCGAGCGGGTAGTGATAAGGACTTCTGGTATGGAGATTTAAATGCTGATTTCGGTGCATATGATAATCTGGCAGATGCCCAATTGCGTAAAATGGCTGTTACCGGTGTTGATCCTCAACCCATGAGGGAGACAAACGCTTGGTTCCCGTATTATAATTTTACACCGAAAGTAGATTCCGTAGACGATGGGAATATGATTCAAGNNGCTTCAAACACATATAAACCGAATCCATTCGGATTATACAGTATGCATGGAAATATTGCCGAATGGACTCGTTCCGATTATCTTCCTTATCCGTATCAGGAAAACTCGAAAGAGATTTCAGAGTATAAAGTAGTACGCGGAGGATCTTATATTGAACGTCCGAAATATGCTACAGCTTATACCCGGAAAAATTATTATCCTTGGCAACGGGTGTTTAATGTAGGATTCAGGGTGATAATAGAAGAATCTGAGGATAATCTCGCAGCTTTACAAAAGGATTGATGCAATCCAAAGTGTAATAACAGAAGAATGAGGATATTCTCATCTTATGTAACAATGATTGTGCTGTTGGCGCTGTATGTAATAAGTATGGCCGCTGCTACATTTATTGAGAAAGCCTATGGGACGGCGATTGCAAAATTGACGATTTATTATTCGCCTTTGTTTTTCCTTTTGCAATTTTTTCTGATTGTGAATTTTATAATGATTGCAATCCGGAATCATTTGTTTAAACGTAAACGATGGGGATTACTTATGCTTCACTTTTCTTTTATTATAATTTTGTCGGGTGCTTTTATTACTCATATTTTCGGCAAAGAAGGGATTCTGCATTTAAGAGAAAGTGAAATGAGTAACAGGATTATGGTACAGACTAACCAAGGCCATAGTTCTTTTATTTTACCTTTTCAAATTGAATTAGTCAAATTCACCTTGAGCCGCTATCCGGGTTCGATGAGTCCGTCATCCTTCGAGAGTGAGTTGTTGGTATATATTGACGGAACAACGCGCCAAGAACGCGTATCTATGAATAATGTATTAGATATAAAAGGATACCGGTTTTATCAGGCGTCTTTTGACTCTGACGAAAAAGGTACGGTTTTATCGGTGAATAAAGATGTAGCCGGCCGGCGTATAACTTATACAGGCTATTTCTTGTTATTCATCGGAATGTTATGCTTAACCGGAAAAAATGGGCGAATCCGCACATTATACAGGCAATTGAATAGTCGGAAAGTTACTTCAGGATTATTATTGATACTGTTATTTTTCGGAATTACAGAAAAAACTTTTGCAGATGAAGCGTCAAAACCGGTGACAGAGGTTTTACAAAAATTACTTGTACCGCCAACGCATGCAGAACGGTTTGGCGCTTTACCTGTCCAATCGGCAAGCGGGCGTATTATTCCGTTAAATACGTTTTCTTCTGAAATAATACGGAAACTGTATAAGAATACCCGCATCGGCCGGTTGAATTCCGACCAGTTTTTACTCAGCCTCTTAGCTATGCCTGAAATATGGATGCAAGTACCGTTGATATCCCACTCGAACGATGCGATGGCCGACTATTTTAGTTTACCGAGAAATGAATGTACCTACTTGGATTTGTTTCGCGAAGATGGAACCTATAAATTACAGGCAAAATTGAATGAAGCTTATCAGAAGATGCCTTCCGACCGTACCGGATTTGATAAGGATATCATTAAGTTAGATGAACAAGTCAATATTTTGCATCAATTGTTCGAATACCGNTTGATCCGTTTATTTCCTAAAATAGATGATCCGGATAAGAATTGGTATGCTCCGGGCGATGATTTATCGGTTTTCAGCGGTCAGGATTCTATGTTTGTTTCACGCATTTTCTATTGGTATTTGACGGAAATACAAACTGCTTTACAATCAGGCGATTGGAGTAAACCGAATGAAGTGCTGGATATGATATCAACCTATCAAACGGCAAAAAATAATGTGCCTGAATTCGATAAAGAAAAGATTGCTTTAGAGCTGAAATATAACAAAATAGAAATTTTTCGCTGGAGTAAGATCGGCTACTTATCCTTAGGCGGGCTGCTGNTCTTGTTTTCGTTTGTCTTGCTTTTTAAGGATAAANCCCGAATCAGATGGCTAATCCGGTTGTTGAGTATCGGNGTTCTAATCATCTTCCATTTTCATATGCTGGGAATGGGCATGCGATGGAAAATAGGCGGATACGCCCCATGGAGTAATTCCTACGAAACAATGGTATATGTGGCTTGGGCTACCGTATTGGCAGGATTATTGTTCGTCCGGAGAAGTCCTATTGCATTTTCGCTGGGTACGCTATTTGCCGGTATCATCCTGTTTGTATCGGGTTTAAACTGGATGGACCCACAGATCAATCCCTTGGTTCCCGTACTAAAATCGCCCTGGCTGATGTTTCATGTAGCAATCCTGATGGCTGCTTACGGTTTTTTTGGTATCAGTTTCCTGATCGGATTGTTCAATCTATTGATGATGACTTTGATCAGAAAAGAAAAACTTTCCGTTTTTGACGGATCGCTCAAGGAATTAAGCATTATCAATGAAATCGCATTGATCATCGGCTTAATTTTGATGACTATCGGTACGTTTATGGGAGCCGTATGGGCTAATGAATCCTGGGGACGCTATTGGGGATGGGATCCCAAAGAAACCTGGGCATTGATCACCATAATTATATATGTGATGGTTACTCATCTTCATTTACTCCGGAAATGGTATACATTATGGCTTTTTAATCTTGCTTCGGTTATTGCATTCGCTTCGGTTTTAATGACTTATTTTGGCGTTAATTATTTTCTGAGCGGCATGCATTCGTATAATTAGGAATTANGAATTAAGAATTANGAATTAGGAATTANGAATTATAAATTGTATTAATAAACTATTTAATAAAAAAATCATGAGAACATTTAATCACGTAGGATTCATTACTACAGAAAAAAANGAAGGCGCTTCTTACAACGAAGGCCTTAGTGTTTGGCTAACAGATTACAGTAAAAGTCAAAACAAAATTGAGTTTTTAAANTTTGAAGAAGGTAGTTGTATGCCTGAATTAGTTCAAAATCAGTCACATATTGCCTACACTGTGCCAAATCTGGAAGAAGCTTTGAAAGGATGTAAAGTCATTTTCGGACCGGCTGTGTGCGACGAACATCTGACAATCGCATTTATTGAAGAAGAAGGCGTTTCAATTGAATTAATGGAAATCAAATAAATCATAGTGTATTATGGCTGATTTAAGAATTAAATTTATCAATGATCCGGCAAATATTACAAGCGAATTGCTGGAAGGTTATGTTTTGGCTTATGCCGACAAAGTTAAATTGGGAGCAGAAAATATCATTGTCAGGGCAACTCCGAAAAGTGAAGATAAAGTAGCAATAGTTACGCTTGGCGGATCCGGACACGAACCGGCATTAAGTGGTTTTGTCGGCAAAGGAATGTTGGATGCTTCGGTCGTAGGTGATATTTTTGCTGCGCCCGGAGCGCAGCGGGTTTTTCAAGCATTGCAGATGCTAAAAAGGGATGCCGGTATCTTGTTGGTAGTCCTGAATCATTCGGGCGATGTGATGAGCGCCAATATGGCTTGCCAGATGGCAGAACGCGCCGGAATCAAGGTAAAGCAACTATTGACCCATGATGATATCAGTGCAGGAATAGATGCGCCGATAGAAGATCGCCGGGGGCTGGCAGGTTGTGTTCCTTTGTATAAAGTTTTGGGAGCGGCTTCGGAAGAAGGAAAATCTTTAGAAGAAATTTTGGAAATAGGCGAACGGTTTAACGAAAATATCGCCACTTTAGCTGTTGCCACCCGTTCGTGTACCCATCCGCAAAACAATGCTGTGATTGCCGAACTTCCTGAGGGAATTATGGAAATCGGTATGGGACAACACGGTGAAGGCGGCGGAGGCCGTCAGCCAATGGCTTCGGCTGATGAGACCGCTGAAATTATGCTCAATTTTCTCCTTAAACAACTGAAACCGACTGCCGGTGCAAAAATGATGACGATTATCAATGGAGTTGGAGCAACCACCCTCATGGAATTGAACATTATCTTCCGTAAGACGTATAAACTCCTTGAAGAGAAAGGATTTAAAGTGGTTGCCAGCCGGATACAGGAAATCCTGACTGTGCAGGAACAGGCCGGATTCCAGATGATTATCGGATTAATGGATGATGATCATATCGCTTATTACTATCAACCGGCGGATGCGCCTTANTGGACTACGGTATAATAAAACGGAATGAAAAAATTGACGATAGAAGCTTTCTGCATGATGTTGCAGAAAGCTTTAATACGTATAAAGGAACGGGAGGATGAATTTTCAAAATTAGATGCCCTGACAGGTGATGGCGATCACGGAACGGCAATCGTAACCGCTTTTTCAGCCGCAGTGAAAGTGGCTGAAAACGGTACGGATTTTAAAACCATGCTCAACGACATGGGTTTTGCCGTGATGATGGAAACAAGCGGTTCGACCAGTACCTTGTTGGGAGCATTTTTTCTGGGTATGAGCGATGCCGTGAGTGGTACGGAACTTAATGCCGACAATGTGAAAGCTTTGTTTGCCGGAGGGCTTGCTAATCTCAGAAAACAGACGAAAGCAGAAATTGGCGATAAGACCATGATGGATGCTCTGATTCCTGCTGTAAAGGCTATTGAAGCATGCGAATCGGATGAGATTGGCGACTTGCTTTCTGCTGCTGCCGATGCGGCACAAAAAGGGGCGGAAGCAACAATAGATAAGGTTGCCAAATTCGGCCGTGCCCGCAATTACGGCGAACGTTCCAAAGGATTCATGGATAGCGGAGCCGCTTCGTGGAGCGCCATGTTTTCTGCTTTTGCAGAGTATTTTAATTAGCGAGAAAATGTAAAAATCAGAATGTATTACACTAATAAAATAATAATGTTATGAAAATATTCAACTTTATTTTTTCAATAATTATTGTTTTGATCTTTTGGTCGTGCCAAAGCACTTTGGAGACAGATGAGGGTAATCATTTTTCCTTAGAAGGGACAGAATGGAAGCTGGCAGGGATGGTAGATGCTCAAACGGGTGTATTAAAAGAACTTGAGCCAAAAGATTGTGACGAATGTTATACACTTAATTTTGATACGGATAGTACTGCCTTCGGAATATCAATAGCTAACTATTTAGGAGTAAAGCTTAGACCTATATTTCAATTTAACGTAATGACAGAGATATATGATAGTTATATTGGCGATGCTGCTTTCTTTTATCAATCTATTCAATCTTTAATTTCTTATGAGCTAAACAAGAATGAATTGAAATTTTACTATAACGACAACAAAAATTATTTACTTTTTAAACCATTATAATCATAAAAAAGTTAATTTAAATCATATCAAAGGCAAATTCACCCGAACTCTCAAATGATGAAAAACATGTTGTAAAACATATATTTTTATTTTGAAATATGTATGTTTATTCTTAAATTTNGCGGATGTTGGATTCAGTAAAATAAAATATTAACTACCAAATTATTAACCATGGTTAAGATTATTTTTCAGTATGCAACAATAATGCTGCTGTTGGCGGTAACAGAAACTGCATGCAAGGATTCTACGGAAGAGAACAAACCCCACTGGTTTCCCTTAGAGGCAAAATGGACTCTTACAAGGGGGAGAGTCATAGATATTACCATTGAAAAAGAAATTGTTGTAGAAGGAAAAAGGTGCCGCGTCGTAAGTGGAGAAAACGGGGAAGACATTGTATATGAAGAAAACGGCAGGGTTTATTATTACTTTAACAATCAGTTCAGGAAAATCTACGATTTTAATGTGAAAATCGGTGATGTGGTTGACTTTGAGTTTAAGACCACCGACGCTGCTGAATTTATCGAAGGCGTAACTTCTTTAAATACCACCATTGTTTTGCCGTTTCGAATAGAAAGCGTAACGACAAAGACTATTGATGCTGTAAAGTTAAGAG
>JGI24702J35022_10000679_pt1 | contig 20718 bp, 12 predicted proteins | sample TergutTh196P4_FD_35022 | JGI IMG/M metagenome (IMG submission 35022)
GTCGGCCAGGAATTCATCCGGGTCGTAGGCGGGGTTGAGCAGGTATTCATCCGGGTCGTAGGCGGGGTTGGGGGTGACGCCGTCGGCCAGGAATTCATCCGGATCGTAGGCGGGGTTGGCCAGGAATTCATCCGGATCGTAGGCGGGGTTGGCCAGGAATTCATCCGGGTCGTACAGGGGGTTGGGCAGGTATTCATCCGGGTCGTAGGCGGGGTTGGGGATGGCGATATCCACCGGCTCACCGTTGATGATGACCAACTGTTTGATTATCGGGCTGTATTCGCCCAGCACGGCCATCACATCGGGATCGTCGAGCAGGTCAAGGATCAGCGCCTCAAGGAAGTCATAGATTTCATCGGGGTTGGCCGTCATGTCCGCCAGCTCTCCGAGCAGGTGGGCGGTCAGGTCAGTAAAGGATTGGCCAAAGACCGCGTCGAACAGCACATCCAGCAGGACGTCCGCGTTGTCGATGATATAGTTGGCGTCCCATTCGGCCTTCTCCTCGCCGGTGGGGCTGGTCAGGCCCAGGCGGCCCGCCCACCATTCGGGGAACTTCGCGTCCGCGAGCTCGGGATCGCCGTACTGCACGTAGCCTACCGAATACTGCGGATCCCGCGGGAACATCAACTCTACCAGAGCCGCGATGGCGTCGTCCGGGTGGCTTTCGATATTGGCGAGAACGGTGCTCAGGATCGGCTGTATCGAGGGGTTGTCGACTAAGCTGTCCACTAAGCCGCCCACCGCGCCGATCGCCTCGGGCTGGAACAGGTAGCGCAGCAGGAACAGCAGCATATCGCCCTTGTCGGCATTGATATGGTAGCCTACCGCCGGGCTCGGGCCGGCCACTGGGGTCTTCTCAAACTTTTTAAGGGCGTTCTCCGTGTACGTGTTGGCGATGGGCGTGAGCACGTAGGAGTTGAACGGCAGATCGGTAAAAGGATCAATATCGATCTGGGGCGGCTCTGTGCCTGTGCCATCATCATAGACCCACAACGGCGGATAGACGAACACATCGACCATGACCGGGGGATTGTCAACGATGGGGTCGTAGACATCCGTTGTCACCATGTCGGAAATGATCGGGTAAGCGTTGGGGGTTGTCGTCGTCTCCCCAGTGAAGACCGGGTCGGCGGAGGGTACGTTCGTCTTTTCCATCACCGGGTCGCCGCTGCCGCTCGGATCTTCGATCAAAACCGGCCATTCGGTGACTACGCTCGACATCGTCGTCTCGGAATCGTCCGTCCAGTACATCGGATTGCCTAAGACAACCAATTGCTCCCAGTACAGCGGGTTGCTGCTCGCGTCGCACTTCTGATTCCAGAACAAGAAGTCGGTTCCGTCAAATTCCTGCTCCCAGTACAGCGGGTCGTCGTTTTCGTCAACTGCCTGCGCCCACCACAGCGGATTGCCGGCACCGTCCTCAGCCTGCACCTGTGGCACAGGATTGCCGGAGCCGTCCAGCATCTGCACCATGGGCTGGCTTTCGTCGCGCAGGATATCAGTCATGTAGCCCCAGGCGCCCGTGTCGAGGTATTCTGTTCCATGGACCGGGTCATAGTGGTACGTCCCGTCCGGATAGGTCCAGGTGCCGTATTCCGCCACATAGGTGTACGTCTCATCCTCCGGACGCTTGGTGGCGAATTCATCCATCTCGCCATACAGCACCATCTCGCCGATGGGCAGGCAAGGCAGGCCACCCGGCATGCAGCCGCCGACGAAGCAGCCCACGCAGCCGTTCGGGTCCACCAGGCAGGCGCAGGTGGTGTCGGGATACTTCAGGCAGGTGAAGCAATCGTAGCCCACCAGATCCGGCACGTTCATCGTGTCGCCTACATTGACTACCGAGAATTCACCCGGCGGAATAGGATTGTCGGCTTTGCTACCGCTGGCGAAGCCCCTGATCGACCATTCATTAAACTTATTTAATTCGTCATCGATTATGCCATCGACCGTACTTGCAATCGTACCACCGTAAGTGGCAGTAGGTGAAGTTACACTCTTTGTGACAAACCCGTTCGGAATGACGTCCAGATCGACCTCCAGTTTATCCAGCGCGTAGTTGATCCTGTCGAACATCATGACATAGGCCAGATTGGGCAGCAGCTCCAGCAACGAGCCCAACGGGGCCTGCCCCAGGCTGTCGAAATAGGCCAGCAGGGGGTCGAAGATGGCCGCCACCAGATCCATGCCCTCGGTGAAGCCGGCCAGCGTCAGCAGGTCGGGCAGCATGCCATAGAGGGCGGCAAGGTCGCCGGTGGCATTGGCGTTGGCGCCCAGAACACTTTCAAAGAAGGGCGTCAGGATCCAGCCATAGCCCGGGGTGCCCTCGTCCACGGCAAGGCCAAGCTCCAGCTGGTTGATGTAAGCATCGACATTGACCTCCCCACTTACAGGGTCGGTTATACGTCCGTATACATGCACGGTAATTTCCGCGATCTGGGGGTGGCTCAGGCTGATGTCCCTCCCGCAGAACATGGCCTCCAGCAGAGGCCACACACCGTCAAAGGCGGCGGCCATGGCGCTGTAGAAGCGCTGCCGCTTCGTCATGCCATACAGCTGGTCGGGGGTGGTGCTCAGCAGGTATTTCTCCGGATCGTAGCCGGGGTTGGGGGTGACGCCGTCGGCCTCGAATTCATCCGGGTCGTAGCCGGGATTCAGCATGAATTTATTCGGGTCGTAGCCGGGGTTGGGGGTGACGCCGTCCGGCAGGTATTCTTGCGGGTCGTAGCTGGGGTTGGGGATAGGCAGGAACGCCGACGGCTCCCTGTCGATGCCCCAGTCGACCTTCAGGCTGCCGCCCTCGAGGATGACGGGGTCGGTCCACGGCTTGGTACCCACAAAGTCCCCCCCAAAGGGTCCATAGTCCTGCCACAGCTTGCTCGTGTTCTGCGGCGTGACCTGCGCCAGGAACGCGTTCGTGTCCGCGTACTGCTGGTAAATGAGGCTGGTAGGCGTGGTGGCGGTGCCCTTCAGATATTTATGCAGCAGGTCGGGGTACAACCGCAGCTGGTGGACCGAGGCTTTCGGTTCAAGTACAGTTGTGCCGGCGGTGCCCACGGTAAGGCCGTCGGAATCCAGAATATCGTGCAGGGATTTCAGATTGTACCGGCTGAGGTCTGTTGTAGGAGATCCGTTAGCGAATGTCGCGGAGCCAGCGGCCAAAGCCCCTATGCAGGCATTGATATCCAGGCCTTCGCCGCCCCAGCAATTCCCGCACAGTTCTTTTGTTGCGCCCTTGACGCTGCAGGCGGATTGCGTCGCGGTACACGAGTTGGGAGGGCTCATGGGCAACACCAACAGCTGCTCCTCCAGGCCGTCCAACACCGCCGGGTAGATCCCCATGACCACGGCATTGACCACGGAGTCGGAGAAGATGCCTTCGGGCAGGCCGCTGATGCAGCTGGCAATATCCATGCCAGTCAGATCCTTGAAGGCGGGGCTGCCCAGCAGGGCGTCGAGCTTGCGGACGACTTCGTCCAGGTTGTCGCCTTCGACGCCGTAGTCCTCGCCCAGGATGCGCGCGATGTCGGCATAGGGCGGGGAGGCGCCATCGGCGGCCAAGCGCTCCGGATAGTCCGGGATTAACTGCTTGTGCTGGTCTATGGCGAAGTCGTTCTCCTTGCCAAGGGTGTCGTCCTCGATGAAAGCCAGATAATCAGTGACGATGCCGCCGGGGCCGAGCAGGAGCGGCATGGCCGCCGCCAGGTTCGCCGCCATGTCGTCGTCCAGCAGCTTGTTAGCCGCCAGGTAGTCGTAGATGTCTTTGCCGCCGGCCGCGATCTCGTCGAAGATCTTGCGCAGCTTCCACACGTTCTCGTAGGTGATCTCATAGTCGAAGCTTGCGGGGTCATTGGGGTCAAAGTGATCGAGGACGTCTTTCACCCACCCGCTCAGGCGGCCGATCATCGCGGCGTGAATCATATCGAAGCCGTTGTTGATGACCGGGATGAAGTCCGTGTACATCAACTCGAAGGAGTTCTCCGACATACCGGTATTGTACGGTTCGTCTTCCATCTGGGCGAGGAAGTCATTCTTCAGACCCAGGGCCTTGTTGACCAATGCAATCAGGTCGTCTGCGGATTTTGCCTCGGTCACTTCGCTCCCCACGGAGTTGAAGAAGGCATAGCTCTTCCGCACGGGGCCCTCTCCCCCGGGACCTCTTTCGATGCCCCTGCGGAAGATCTCGTAAAGGAGGTACGTCTCGAACTCCTCCACATAGTCCGCTCCGTCGGTGAACACCTCGTCGATTTGCGCCTGCGTGTAGCCGCTGTTCAGCGCCGCCAAATAGCCGAAGAAGAGGGACTCCATGGCGGCCAGCATATCGTCGCTGTAGGCGTTCGGGTTGTAGGGCTTCAGGCCGTCGGGATCCTTGGCCTCTTTCATGAAGTAGGCTTCGATCCACGCGTCGAACTCCTCGTAGTCTGCGGGGAGTTCGCCCGGATAGGCATCCAGCCAGGCCTTGAAGTCCGCGAAGTCCGCGTCGATCCTCTCCTTGAGCTCCGTCAGCTCGGCGTACTCCCGGAAGTGCAGCAGCTCGTCCATAGCATCCTGCACCTCGGTCCACTCCAGGCCGAACCAGTCCACGGCTTCGTCAAACAAAGCCTGCGGCAGCGCGTCGATGTCGTCGTAGTGCGTCGTCGCCTCCGCGTACAGCGCGGTTGCCTTCGTGAGTACGGAAGCTATAGTCGCGCCGGGCTCGCTGAGCCAGGCCAGATGCCCGCCGGACTGGATAAATTCGACGAAGCCGGGCGTGCCGGGGATGAGGCTCGTAGCGCCCTTGTCTTCCATGAAGTACTCGACGTCGGGCTGGGCATAGATCAGCTTCTGGGCGTCCTTACAGTCTTGAATGAAATCATCCACAGCCTGCGCCGTGCCCGCATCAAAGTATTGGTCGATGTCGGCCTTGGTGAACTGGGTGGTGCTGGTGGCGGCGTCGGTGACGGCGCTCCACGCCGCGGTGTTGTCCGCGACGAGTTGGTCGATATCGTCTTTCGTGGCGTAGTTAAACACGTCCCTGTCGAAGGGGTTGGTCTGGCCTGCGCCGCCCACGTCGTTATCGTCAAAGAAGTGCTCCTTGAGCGCCTGCAGCTTGAGGATGTTGGCGGTGGCACGCGTGTACGTCGGCGTTCTCTTGCTTGTGAACACATTGTAACGGTTGGCGCCAGTGTTGTTTTTAACGCTTAAGTTTTGGCCAAACACGAAATTGGTCACCACGCCGCCGTCGGCCAGCAGGGCTTCGATGTCGTCGTAGTTGTCGTACGCCCGCAGGGCGCGCAGCTCGCTGGAGTTCACCGTAACCGTGACGGTGCTCCCGGTACCGTTGTTGTTCACGCTGCCGACGCCGCTGGACGTGAACTGGCCGCTATCGTTGCCTACCAGGCGCTCGTTCCCTGTCTCATTCAGCGTGTTCTGGTTGTTCGTCCGCATGGCGTTGAATATCCCCATCAGGGCGCGCTGCGCGCCGGGGCCATAGCCCAAAACCTGCTTGGCGAACACCTGGTACATCATCGTCCCCCAGGTGTAGGGATACACGCTCATGTAGTTCGTAGCGTTGATGGGGGCGTTATACGCGACGAGGTTCGTGTCCATCAACGCGTCGTACGCCTGGGCCACCTTCAGGATGAGCGCGCCGTCCGTGTTGTCCGTGATGGTCGAGCTGTGTGTTCCCGCGTTTGCCGCGGTGCCCGGGTGGCTGGCCGAGTACGTCCACGCGCTGCCGGCTCCGCCGGGATTGATGAACGCGCCGGCTACCTCGGCCGCGTCCATTGCGTCCTTGAAGTCCTCAATGGCCTGCAGCACAACAGGGTCATCTTGCAGATCGATCGCCGCCTGGTTCGCGAAGGACGGGACGGTGAATGCCGCGCTGACGCAGCCCATTACCATCAGAATCGATAACAGGACGCTCAGCGCTTTACGGATGGGTCGCTTGCGCGGGGTTGGGGTTTCCATAAAATCCGATCTCCTCTCAAATGATATACGTTTTATGTTCCGGCTTTGCTTCCACCAAAACCCGACAACACAGGATTTTGATTCACCATCAGTATAATATAGTTTGGCGGCCTTGTCAATACTTTCGCATAAAAATATTTTTTTTTTGTTCACAGTTTAGGTGATTTCGCCTAACTAAAGTCCGTGGAACGCATGGGCCACAGCGGTTGTGTTGTTTTCACAGTAACATTTCAGCCTGAGAAAGTCATTTTTTATCCCCTCCGCGCGGCAAATCCTCCCCCTTGACAGCGGGGCCGTTCGGTGCTACAATATAATTGGTTTTTTATAAATACATTAACATAAAAACATAAAAGGGAGTATATTATTATGAAAAGAATCATCCCCCTGTGCCTGTGCGCTGTGCTGCTGTTAACCCTGGCGTCCTGCCGCGGCGTAGCGGAAAGGCCCTTTGCCGTGTCCGATTTCATCCCGCACGGCGCGACCGTGACGGACCAGTCGGCGGGCCACGCCGTCGTGGAGCTCCAGGGCGTCACGCTCGAGCAGGTGGTAGAGTTCTACGAGCTGCGCCTGGCCTTCGTCGGCTCGGAGCAGCTCAGGCTCAACGACGCGGACGAGAATTTCTGGGACTACACCGGGACCTACGGCGAAAAGCATGTCATAAAGATCACGATACGCGCCACCGAGGCCACCGTCCGCGTGCTGGTCAACTATCTGGACGAGATGCGGCAGCGTTGACCCAGCAGTGAAAGGAGTTTTTATGCGCGTGTTGTTTGTCAGGCCAAATGCCGGGTACTATGTCCATTACTCAGCGCAGCCCTCACTGGGGCTTTTGGCATTGGCGTCATTCCTAAAATCCCGGGGGCATACCGTACGTATTTTCGACCATGAGCTGGAGCACGACCTGATGGAAGCCGTCACGGAGTTCAATCCGGACGCTGCGGCGGTCACACTTTTTTCCGATGCCACGATCCCCGACGCCATGCAGATCTCGCGTACGCTGAAGGCGCTGGGACTGCCTATACTCTGGGGCGGCCACATGGCCAGCGCCATCCCTGAGCTGGCTGCGCGCTCAGACTTTGTGGACTATGTGGGCATCAGCGAGGGGGAATACACGCTGCTTGAGCTGCTGGAGGTGGTCGAAGGCAAACGCGCGCCCGAGACCGTATCGGGCATCGCGTATGTGGACGAGAGTGGCGAATACCGCCGCACGGCGGACCGCCCCTTCGCCGATCTGGCGGATTTCCCGCCGCTGGATTACTCGCTGATTCCTGTGGAGCGGTTCAACTACAAGCTCCCTTTCGCAAACCGCATATCTCCAATGATGGCCTCCAAGGGCTGTCCTTTTGGCTGCACATATTGCTTCAACAGCGAATATCATCGCTGCCAGCGGCGCGAATACCCCCAAGAAGTCATTTTCCAGCAGATCCAAACCCTGGTGAAGCAGCATAACTTTGACGGAATACTTTTTGTGGACGAAATCTTTGGCACAGACAAGCAGGAGCTGCGAAAATTTTGCCAGGGTATAAAAGACTTAAGCCTGGACGTGACTTGGGGCACGGAAACAACGATCGGGATGCTGACACGCGGGGACTTGGAGATGATGCACGGCGCCGGCTGCCGTTGGCTGCAATTCGGCCTGGAGAGCGGCTGCGCGGAGATGAGGAAAAAGATACACAAGTTTTACGACGCCTCCAAAATTGACGAGACCTTCCGCAATTGCCGCGACATCGGCATTATGACCCAGGGGCAATTTATCATCGCCCTGCCGGACGAAACGCCCGAGCAGGTGCGTAAGACGATACACCTTTGTTTCCGCACGCAACCGGATATGTTCAGCCTGGCTTTCTTCGTGCCGATCCCCGGCACGCAGCTGTGCCGGGAACTGGAGGCGGCCGGAAAGCTTACCCTTCCAAAAACACTGGAGAGCAGGGAGGGTTCCGCAATGGAACGGCAACAGTTGCGCCAAAACTTTTCCCGCATTCCTGACAAGGATCTGCTGGTGATCCAGAAAAATTTTCACTGGTGGCTGGTGTTTAAGCGAAAGAAGAAAATCCCCGGCGTAAAGCGCTCCTCCTTTCTTGAGATAGGGGTGGGAAACATGCTCACGAACCTGCGCAGAGGGGGTCTGCGCGGCCTTGTGCGCGGCCTTTGGGAATCAGGCAAGCTGTTTTGCACTGAGGCGTGGTACTCCCACGCCTACCCCTCCATCCGCAAAAAGTATGACCTTTACGCCAAAAACTTCGGCCGCACGGATTGGGACTGAATGGACAGGTTCCAAAAAAAGCGCTTGCATATCACATGCTTCTGTGGTATGATAGGAGGCATCAGACCCGCCTTGTAAGGGCCTGATCATGGAAAAGGAGGTTCTGTATGCAGAGCCCTGTGTTCGTTGCCCCGCCGAAAGGCCGCAGCAGACGATACGCTGAAATTGTGCTCTGGTCAGTCATTGTATTTTGGCTTTATTTTTCCTTCCGTATCAATTTGGGCATCCTTATCAGGGGTTTTCTCTCCCCTTCTTTCCAAGCGCCGCTTATACACACCCTGGATTACAGCCTGGGGTTCCTGCCGCGGGTGCTGTCCGGCCAATTGCTGAGCCTCTTTGCCGGCGGGGCCGTCACGGGGCAGGCTGCGGGGGCATACTTCCTCACATTATATGTCGTCACATATGGACTGCTTTCCCTCGTCCTCGGGATGTTAATCGAAAAAGCGCTCAACGCAAAGAATTATCTGATGGCTATGTTTCCCTTGCTCATCATTATCACACCGCAGGCGGTTTGGATCGGATCTTGTTCACTCGAGCAGCTCGACACGCTTATGTTTTTGTTTGCCCTTGCCGCCTTTTTATTGATTAAAAGCGAAAAGCTGATGTGGTTTGTGCCTGTTTGCGTTTGCCTTGGGATCATGACAAGTGAATCCTATATGATGCTGTTTTTCCCCCTTGTATTTGCCCTGCTGTATTATGAATTCATAAAGGGCGGCATGAAGCGGACAAGGCTTTTCAACCTGATAGCGACGACCGCCGCCTCGTTTGCGCTGGAGGTGTATATGCAATGGGCGATTTCCCACAGCGAGCTTGTGGGCAAATATAGCTTTGCGGAGGCAATCGCGTATCTTGAAAGAAAAACCGGGCGTGCGTTCACTGAAAATCTGCACGGCGCGCTGTATTTGAGCCGCGGCGTTTTTGGCAAGAGTTTAGATGGACAAAACGCTCCTCTTATCAGCATTAATGCCTGGTCACAATTTTATGATTATAAACCGATATACTATGTGGTCGCTCTCCTGATTTGCGCGCCCATTTTGATTTTTACTCTGGCAATCTGGCACAGGCGCGGGAAAGGCGAGAAAGGGTTTTGGAAGAAGTCGCCATACATACTATTTACGGTGGCCCCATTGATCATATTTCCCGCATATTTAGTTTTCATGGATATGGACAGGCTTGTATCCGCCGTGCTCCTGACACAGGTTCTTTGGACGGCTTATGTGTTTTTTGCGGATGGGCAAAACGAAGCGTTCACGCGCCTGAAAGAAATCAGTACGGGGAAATACCGCTGGCTTTTGTATGCCGCTGTCCTTCTCGGCATCATTGTGCCTCTGGTGGTATTCCGCGGACCGTATTGGCTTGCTAACCGGCCATTGGAGCAGCCTTTGGGAGCATAGCGGAATGTACACGCGGGGATCCAATATTCACAAAGGGGATCTGTATGGCCAAGAAGAAAAAAAGAATCTCGAAGCCCGTCGTAAAGCCCATGGCGGAACCTGTGGCTGCGGCGAAATCCGTGCTTATAACCCCGCCGAAAAGCCGCGGCAGGCGGCGCGCTGAAATTGCGGTCTGGTCTGCCATTGTTTTTTTGCTCTATATTTACTACCGTATCTATGTCCTCCTCGATGGCAGTGTTCGAGGATGGACCAGTGCTTTTCTCTCCCCTGCTTTCCAGGTACCGGCCCATCATATCCTGGATTACAGCATGGGGTTCCTGCCGCGTGCGCTGTCCGGCTCATTGCTGACCTTCTTTACCGGAGGTACCATGGCGGGCTGGGTTCCGGGGGCATACTTTCTCACGCGGCACATCATCACATACGGGCTGCTTTCCCTCAACCTTGGGATGTTGATTGAAAAAGCAATCAACGCAAAGAGTTATCTGATGGCTATGTTCCCCTTGCTCATCATTTTTACGCCGCAGGCAGTTTGGTCCAGGTTTTTTTCACATGAGACTCTTGATACACTTATGCTTTTATTTACCCTGATCGCCTTTTTCCTGATTCGAAACGAAAAGCTGATGTGGTTTGCGCCTTTTTGTACCTGCCTTGGGATCATGACGAATTATTCCTATGCGCTGTTGTTTTTTCCCCTCGTCTTTGCCATGCAGTATTATGAATTCATCAGGGGCGGCATGAAGCGGACAAGGCTTTATAACCTGATAGCAACGACGATCTCCTCGTTTGCGATGGGGGTGTATATGCTTTGGGTACCTTTCCACAGCGAGCTTGTGAGCAAATACAGCGCTCCGGAGGCAATCGCGTATCTTGAAAGAAAAGCCGGATATAAGTTCACTCAGCTTGATATATGGTATATCACCAGCACAATTTTTGGCAGGCATGTGGATGGACAAAAACTAACTTTTCTCGATGCAACCAGCTTGGGACGGTATGGTGGGTACTTCAATCCGATATTCTACGTGACCGCGCTGCTGATTTGTATGCCCATCCTGATTTTCACCCTGACAATCTGGCGCAGGCACGTGAAAGGCGAAAAGGGTTTTTGGAAAAAGTCGCCTTACCTATTATTTATGCTGGCCCCGGCGATTATATTTCCCGTGTTTTATTTCGTTTTTGGGGATATAGACAGGCTTGTGTCCGCCGTACTCCTGACACAGGTTCTTTTGATGGCTTATGTGTTTTTTGCGGATGGTCAGAACGAAGCGTTCATACGCCTGAAAGAAATCAAAACGTGGAAACGGCAGCTTTTATATGTTGCGGTCCTCCTTGGCGTCCTTGTGCCCCTGATGGTGTTTCGTTCAACGATGTGGCTTATTGTGACTGCTAAGCAGCCGCTTTTCTAAGAACTTGTTTTCGTTTTTTGAAAGGAATATCCGCATGAAAGGCGTTATATTGGCAGGGGGTGATAGCACCAGGATACAGGAACAACTGACGGTGCCCACGAAATGTTTGATTGCCATAGGCGGGCAGACTCTTTTGGAACACAACCTGATTGCTTTGCGCAAGCTCGGCGCGGAGGAAATCATCATTGTCATCGGGAAAAACGGCGATGCGGTAGCGCGGGCCATCGGTCAGTCGTATGCGGATATTCCGCTGAGCTGCATCAGGCAGCCGGCGCCGTTGGGCATCGTGCACGCTCTGACCTTTGCGCGGGAGGCGGTTGGTGGGGCTGATTTTGCGCTTCGCCTGGGAGACGAGTTGTTTGTGGAAGAAAAGCCAACTGAGATGCTGGACTTTTGGCACGGCAGCGGCGCGGACTGCGTCTGTGGCGTCACGCAGGGAGAACCGTTGGACGCGCTACGGAAAAATTACAGCCTGCTGGCTGAAGGAGATACTGTGCTGGATTTGGTTGAAAAACCGGAACATCCCTTCAACGGCTATAAAGGAACCGGCTTCTGCCTGTTCCGCAATGGTATGCTGCAATACCTCGATCGGACCCCAGCCAATGTAAAAACCGGGCAGTATGAGCTCTGCGATTGGATCCGCCTGGCTATTCGGGACAAATGCAGCGTTAAGCTATTCCTTGCCGCAAAAGAAGAGATCAATGTCAACACGGCGGCAGACCTGCGCCGCGCGCGCATGCTATTGGAATGTACGGAGGAAGAATGCGCATGAAAACGGTCACAGTGGTTGTTCCGACATATAACGAGGAGGAGAACATCGGCGAAGTAGTGGCGCGCCTCCAGGCGATTTTTGAGAATGAACTAAGCCGCTACCGGTTGGAGATCCTGTTTGTGGACGACGGCTCTACGGACAACACGGTTTCTCTCATCCGCGGCTATGCCCAGCAATACCCGGAGCAGGTGAAGGCCATCCTGAACGCCGCCAACTTCGGGTATGTCCGCAACATTTTTTACGGCCTGCAACAGGCCGGAGGTGATTGCGCCATCCTGCTGCATGCGGATCTGCAAAACCCGCCCGAGTTGATTCCGGAATTTATCCGCCACTGGGAGGCGGGCCGCCCCGTCGTCATCGGAATCAAAAACAAGAGCCGGGAAAACCCTGTGCTGTATTTCATTCGCGGCGTCTACTACCAGCTGATGAAACGAATCGCTGAAATTCCGCATCTGAATCACTTTACGGATTTTGAACTGCTGGATCGTTCCTTCCTGGATGTTTTACGAAAAATAAAAGATCCATACCCCTATTTGCGCGGGATTATAGCAGAATACAGCGGGCAGATACAAAGGGTCTATTACACCCAGGATAAACGCCGGAAGGGAAAAAGCAAATTCAACTTCTGGAGGTATTACGACTTCGCCATGCTGGGTATCACCTCCTACACCAGCAGGCCGATCCGATTGATCCTGCTTTTGGGCACGCTGCTGTTTTTATGCAGCGGGGCGGGCTTTGCCTTTTTGCTTTTCTACCAGCTGTTCTATTTGAAGGCTTTCCGCTTCGGCGCTTTGGAGCTGGCGGTTCTGATGGGTCTCTTCAGCTCGCTGCAAATGCTTTTTTTGGCGATTTTGGGCGAATACATCCTCGTTTCCAACAGAAGGAGCATGATGCGCCCAATGGTCATTGAGCGGGAAAGGCTCAACTCTGATTCCGCAGCCAAGGAGCAATCCGATGCCTAATGCAATGCTTTTATACCCTCCGGGGAAACTATTTCAGCGCGGCGAGGACCGGTGCCAGGGGAATGTGGAGGATTCCTCCGCCAGCGGGGTCCGGGCCTGCAATGATCTGGGATATTGCGCGGCTGTTCTGGAACGGCTGCGCTATGCAATTTTCCTGAGGGATTATCAAACGGAAAAAAAGACGCTTGACGACGTTGTTTCGGATATAAAAGCGTTTGCCCCTGACCTGATCATGGTCAGCGTCACAAACGCGACCATATACGGTGATATTGCCTTTACAAACGCATTGAAGGCCCTGGTGCCGCACTGCGCTATAGTGCTAAAGGGCGCAATTTTTTATGATCCGGCACCGGAGATGCTCTCTCTTCTGGATTTGGAATCGGTGGATTACCTCATTGGCGGAGAGGCCGAAATGGCGATCGGCGGCATCGCGGAATTCGCGCTGAAGGGTGTTGGGGACATCGCCGCGGTCAACAACATTTTGTACAGGGATTCCGGCAAATTTCAGCGGACGGCCTTTCACGTATGGAACGCCGATTTGGATGCGATCCCCTTTCCGGCCCGTAATTACATGAACAACGCCCTCTACGTGCGCCCGGATACCAATGAGCCCATGGCTACGATACAGACCTCCCGGGGCTGCGCGGCGGCCTGCATCTATTGCCTGTCGCCACAGATTTCGGGCAAGCAGGTGCGTTACCGTTCGGTAGAAAACGTGATGGAGGAGATCGAGGAATGCTACACGCGCCACCGCATCCGCAATTTTTTCTTCAAAGCCGACACATTTACGCTGGACCTGGATTGGGCAAAGGCGCTCTGCCGCCGGATCATCGATTCCCCTTTGCACGGCAAAATCGCTTTCACCGCAAATTCCAGGACGAACCCGCTGGACAAAGAAGTTCTTGCATTGATGAAGCAGGCGGGTTGCTTCATGGTCGCTTTCGGGTTTGAGTCGGGCAGCGACGCGACCTTGAAGCGCATCAAAAAAGGCGCCACAGTGGAGCAAAATTTGCAGGCAGCCCAATGGGCCCGGGAAATCGGCCTGCCTGTTTTCGCTTTTTATATGGTGGGCTTCCCATGGGAGACGAGGGAGGATCTGGAGATCACCCGCCGCCATATTTTCGCCATCAATGCGGATTATATTGAAGTCCATATCGCGTTGCCCTATTACGGCACAGAGCTCTACCAGCTCTGCCAATCCGCCGGGACCCTGGCCGAAGAGACGCTGGGAAACGATTATTTTACCTCCTGCATCGCCGGCACCCAAGACTTAAGCGCCCGGGAGCTCATCGACTTCCGCAGGAAGGTGTTTCGTTCGTATTATTTTCGGCCGTCGTATATTCTTTTAAAGCTAAAAGACTGTGTAAGACGGCCCGCCGTTTTTGTCAGCTACGCGAGATACGCGCTGCGGATGGCCAAGACAATCTTAAAGAGGCCCTGAGTCCTTTAGCGCCTCTTTTTCCGCCACCTGTAGAAAACGCTCCAATACACATAAAGCCACTTGCCGCTGAATCTGGAAAGATCCATTTTCAGCACGCAGTCCATCCCGCGCTTAGCCAGATAAATGAACCACGCTATGCGCAGCAGCGCCTTATATTCTTTTTGTTCCTCTTCGTTGCCCCTGACCTTCAGCAGCCACCTCTCAAACAGCCTGTTCGGAATTTTATGGCAGGCGATCAAATAGAGCAGCACGTTGCAAAAAGTCGGGCGCGCCTCAAAGTAGGTCAGGTCCGGGCATTCGATGCCATTTTCGTCAAAATACGCGGTCAGCTTCGTCCCGGGAAACTTGCGCAGTGAAAATACGTTGAACGTAAACGGCCTGTCGAAGCTGTTGTAGAGCCGCAGGGACGTTACGATGTCCTCCCTTGTCTCCGTCGGGTTGTCGGTGATGACGTCAAAATCCGGCGGTATCATGTGGCGGCGATATTTTCTTTGGATCGCCGTCGAAATCTCGACCGCGTCGCGGATCGTCTGGATGGACATATTCCTTCCGTATTGCTTCAGGGTCTTTTCGCACCCGCTTTCAATTCCGAGCTTTGACCGCATCATCCCATGCGCCGCGAGCAGCTCCATCTTCTCTTTTTTGATTGTTTTGGGGTGGATTCCATGCACGGAAAAGGGCAGGTTGATCCTTGCTTTATACAGCACGAAAAATTCCTTCAGCACGTCAAACGGGAGCGTGGTCAGATTGTCGTCGAGGAACGCGATGTATCTCACATAGGGGCGCAGCGCCAGCTCCTGTTCAATTTCACGGATGACGGCCTCCGGGTCTGGGTACCGCAGCTTCCGGTTGCCCTTGTCGGCTTCGGTAAAGCCGCTGTGGGAGCAGTACGTACAGGCAAACGGGCAACCCAGCGTCCACATTGTACTATATTGAAGGCCGACGAACTTCAGATGATGACCTCTTCCAAACTTGACGAACTTCTTTTTCTTTATGTCATAAATCCAGCAGTCAAAAAGATTGTAGCCCGCCTGGAATTCGTTGAGCTCCTCATGGCTGTTCAGTGTTTCGGGCGGATTTTTTATGATGCCGCCATCCTTTTTGAACCAAAGCCCCTTTGTGCGATAAAAATCCCTGCCTTCCCGGAACGCTTCGATCAACTGCCGCGCGGGCTTTTCGCCCTCACCGGTGCAGATGGCGTCAAAGTGCTCAATGGCCTCGTTCGGGAAGAGCCGCGCGTGGACACCGCCGAGCAACGTGAACACGCCGACGCCGTAGCACTCCTTCAGCTTTTCCGATATTTCGACCGCGTAATTAATTGCGATTGACATGCATGAGAAGCACACCATATCGTAGCCCGCAAGATTTTTGGCGATTATTTCTGCATCTTCAGATAAGGACAAGGTCGGATTTTGCTTGTTTGGATTGAGATAGGTGGCAAGCGAACGCTCATTGTTCGGGATGATAAAATAGGCGTCTGTGTTCGTCTCTATTTTCTTAATCACCGCGGCGACCCGGAACGCCCCGATGCAGCTGACATCCTCTCCCAGCATTAAAAAAGCAATTTTCATTCCGTCAGCCCTCCGCGTCTGGTTGAGCGCCGCCACCTGTAGAAAACGCTCCAGTACACATAGAGCCAGCTGCCGGTGAACCTGGATAAATCCATTTTCAGCACGCAGTCCATCCCGCGCTTGGCCAGATAGACGAAATACACGATGCGCAGCAGCGCCTTATATTCTTTTTGTTCCTCTTCGTTGCCCCTGACCTTCAGCAGCAACCACTCAAACAGCCGGTCCGGAATTTTATGGCAAGCAATCAAATAGAGCAGCACGTTGCAAAAGGTCGGGCGCGCCTGAAAGAAGGGCAAGTCCGGGCATTCGATGCCATTTTCGTCAAAATACGCGGTCAACTTCGTCCCGGGAAACTTGCGCAGCGAAAATACGTTGAACGTAAACGGCCTGTCGAAGCTGTTGTAGAGCCGCAGGGACGTTACGATGTCCTCCCTTGTCTCCGTCGGGTTGTCGGTGATGACGTCAAAGTCCGGCGGTATCATGTGGCGGCGATATTTTCTTTGGATCGCCGTCGAAATCGCGACCGCGTCGCGAATCGTCTGGATGGACATATTCCTCCCGTATTGCTTCAGGGTCTTTTCGCACCCGCTTTCAATTCCGAGCTTTGACCGCATCATCCCATGCGCCGCGAGCAGATCCATCTTCTCTTTGTTGATTGTTTTGGGGTGGATTCCATATACGGCAAAGGGCAGGTTGATCCTTGCTTTATACAGCACGCAAAATTCCTTCAACACGTCAAACGGGAGCGTGGTCAGATTGTCGTCGTGAAACGAGATGTGCCTCACATAGGGGTGCAGCGCCAGCTCCTGCTCAATTTCGCGGATGACGGCCTCCGGGTCTGGGTACCGCAGCTTCCGGTTGCCCTTGTCGGCTTCGGCAAAGCCGCTGTTGGAGCAGTACGTGCAGGCATACGGGCAGCCCAGCGTCCACATCGTATTATATTGGAGCCCATTGAACTTCAGGTAATCCTTTCTTCTGAACCGGACGAACTTTTTTTTCTTTTTATCATATAGCAGACTGTCAAAAAGATTGTACCCTGACTGGAATTCGTTGAGCTCTTCGTGGCTGTTCAGCGTTTCGGGCTGATTTTTTATGACGCCGCCATCCTTTTTGAACCAAAGCCCCTTTGTGCGATAGAAATCCCTGCCCTCCCGGAACGCTTCGATCAGCTGCCGCGCGGGCTTTTCGCCCTCTCCTGTGCAGATAGCATCAAAGTGCTCAATGGCCTCGTTGGGATAGAGCCGCGCATGGACGCCGCCTAGAAACGTGTACACGCCGGCGCCGTAGCGCTCCTTCAGTCTTTTCGATATTTCGGCCGCGTAATTGAATGCGTTTGACATGCATGAGAAGCACACCATATCGTAGCCCGCAAGCTTTTTTGAAATAATATCGGCATCCTCAGTGTAAGGCAGATTAATATGCGCCCTCTTTGGAAAAAGATAGGTGGCAAGCGAACGGTCATTATTCGGGAGGATAAAATAGGCGTCTGTGTTCGTCTCTATTCTCTTAATCACCGAAGCGACCCGGAACGCCCCGATGCAACTGACATCTTCTCCAAGCATCAAAAAAGCAATTTTCATTTTGGCAACCCTTTCCTGTTTTGTTTGTCGCAATCAAGGCTTCACAGCTAATTATAGCACGCATGTACATGGCTGTCAATAAATTTTTAACTACATCATGCCAGGCCATCATGCCATGCAACAGGGCAACGCAATGGGTTGCATTGGCGACGTTTACTGTATTTTCACATCAATCTTGAGCAACTTGTACGGGTGGTCCATCACAAAGCCGCTATTTTTTGAACAATGACAAAACAAAAATAGCAATTGCTTTCCCCCTTCATATATGCTATAATGAGCACAGCGAATTACAAGGTTCTGCCGTAAGGCAGGCTCTTGTAGTAGTCAAAATCAAGTATAGGGGCGATACATCATGCCGAGTCAATACGTCCTCTCCCTGGACCAGGGCACCACCAGCAACGCCATCGTGTGGCAGTGCCGCCGCACCGCCGGGCTCTGCGAGCAGCTGAAGGCCCAGGGCCTCTCCGGCCTCGTGCAAAACCGCCGGGTGGACAGGGTCTTTGCGCCGCAGATGGCTGTGGAAGAGCGGGATAGGCTGTCTGTCGGGTGGAAGCGCGCTATAGAGAGGAGCAGGGAGTGGGTAAAATAAGCAGGTCGACAATGGCGTTGCCTCAGATAACTAATATCATCATCACTCTGATCACCAAATGTTTGCCCTCCAGATTACACGAAAGGGTATCCGTATGGATATGCACTTCTAATACAACCGGGATCATTGCGGACGGCCTGTATAAACTGACGGCCAAAGACAAAATTCGAACGGTGCGGGAGTTCTTCCAGGAGAACGAAAGCCGTATTGAATATGTTGCTTCCTTCCTGGAGGATAGAAAAAGCAAGACAGTCTACCGCTCTCTCATTCGCTACCGATACTGTAGAAAGCGAAGCAATGTCAGCCCATTCATGGATAAGTGGAAAACCATGTATTTGGATAAAGAACTCATCACGCCGTCCGAATCCGAGGTTTTCATTGACTGCGGCGCCTATACGGGGGAATCCTCCCTGTATTTCCAGGAATACTGCCTCGCCGCAGGCCGGCCCGCCCCGCAATGCATTTTGTTCGAGCCGGACGCGCAAAACCGGATACAGCTAAATAGGAATTTATCGAAATTTGTGAACAAGCCAGTCGTTTTTTCGATGGGGCTATGGCGCGAAGCCGGCAATCTCAATTTTAGCAGCCTGGCCTTTAGCAGCAAAATATACAGCGAAGGCCCGAAAAGCATCGCTGTCGACTCGCTGGATCATATTCTGGAAACGGCAATCACTCCCCCCGTTACCTATATCAAAATTGATGTGGAAGGCGCGGATTTGGATGTTCTCTATGGGGCGCGGCAGACAATTCAGAAGTACCGGCCGCGCATTGCCATAGCGATCTATCACACGGACGAGCATATGCTGGCGATCCCGGAAACTATTCATGAAATGTGCCCCGAATACCGCTTTTTTATCAGGCATTACACCAGCACAGAAAGAGATATGATACTGTATTGCCTGCCTTGACCCCCGTGAGGAGACGCGCTATTTCATCACGTCCTTGACCGATGTGGAGACCTTCACGGAAGCGGTGCGCAGCCATTAGGGCGTTGGGCGCGAAGGTGACGCTGCTGCGACGATACGAGCGAGGATTTCTGGGACTATGTCGGGACCTACGGCGAAAAGCATGTCATAAAAATTACGATGCGCGCCACGGCGGAAAAAATCCGTGTCCTGGTCAGCTATCTGGATGAGCAAAGCCAGCGCTGACCCAAACCAATTCATCCAGGAGGCTTTGCGTCGGCGCAAAGCCTTTTTTCGTTGGCCCGGCGCACGGCAGTGCGTCTCCGGCCAAAAAATAACACCCCTCCCTATTGCATCGGGGGAGGATTTTTGCTATACTGTAACAAATAATCCCTGGAGGCCCATCATGCTCTACCACATCGAAAACGAACACCTCTTCTGCGCCGTGGACGACCAGGGCGCGCAGCTGCACTCCCTCAAGGACCGGGCAAGCAAAACGGAGTACCTCTGGCAGGGCGACCCGGCCGTGTGGTACGGCCAGGCGCCAGTGCTGTTCCCCATCGTGGGGCGGCTGAAGGACGACAAATATCGCTGGCAGGGTAAGGAATACGCCATGCCCAAGCACGGCTTCGCCCGCAAGAGCCTGTTCCGGCTTTTGGAGTGTAACGGCGCGCGGGCCTCGTTCCTACTGGAGAGCAATGACGGGACCCGGGCGTGCTACCCCTTCGATTTCGCGCTGACGCTCACCTACCGCCTGGAGGGCCGCGCGCTGCTTACCGAGGCGCTGGTGGAAAACCGGGGCGATGCCGATATGTACTTCTCCATCGGGGCGCACCCGGGCTTCAACTGTGCCATGGGCGACATCCTGCGCTTCGGCGCGCCGGAGACCCTCGCCAGCCTGTGGATCGACGATGAGGCCATGCTAGCCGGCGGGAGCTACCCCGTGCTGGAAAACGCAACCGACATCGCCATCCACGGGTACCTGTTCGACCGGGACGCGCTGATCCTCAAAGGCGTGCGGTCGAAGCACGTGACGCTTGTGCGGGATGGTGTACCGAAAGTGAAATTCGATATCGGCGGCGCGCCCGTGCTGGGCATCTGGGCCAGGCCCGGGGCGGCGTATGTGTGCATCGAGCCCTGGTTCGGCCTGAATGACAGCAACGGATTCACGCCGGACGTCAGCCAAAAGCCGCTGATACAGCGCTTGGGCCCGGAGGGGACCTTCACGCAGGCGTGGCGGGCGGAGATTTTATAGTTCCGCCTTTGTTTTTTCTCTGTCTGTGCGGTATCTCCATCTGGCGTTCAAACGCGGATGAAAACGCAACCGGCCGCGTATCCGCATAAATATCAAGCAAAACACGTATTCACGCTATGAAACGAATGATCGGGACATGCCGTTGGATGTTATGGGTCGGCTCGCTGACTTCTATAACACAAGCGTCGATTATCTGATGGGAAGAACCGACGAGCAGAAGCCCTATGCGCGCAAGCACAAGTAACACACAAAAAACGTCCGCCCCCCGGTTCACCCGGGAGGCGCTGTTTTTGGGTATCCCTTCCCCCCTCTCTGCCGCACAACGCTTGCTTGATCGTCAGGATCGCCTCCAGCGAGCGTACGCGAGCGATTGGGGGAGATGTCCCCAATTAAATATACCAAAGATTATTACTATAAATTTTTGTTCTTCTTCTCTAGTGTTAGTCCAGGCGGCTCGACGGTGTTCTGCTGAACGAAATCCAAGACAAGCAAATACTGGTCGCTGAAGTTAAACTCTACTTTAACTGACTTGTCCTCATGTGGGGCGATGCCGCAACGCGGCATTGACCCATGATTACATCACGCTTGGATTACGGTGGTGGTCTGCGAAAAAACGCAATACCTTCCGCCGGGC
>JGI24702J35022_10000681_pt1 | contig 20706 bp, 12 predicted proteins | sample TergutTh196P4_FD_35022 | JGI IMG/M metagenome (IMG submission 35022)
CCCAAAACACCCCGGTGACAGTAGGACAAGGATNGTNNCGGGGGCGAGGGGTTATGGAGGTATCGGAACAGGAGAGGGAGAGGGATAATAATAGAATAATTGAATAACTGAATAACTGATTTTTTAGATTGCTTCGCGGGCTCGCAATGAGGGGGGAGAAGGATTGCTTCGCTGGCTCGCAATGACGGGAGATTTCCGATAATTTTACCAGTTATCCCAGATATAATGATATGTTTTGGGGCTTTTTCCGTTTCGGTTATCCAATGCAAAGGAGGCGGTAAACAGTTGGGAATGGTACAGTTTTTGTTCTGCAAAATGGAACGCCCAGGTCATTTTCAGATTCACCACCTCGCTCTTATAAAACCAAATGGAGAGGTCGGTGCGATTATATGATGTGGTTCGATACATCGGGTCACCCCAATACAGTTCGCTTCCGAAGCTGTTGCGGAAAAATTGTTGCCTTCTTCCTTTATACCATGTGTTAAATAATTCCAGGCCTTTGTATGCAATCTTTATTTCCGATAACAACCCTTGTGGGTTATGCCAATTATTGTCTAAATCCCTGTTGCGTTCCAATCCGACAGCCCANCCCACATTGANTTCTAATTGCTCGAAATTCGTCTTNGACGCCAAATCAATNCCCAAAGACGTTAATATCAGGATATTATCATGCAGATCTTCGGGTATTACAGGCTCTTTGGAAGATGCTAAATGTAACATATAACCGAAATGTTGTCCATAGAACAGATGATAATTATACCTNCCCGACCAGCCGACAAAAAAAGATTCACGCCTCGAATAGTTCTGNCTGCTCACCCAATCCAACCAAATATTCGCATAATTATCTCCCGNTGCATATTCCCAAAANACNCCGGTGACAGTAGGACGGTAGTTACGNATCGAATCCTGAAAAAACAAACGCGGATAGTTGTCTAATGCCAATTTGCGTGGAAAGGCGCCGGCATAAAAGCGGAAAGGCTTTCCGGTAAACTCATAATAGACGACAGGGTCGAAAAAATCGACAGTTTTGTCGCTTCCGTATTCGTGCATGGCATCAAATCCGGCCAATATCCGGTGATTATCATTCCATTGCATGCCAATCTCCGGCGTTAGATGTACGCCGGCCATGGTTTGAGGTATTTGTACCTTTGAACCGGCAAATTCGTTGTTTTCGAAGAAATTATATACACCTGCCTTCCATACCAATTCCTGCGACGAAACATGTATGGCAATCCCTTCTATTAGCAACAGTAAACTAATTAATCCTTTTTTCATCCAAATCGTATCATCCCAAGCTGCAAAGTAAATAAAAAAAGACGATTATTGATGCACTTGTCAATGATTGTTTTTTTTTTACTACTTTTGTCCACAAATAACCAAGATTTAAAGATTTAAAAATTTAAAGATTCAAAAAATTAAAGTAACCAATCATTTTTGTATCTGATTAACCATTTAATATATGCTTGACCGACTATTTAAACGAAAAGATTTGAACGCCATGATTCAGGAGGCCGGAAGCGCCAACGGCGGACTGAAACGAAGCCTGACGGCTACCCAATTGGTTTTATTGGGAATCGGNGCCATCGTGGGTACCGGTATATTTGTAATCACCGGACAGGCTGCAGGNACTTATGCAGGTCCGGCGCTTACGATATCTTTTGTCTTCTCTGCACTTTGTTGTGTGTTTACGGCGCTTTGTTATGCCGAATTGGCAGCCATGATACCGGTGGCAGGCAGNGTCTATTCGTACAGTTATACCACAATGGGTGAGCTTTTTGCCTGGTTTATTGGCTGGACACTTGTNCTCGAATATCTGTTTGCCAGTGCGAGCGTAGCCGTAGGTTGGTCGGGTTATATGACCAATTTACTCGAAGGTTGGTCGATTCACCTCCCACAGCATATCAGTAATCCTACTTTCGATATGGTCAACGGTGAATGGGTCTGGACAGGTAGCTTGATTAATTTCCCCGCCGTCTTGATTGTCACGATTATTGCCGGGTTTTTGATTGGCGGCATCCAACAGTCGGCCATGATCAATAATATCTTTGTCGTTATCAAAATCAGTGTGGTNCTGTTGTTTATCGCTTTCGGGCTTTCTTATGTGGATGTGGGCAACTGGCAACCTTATATTCCTGAAAATACGGGAGAGTTTGGCCATTTTGGCTGGAGCGGCATACTTCGCGGTACGGCTGTCGTATTCTTTGCATACTTGGGTTTTGATGCTTTATCGACAGCAGCGCAGGAAACACGCAACCCGCAAAAAGATTTGCCGAAAGGGATTTTGGGGTCGTTGATCATTTGCGCCATCTTATATGTGGCCGTTACGGCAGTCTTAACGGGAATGGTATATTACACCGAGTTGAATGTGCCGACACCCATCGCTTTAGCCATCGACAGGACAGGCGAAGGACTGCTATGGTTAAGTCCGCTGATCAAGATAGGCGCCATTGCAGCCATGACTTCAGTGATATTGGTGATGATGTTAGGCCAGTCGCGCATCTATTATGCCATCTCAAAAGACGGTTTGTTGCCGCGTACCTTGTCGAAAGTCAATGTGAAACGCGGAACACCGCAAAATGCAACTATTGTTGCCGGTATCGCTACCGCATTGTTTGCCGGTTTGTTTCCCCTGCATGTACTCGCAGAATTGGTATCTATCGGCACGCTGATGGCATTTTCGGTGGTTTGTATCGCCATTGTCATACTCCGCAAAACGGAGCCTCACCTCAAACGCCCCTTTAAAACGCCATTCGTCCCTGTATTACCCATCCTCGGTGCTGCCCTCTGTATCATACAAATGGCTTCTCTGCCCTGGCCTACCTGGCTGCGCCTGATCCTCTGGACCTTAGTCGGCTTTATCATCTACTTCACCTACGGCATCAAAAACAGCAAGGTGAATCAATTGCCGTAGTACTATCTCAACGGATGGAAATACCTGAACCGGTAGTCGGGAACTTGTTCGGGATGAAAAATGGCTGTTAATTCGCACAACAGATAATCCGGGTGTATGGGTGTTTCTTCAAAGTAGCGCGAAAAATCGGTATTACAACCATATACTTGTCTTTGCCTGAATGCATCAAAGTTGGCATAAAGCGTATATTCTGCTTCCAGATCACGGTAAGTCATGTCGGAATTGCCTGAATAGTTGAACAGCCAAAAACCGGCATGAATGGCTTTTTCGAAAACGGTCTCAAAACTGAGGGGTGTACCGCCTGATCCCGGCAAATCGCTAAAAAGATAATCGGCGCCTGCATCGCGGTAGAGTTGCGCCATATAACTTTGTCCCGCAGGAACATACCAGGAAGAGCCGTATCTCTTTTCTGTAAATAAGGTCGGACGGTGGGTAATATCGGCAACAGTGTTTTTGATTTCCAGATAACGGGCTTCCGTTTCGTGAAACAGCGAATCGGCTAATGCGGTTTTACCGGTAAACAACCCTAAGAAACGAAGCCATTCGGCGCGGCCAAGCGGCGTTGTTTCCATATAATCGGCACATTCGATAATCGGGATGCCTGTCTTTTCGACAGAGCCATAGCCGGCATTATGGAAAGGTGATGTCAGAATAACTTCAACACCCATTTCAATCATCTTTTCAACATTGGGCGAAACAGATTCTCCCAAATCTACAATCAATCCTTCCGCCAATCGCGAATGCACGACCGGACTGATGATGAAACGAGGTTCGCATACGCCGATAATACCATCTATGACGCCCAACTCGTCAAATGCCATGCAATGTACAGCCATATATGCGGCCACTTTTTGAATGGGCGTACGTATCAACGTTCCTTCCGGAAGCCGGGCAGGGAGTTCCTTCTCACGGTCTACCAAAATGTAACGTTGCAGATTACGCCGCGGATTCCAGGGATCGCGCACCTCAACGATGGTATATTCCGGATAACAAGTCGCCTTAAACCCTTCGGCATAATGCACAATGTATGCTTCACCCAACGTTTCGTCGGGCAAAACACCCTGTCTTACATGACAACAGAACATCAGGCAGAGTGGTATTAGCCAGCGTAATCGCATTACAATATTTCTACTCCTTATTATATCCTTTTTGCTGGATAGCATCGTTTTTCTCAATAACATCTTTGTGTAATATGATTATATTCTGTTTTATCTGGATTGCTTCGTCCTCTTCGCTTCGCTCTGAGTCCTCGCAATGACGTCAGCACGTACCGTCATTGCGAGCTTGCGAAGCAATCCAGTAGTCTAATTTTGAACTTTTCTGACAACTGACAACTGAAAACTACTTCACCGGAAAGTAAACGCCTTCAGGATTAATACCGGAAACGCCGAATTGATGCAAAAATTTACCTTCTGACGAATAAATATATATATCTCCCCTGTTTACATAATCCGACGAACCGATGTAAATATTTCCGCTGACTCTGTCGGCGCTGATATGGTAGGGATTGGGAATAGTAGTTCCGTCGGTGATAAACTCGCCGATCAGTTTTTCATCCCCGGCATCATAAATGTAATATTTTGCCATCATATTCCATTGTTCATCGTATTCGGTGCTGATGATATAGAGTTTGTCGCCAGATCCCATACTCAACCATGAGGCGTTGAAACCTTCAATCTTGGTTACGATGTCGGTTTGGGTGTTGATACGTTGCAGGATATTGGATCCGGGTGAATAGTCGCCGGTAGAAACCAGATATACGGTATTCCCCAGGCTGTCGGTTGCCAGATATTGGGGGTTTTCGCCGACTTCGAGCGTTTTCGTCACGGTAAACGCGGGCAGGGCAATTACCGAAACGGTCGTTCCGTAATTCGGAAAGTTCATCCCGCCGGAGTTGGCTACATACAGTTTATTGTTAGCCGTCACGATCTGCTCCGGATTATCGCCCACTTTAATTTCTTTTTCAATAACCATCCCGGCTGTATCAATACAGGCTACATACCCATTATACAGTGTTACATATACCTTGTTTTGATGATGGGTCAGGTAGCGCGGCGACCGGGGCGCTCCGTTTTTGTCCTTTACGTCCAACTGTTTGATGGATTTCCCAGACAGATCGGTTATTTCGATGGTGCTCGAACCCGACATGGCAATGTATATTTTCGCGCCGTAAATCAACATGCTTTGGCCGGTATCGCCTAATCCCCGTCCGTTGGAAGCAAAAATGTCGGTTTGTAAAGTCCCTGTTTCCGCATCGTAATAATCCAGCGTCGCATTGTTGTTCCCCATACTGCCGGAGTTCAGCATATATACTCCAGCCTGTTTAATCTCCTCCTGTTCCGGACGCGGCTCATCATCCTTATTACAACCGCTAAACAGGAATAAAGACAAAGCCCATACACTCAATAACAATAATTTCTTTTCCATAATTCTAAAATATATAAATTTAACAATAAAAAATGTATTCAATTAATATCTAAACTCAATGGCTATACGAAAAGACCTGCCCGGCATCGGATAAAACTTGATGACGTCGTATTGGACATTCCCGATATTGACGACCTCGCCCTGTATACGACCTTGCCAATTACGTACCTGAAAATCGCGAAAGACCGAAACGGATTGTTCGACATAACCTTTGATTTCGTTAGCGGGAATGTTTTCCGGCAACGCATACCGCTTGCTGACGGCTGTCAGGTTATATGTGACATTGAGCCAGGGATTGTCGATCGTTATAGACGCCGATCCGGAATGTCCCGGCGTGTAAACAATCTGATGCCTGTAATTCTTGTTTGATTTATCGGTGATATCGATGGCTTTTTGTAGCGAATACGTTCCTCGAAAAAACAGTTTGACCGGATCAGACAAGGTAAACTCCGTATGCAGGTTTACATCCAAGCCGTAAATAGATACTTCGCCGAGATTCATCATTTTCCAGATATACAATGTAGGGATGGCTGCGATCTTATCGCGTACGCGGTTATGATAGCCGTCAATAGAAACGTTTGCATAGCGCAGCCGGTCGGACAGTTCGCCGCTCCAGGTCAAACCAATATTGTATTGTGTCGCTCTTTCAGGGCGCAGTTGTTTGTTTCCTACCCGAAGGTAATACAGGTCGTTGAATGTAGGCGTACGGTAAATGTCTTTGTAGGAAGCCCTTATGCGCAGATTTTTCTTTGGGATTATAAGCCACGAACTGCTGATGGCGGGGGATAACCGTTGGCGATCGGGCGGGTTTTCTCCAATTTCGACCTGTTCGGTTATATACGTTCCAAGCAGGCTGCCGGTGATGGTCAGGCGGTCGCTTTGGCGTTGCACAGCCAAGGCTGCCAGCGTAGTATAGCGGACAGGAAAAGGACATTCGGGAATACTGCTATGCAATGTATTGACAAAAAAGTCGGTGTTCAGCGAAAGCGACCATTTGTCGGCAGGGAAATAAATCGCCGAGACGGCGCCATAATATTCGCGTTGCAGATGGCGGTCTTCCTGGCGGCCGGATTCATACAGGTTGTTTATATCTATGTATCTGTTCCACGCATGGTTGAATTTGGCTAAAGCTTGCCAGTGAAATATGTCGCCTGAGGTTTGACTATAATGGATCTGGGCAAATGTATTTTTATCCCACAGCCGTTCGCGGGCATAATCGTTGTACAAAATCACGGAACCGGGCAAGCCTCGCTCCGAATTGTAATGGTATATCTTGGCTGTCAGGCGATGATTATTTGACCATTCGCCGTAGATATTGCCTTCTAACCGGATGGACTGGATATCGCTGTTTTTTCGTTGTTCGCGCGTGACGGTTTGAACATTGGTAAATATAAAAGGATAATCGCCTTTGGCGCTTAACCAGTCTGCCTGGGCAGATATTGAAAAATGACTGTTTATACGCTGTTCGTGGCGAATTGAGGGATTAAACAGCCCGAAAGAGCCTCCTTTGATTTTGATGGAAGAATGAAACGGTTTTTCTGTAAATACGGGAGTTATTGTCTCGATATGAAGCGATGCTGCGGAGGCAAACAGGCGGGCTGCTTGAAAAATCCGATCGGTCTGTCCGATCGCAAGCGACAGGCTCTCAACATTGTCCAACGAGAAACGTCCCAGATCGACCTGTCCGCTTTGACAGTCGTTGATGGCAACTCCATCGTAGCTAATCGCCGTATGTTGCGTACCAAGGTTGCGTACAGAGATGGTTTTAAGTCCTCCGATACCGCCGTAGTCTTTGACGGCAACCCCCGAAAAGTGACGGATTGCTTCGGTCAGTCCCTCTACGCCCAATCGCTCTATTCCTGAACGGTTGATGATTTGCAGCGGGACGGATTGTCGCGTGACGGACGGACGCACCTTTTCCGTTACCGTCACTTCCTGTAACTGCACTGTCTTTATCGTATCTTCCTGAGCTTGTGTATGGCTTGTAACAGCCAAAGAAACAACCCATCCGATAAGACACAGATTCCTTTTAATGAACCGATTTACCATATTACCTCACCCCCGGCCCCTCTCCAAAAGAGAGGGGAGAAAGGAGTTTTTTATCATGAATATTAAACACCTTTACCCGAGGCATTTTTTTATTCGATAATGGCAGGTTTTCTGACTTGTTCTCCTTTGGGCCGGCTGCCTTCCCAATCATTGTGATCAGTGGCGACAGGTATTGCCGAGGATTCAGTAACTTACAGCTGCGGGTACAGTATCGGCTTTGCACCGATTTCCCTATTACTAACTGTCTACGGATGTAGAAAGCAGTTACACCATTATTTGCCGGCAAAGATAAATAATAGTTTTCAGATTTCGATGTTCCGGGGAAAAAAAAATCACCCATCGTATTGCTAAATTTGCAATTCACACCAAGGTTCGTTCAAGGTTCAAAGTTCAAGGTTCAAAGTTCAAGGTTCGAGGTTCAAAGTTCAAGGTTCAACCTATCGTAAAAATGGTAATTCATAATTCGTAATTCCTAATTAATTTCCGTCCCTACGACATATTAATGATTATACAGCCCTTTCAGCAGTTTGATTTCGGCGGCATATCCGTCTAATTCGTTGGGTGTTTCGAGGTTGAACGGCAGGTGTCGCAACAATGGATGGTTGATGATGCGTACGATGGCATCCAAGCCAATCCGACCTTCGCCGATCTTTGCATGACGGTCTTTGTGGCTTTCGAATCCGAACATACTGTCGTTGAGGTGAATGGCGCGTAACCGGCTTAATCCGACTACCTTGTCAAACGCTTCCAACACATCATCCAACCGGTTAACCACATCGTAACCGGCATCATACACATGACACGTATCCAGACATACCCCCAGCAGGTGATTCAGTTCAACACGCCCGATGATGGTTTGCAACTCCTCAAAACTGCGCCCTACCTCACTACCTTTGCCGGCCATCGTTTCGAGCAGAACAACAGTCTGTTGTTCGGGTTTCAATATCTTATTTAACATGCCGACAATCAGTTCAATACCTGTTTCTACACCCTGTTGGACATGGCTGCCGGGATGGAAATTGTAAAAATTACCGGGCACATATTCCATCCGTCGCAAGTCGTCGGTCATGGCATATTCGGCAAACTCGCGGATATGCGGGTCGGCCGCACAGGCATTCAATGTATAGGGTGCGTGGGCAACAAGGGAGGATATACCATGTGCCTGTGCAAGCGCCAAAAAGTCGGCTACATCCTTTTTGTCAATCGCTTTGGCGCTACCTCCACGCGGATTGCGGGTGAAAAACTGGAACGTATTCGCTCCGATACTGACGGCATCCCTCCCCATGGCAAGGAATCCTTTGGACGCCGATAAATGACAGCCTATTTTAAACATAATATTTTTATTAACGAATAAATTCTACAATTTCGCAAGGTTCTTCGTTGCCTTCCAGATAAACACCCTGAAACAGATCCGGATATTTACAGGAGATAAACCAGATAAAACGATGGGTGTTATTAATATAAACTCCTGTATTCCGGGTCGGGTCTGAACGTAGTTGAGGGAGTAANAGATAACGGATATCGTTTTCTATCAGATAATTAAGCATCATATCAGGGTCGTATATCCGGTTGTCAACATTGCGCATACGCTCAACAAATGATAGAAAATCGAGCGTGTATTCCATATTTTGTTCTTGGATGGATTGTACAAACTCCTGCAAACCGTCGTTGGGAAGCAGACAAACCTGGGCTCCGTTTATTGTCTTTCCTTCGAATACAATGGGTTCGCGCAAACTGACAATGTAGTTGACATTGGGATTTTGATTTACACCAAAAACGACCACAACGGATTGGTTTTCTTTGTTTTGCATCATAGTTAAGGTTTCAAATGGAACGGTTATGTCGGTTGGCGCCCAGCTAAACTCCCGTCCGCCTGTATAGATTTTGGAAATACTGGGTTTGCGGCTGACAATCACGGCATCTTTTTCTAAATTTTGAGCCGCCCACCGGCTTGCCTTGATGAAATTTACCCAATCGGGTGTCAGGCCATATAATTGATTTCCAAGCAGGTTTTCCTGCAGGACAGGGAAGTTCTTTTTGATTCTTTGTGTTGTAATCGAAAGCGTTCCCTGAAATAGAACTAAGATTATCAACGGATAGACGAAAAATAATTTTCGGATAGCCCTGATTTGAAAGAGATAATAGATTCCTCCCAGTAAAAAGATGAGTATGAGCGGATAATAGATTACAATTAAGCGGTCTTGTCCCCAAATGGTTTGCAGCAATACAAAACTGAAAAAATTCATCACTCCGGTGTAGATCCCGATAAATAATAATGCATTATTGCGTTTGAAAACAACAAATAAACTGATACCAAAAAGCAAGTAAATCAATATTGTACGTAGATTGTCAGCCTCTACAAGATTACTTGGTGTCTCCGGTATGATTCCCATAAACTGACAAAGGAAAGCCGAAAGATAGACAACTGAATTGACGGTGAAACGATTCAGCAAACCCTGCCAACTTTCCGGCTCTATGGGATTATAATAGTCTTTGGCTAAATAGTTTTTAATATCGTAAGCTGAACCGGCATCAGGCCACACCATGGTCTTTAACAATTGAAACAAACCAAAGACTAAGAGCGATGCGACAAGGGTATAAGCCAATTCTTTCCATCGTTTGTGTATGGCAAAATATAATATAACGACCCCGATTACACTGTAACCGATGCTGCGTGTCAGTCCCATACATAATGCTAAAACGCCAATAATAAGGTATTTATACCAATTTTTTTTCAAACCGCTGTCAGAATCCATCTTAATATTCGTGCTGTCCGACCCTGCCCCTACCATAAAATACTTGGAAAAAAAGTAAATAAATAAACTCTGGACGAACATGAAAAACGGCTCGCTATACGTATAACTTGCATAAAAAAAGACAAATGCACAAATACAGGTTAATAACAGGGCAGGTAGATGAATGATTGCCGGGATTATATCTCGAAAACTCTTGTATAATAGCCAAATAGACAATAAGAGGAAAATAGCGGAAAGTGATTTCAACACAATCAGGTTCATCCCGAAAATGCCAATAAAAGGGGATAAGATGATGGGATATAAAGGCCCACGAAAACCGGGAAAAGTAAAATGACGCCAAAACTCATCGGCATAAATAATGTAATCACTGTCATCGCCGCTCAAACTGACTTTAACATCAAATAACAAGATACTCATCAGCCCCCCGACTATCATGGTTATGATAAAAAAGAGGGAACGGTTGCGTTCAACAAAATCGATAACTTGCTGACTCCAACTCTTAGTAACTGCTACGGGCTGTTTCTTGTTTAACTTCTGCTGTTTGGTGTTCGGCTTCTGCATAGTTAGTTGAAAATTTTAAATCGGGCTAATTTCATTCGTTGCAAACGGTAAGCAAAGGATACGCCCAACACTCCGAATCCGTATTGTAAACTTCTTCGTAAGTTGATGGAAGATGCTTCTTTGAAATATTTNGTCGGNCAACTTACTTCACCTACGGGAAATCCCTTGTATAAAATTTGTGCCAACATTTGATTGTCAAAGACAAANTCGTCGGAGTTATCCATAATGTTGACAGCTAATAAAACTTCTTTCGTAAACGCACGGTATCCCGTATGATATTCGCTTAGTTTCTGACCCATCAGGAAATTTTGTATCAATGTCAACAATCGATTGGCAATATACTTGTAGCGTGGCATCCCTCCTTTCAACGCTCCTTTGCCAAGGATACGGGAGGCTATCACCACAGGATATAATCCGTTCGCAATGATATGGCACATCGATGGAATCAACAGGGGCGTATACTGATAATCAGGGTGTAGCATAATGATGATATCCGAACCTATTTCAAGCGCTTTGTGGTAGCATGATTTCTGGTTACCGCCATATCCTTTGTTTTTTTCATGCCTGATGATATGATGGATGCCTAATTCATGGGCAATTTTGGCTGTTTCGTCCGAACTTGCATCGTCTACCAGAATGACATGGTCGACTAAGTCAAAAGGTATTTCGGCATACGTCTGACGCAATGTTTTCTCCGCATTATATGCCGGCATCACTACAGTAATCACTTTTCCAAGTATCATTTGTCCATCATAAAATCAGGACAAATATACAATAATTTATTGCCACAGTATCTATATTAGGTGAAATAGCAGGTTTTTTTCGTGAAGCGTTACATTTTTTCGTTATATTTGTGGCGTCAACATTAATATTTAAATCAATGAACAGCAAACGAGCGCTCCGTTTTTTCAACACCACCGGCCCCTGCAATCCGGACGATCATTACATGCTTCCGCCAGAAAACCGTCTTGTGGGGGCACAGTTGCATCGTTACATCAGTGACAAACTCTACTGGGTGCTCCATGCACCGCGCCAGACAGGGAAAACAACCTTTCTGCAAAGCTGGATGCGCGAGATCAATGCAGGCGACGAAGCAATCGCCTGTTATGTGAGTGTGGAAGATTGCCAGGGAATCACCGACTGGAGAGAGGGGATGGTAATCATTACAAAAGCGATCTATGATTTTGCCGATTGGGGCGGTTTACCGGTCCCACGAGTCGAAGACAGAGATCCGGAAGGACTTTTGCGCACAACATTAAAGAGATGGGCGGAACTTGTTGCGCCCAAGCCGTTAATCGTACTTTTCGATGAGGTGGATGTGTTGGAAGGAGAAACAATGATTAACTTTCTACGTCAGTTACGCGGCGGGTTCGCTTCGCGTGGCGCAGGTAATTTTCCCGTATCCATTACATTGGTAGGTATGCGCGATTTGAAAGATTACATTACTGCTTCCAAAGGCGGTGCAGCGCCCAACCCCGGTTTGCCGTTCAATATCAAAGAAGATTCAGCCGTATTGTCCAATTTTCAACAGGACGATATTGCTACACTGTTTGCCCAGCGAACAGCCGAGAACGGACAGTTAATCACGCAGGAAGCATTGGATTACGTCTACGAACAGTCCAAAGGGCAGCCATGGATCGTTAATAACTTATTCAAACGTGCTACAATGCGTGTTCTTGAGTTTGAAAGTACGGAAACAGTGACCTTGTCGCATATCGAAGAAGCCCGCCAACAGATGATTTTGGCTCGCGAGACGCATTTGGATGCATTGGCCTACCGGCTGAAAGAGCCGGGCGTACGTGGCGTTGTCGAGCCGATCCTTACCGGTGAATCCGATCCGGGATTAGCCGAAAGCAATGCTTTCAGGCTTTGTATGGATTTGGGATTGGTAGCACTCGAAAGAGGTACGCCGATCATTGCCAACCCGATCTATCGCGAGGTTATCGCACGTCATTTGACATTTGGACAACAAACGGCTATCCCCGAACCTGAATGGATATGGGAAATGCCGGACGGTTCATTGGATATGAATCGAATCATGCTGGAATTTCAATCGTTTTGGCGTCAACATGCAGATTTGTGGGAAGGAAAAACGGATTACACCGAAGCGTTTCCACACCTGCTTTTGATGGCTTTCCTGCAACGTGTCCTCAATGGTGGCGGTAACGTCGAACGGGAATATGCCGCCGGACGCGGACGGATGGATTTACACATCGAATATAACAGGTATCACTACATCATCGAAATCAAACTGATCCACTGGTATCAGACGCCTGATGCAGTTCGGAAAAAAGGGATGGAGCAAATCTGGAGCTATCGTGATAAATTCGCCACTGATACGCCTGCCTGGTTAGTCATCTTCGACCGTCGCAAAAAGGAGGATATTAAACCATGGGACGAACGTATCACATGGGAACAGGACGGAGAAATAACGGTGTTGGGGTGCTGATACATCCTGTCGCACACAGTTAAAACGCTGTGAATCTTTGTGCATTTTGAGTCTCTGTGTCGGAAAAAATCATACAATTGAAGGATATTTGTCATTGATTTTGTACTTTTGCAGATAGAAATCGGGCAAAATGGAAAAGAGGGTGAAAAAATGGCTTAAAACGATAGGATGGATTGTTTTGATACCAATCCTATGCGTATCATTACTTGTTGCCTTGTTATATCTTCCTCCTTTTCAGGATTTTGTAATGCGAAAAGTGTCGAAATCAGTTTCGGAGGCTGTCGGAATGGATATCCATTTCGGAAAGTTCAGCCTATCATATCCTCTCAATCTGTCAGCGCAGGATGTTTATGTAATGGATGCAGACCGCGATACAATCGCGTATATCAAAGAACTGAATGTGAAAGTCCGCCCTGTTCCGCTTCTTCATAAAGATATATCAATCAGCCTGTTTGTATTAAATGAGGCACGGATACATTCCCATACTTTGATAGAAGGGATATCTGTTCAGGGCGTTATCGGCTCCTTAACCGGTGAAACGGAATCCATATCCCTGATCAACGAAGAAGCAATTATAAACCGGTTGAAGCTATCGGATACCGACCTGACTGTTCGTATTGATTCTTTTCCACAATCCGATACTGTTCAGACAGTAATTAACTGGAAGGTCTTATTGGAAGACCTTCGGTTGGAAAGACTGACTTTCTCCTTTCAACTTCCCGCCGATACCCTGTCAGTCGTTTCTACTCTTGAAAATGCGGCCTTAGCTGATGCAAACATAGACTTACAGGAAGCGAGATATGGTATTGGCACATTGTGGTTTACCGATGCAACGCTACATTATGATACAGGTTATCAACCGGTTCAGCAAGGTTTTGACCCATCACATATCTTCCTTTCCGAACTCAATGCCTGTATGGATTCCATTTTGTATCAAGGTCAAGACCTCAAGGTGTTTGTTGAATCATTGGCGGCCAACGAACGGTCGGGGTTGGCAATCACGCAGATGACAACGCAAATTCAAATGACTGAATCGCAGATTGTCATTCCGCGTTTTACGGCCAAAACGCCTTATTCGAGCATTTCCGCCCAACTGACAATTCCCCGCGAAATGCCGGAAACGGATCCATCCGGCTATTTATTTGCGCAATTAACTGCAACTTTGGCGCAAAGGGATTTAAAGACTATCATGGGTGAGTTGCCGAATCAGTTTGCCGGACTACCGACGGGAAAATCATTGTCCCTATCGTGCCTGATTGACGGGCAATGGAATAATCTGAATCTACAACAATTCAAAAGCGAATATCCCGGTATCTTTCAAATAGATGCAAGTGGTGTCATACAAAATATGATGGACAGCGTATTGCGTTCGGGGTCGATTGACCTGACAGCCACGATTCAGGGAAAGGAATTGTTGGCCGGTATCGTTCCGGCTCAGTATGCAGGACGTTTTGCAGTGCCCGATACGATGCGGATCAATATGTTAGCCGCCTTACAGGAAGGACATTATGCAACTGATATTGTGTTATCGGAGTCGCAGGGAAAAATTGAACTTTCAGGTACTTACAACCCTTCACATGATAACTACTTTGTTGATTTCAAAACAGATAATATCTCGCCAATACACTTTTTACCCCAAGACTCCCTATTGTCTTTAACGGCTTCCTTGCGGGCGGAAGGCCAAGGGTTTGATGTGTTTTCGGCTCAAACAGGTGCCCGGATTTCAGGCGTACTGACCCATCTTCAATACAAGGATATGTCACTTTCAGGCATTTCGTTTGACGGTTCATTGCAAAACAACAANTTTCAGGGCACGGTAGCAAGTATGTTTCCATATATCAAAGGCAATATGACTTTAGAAGGTAATTTACAGAAAGACAGACTGACAGGCATGTTGATTCTCGATATGGATTCGCTCGATTTGTATGGCATGAAAATAACGGAACAGCCTTTCTCTAACGCATTTCAGATTTTTTCCGAATTTGAATCGGATTTAAATAAACAACATCAGTTGGATATCACGTTGGGAAACTGGGATATGTTTTTGAGCGACAAGACGGTAAGCCCCAAAACATTAATTCTCAGCGCAAACGCCAATGAAGATACGACTCAAATTTCAATGTATGCAGGTGATTTAAGTGTCATATTCACTGCCGGCGCTGATTTTGTTACCATTTCAGACAAGTTGGCGGTTGTTGCCGACGAATTGACCAAACAAATGTCGCAAGATTCCCTGATAAACTTTCAACAACTGCGTCCTCTTTTCCCGTTGACGAACGTGAAAATTGAAGCTCAGCGCGAAAATCCCGTATATAACTATCTGCAAAACAACAATATCTACTTTGACAGTTTTCAAGTCAATGCATCCACATCGCCTGAAGACGGTCTGAAAATGGACGGTATATTGCTGTCCTTAGTCAATGATACAACGAAAATTGATACGATCAGGTTGGATGTCAGGCAGGATACGACCGCCATAAATTACACATTTGATGTCGTAAAAAACAGATTCCGCAGACAGGAAGCCTATTATATTGGATTAAAAGGAAGCCTGCAAAATAATATCGGGGATGTGGAAATGACCTACCGGGACGAACTGGGAGATATCGGTTTGCTGGCAGGAATCCGTGCCGAAAAGCAACGGGATGGTGTCAATTTTGAAATGTTCCCTGAGAATTTGATTCTTGCCTATCAGCCTTTTAAAGTGAACGAAAACAATTACATCAACGTAAAGAACCTGAAAGACATTTCGGCAGATTTGCGTCTGACCGGCGAGAATAACACTTCATTGTGGATACATTCGCTGGAAGAAGACGGGAAAATGCGGGAATTGATGACAGAAATCAATTCAATTGATCTGAACAGGTTTACAACCAACTTCTCACTCCTGCCTTCCCTTCAGGGGTTGGCGGAAATGTCATTCCGTTATGTTCCTGACGAAAATACGTTCATGATAGTGGCTAACGCAAATGTGAACAATCTTGTCTATCAGGGAGGTAAAGTAGGTGATTTGCTGCTGAATGGTGTTTATTTGCCGTTAGGAAAAGATGAACATCAATTAGATGTTAACTTATTCCATAACGACCGTGAGGTTTCTACGCTTACTGCACTTTATCAACCGGCAAAAAATGACCGCATTGATGGCGCATTGGATATTCATTCATTTGCCTTATCCACCTTAAATCCCTTTTTCAGCGGTATCGCAAATCTGAATGGCGCTTTTTATGGTTCGATGACACTGTCGGGAACAGCCGGACAACCCTTACTGAACGGAACAATGAAATTGGATACGGCATCTATTTACAGCATAGCCACCGGAAGCCGTTTTCGTTTCGATGAGAAAGCAGCGGAAATCAATAACAATATATTGCAGTTTGACAGGTACGGGATTTATGCGGTGGGCAATAATCCGTTGGTTGTAGACGGAACAGTCAACATCAATACAACCGATCCTTTCAAAAGCATGGCTGATCTGAGGATGAATGCAACCAACATGCAACTGCTTGATTCAAGGAAAACAAATGAAAATATTGTATTTGGCCGATTGTTTGTCGATCTGAGAAATTTTACCGCCAAAGGACCCATCAGTTCGCTTGTAGTGCGTGGAAATTTAAATCTGTTGGGAAATACCAATATGACCTGTATCATGAAAGAATCGCCCTTGTCGACTCAGGACCGGATGGCCAATTTGGTCACTTTCACTTATTTCAAGGACACAATCCCCCGCAGACGAACAATTGCAGGCGAACGATTTATCAGGGAATCAAGATCGGTTGAAGGGATGGATTTGTCACTTTCCATCCGTGTTGAACCGGCCGTAAAGTTAGCCGTCGAATTAGACGAAGAAGGGTCGAATCGTATTGAACTCGAAGGAGGAGGTAATCTTTCTTTCCAATATACACCGTTAGAAGAAATGATTTTAAGAGGGCGCTATTCATTTACAGGTGGACTAATCAAGTATAATATGCCTGTGATTGCTAATAAAACGCTGAGAATCAAAGAAAACAGTTATTTAGATTGGAGCGGCGACCCATTCGATCCTTATTTGAATTTAAAGGCAACCGAACGGATTCGAACCAATGTAAGTACCGAAGATGGCCGGTCATCACACAGTGTTAGTTTTGATGCTGGTATCGAACTGAAACAGCGCATGGAGAATTTGTCGCTTCAATTTACATTAGATGCATTGGATGATGCATCGGTACAAAATCAATTATTGGCATTGGGAGCGGAAGAACGCAACAAACGAGCTATAGGCTTATTACTTACAGGATTATATCTTGATGAAGATAAGACGGGAAGAATCAAATTTGATATGGGTTCGGCGCTGAACAGTTTTCTGCAATCGGAAGTCAACCAACTGACCGGTGATTTGCTGAAAGGTGTGGACTTTAATTTTGGGATGGAGAATTATGAACGCATGGGCATGGAAGGCACCAATTATTCGTTTCGTTTTGCGAAACGGTTTTATAATGACAGACTTAACATCGTTCTTGGCGGAAATGTGTCGACGGGAAATATCCCGAACGATAACAACACCTTTATCAATGATGCTTCCATCGAATACCGCTTGGATCCGGGCGGTAGCCGTTATGCCAAACTTTTCTACCTGCGGCAGTATGAAAGTCTGCTGGAAGGTGAAATAACCAAATATGGAGGGGGTGTCGTTTTCCGCAGGAAAATCAGGCGGTTAGGCGACCTGTTCCTGTTCAACAGAAGGATACCGAACAGAATTGTAGAAACAAACATGGACAATAAATAAAGATATGTCTATTTTAAAGTGGATTAATAACATGTTTCTTCAGAGACGAATCTCCTCATTGTCAATTGTCAATTGTCAATTGTCAATGCTGTTGTTTGCCGTATTATGCGTTGCATGTTCCACTACCCGAAACCTGCCCGCCGGAGAGATACTCTATACCGGAATTCATAAGATTGAGGTGACGGATGAAGATAAGTCGGAAGCCGGCGATGAAGTCATGTCCGAAATCGAAGCCGCCCTTAACTTTCCACCCAATAATGCATTGTTTGGAAGCTCTACCGTTCGCATACCCTTTCCTTTCGGCTTATGGGTACATAATGCCTTTATCAACAAACAAGGAGGGTTGGGAAAATTGATTTACAGGCTTTTTGCTTCAAAACCCGTTCTCATTTCGTCCGTCAATCCCGAAGTAAGGACAAATATTGCCCGGAATTTGTTACACGAACACGGTTATTTCGACGGAACTGCCGATTATGAAATCATACCCGACAACAAAGATTCGACCAAGGCGAAAGTTGGTTACCGGTTGACAATGAACGAACCTTATACGTACGACTCAATAGAATACCGTCGGCTGCAACGTCGGATCGATACGCTGCTTATTCTGGAAGACAGGGCAAGGTTATTGCATGAGGGCGACCGGTTTAATGTACTCCGGCTCGAAGCCGAACGACAACGCATCGCGTCATGGATGCGCGATAACGGATACTTTTACTTTCGCCCCGAATACATCCTTTATCAGGCCGACAGTACCATCTCGCCCCAAAAGATTAGCCTTCGGGTCAGCATGGAACAGGGAATGCCGCAACAGGCTGTCCGTCCCTGGAAAATCGGAAATCTGACAGTCAACCTGTCTAACTATACAAATGAACAATTAGCCGACTCGGTTCACTATAAAGACATGACCCTCTATTACAACAATAAACTGCGTGTACGCCCTCATATTCTTTACAATCAGTTTAAATTCAACACGGGTGATGTATATTCACAAGTCAAACAAACACAAACACAATCGGGAATCAATCACTTGAATATTTTCAGGTTGCTTGAAATGTTATATGCACCAAGAGATACCACAAGCCTGTGCGATACGCTCGATTTTACGATGAATGCCACGTATGATTTACCATTAAACGGCGAATTGGAAGTGAATTTCACCGCCAACAGCAATCGAAGAATCGGGCCGGGCGCCGTTTTTTCATTGACCCAAAACAATATATTCGGAGGAGGCGAATCGTTCGGTATCAGCCTGAATGGGACTTACGAATGGTTGATTGGCAGCCAAAGAAACACCAATTATTCACTGTTGGATAATTACGAATACGGCGCGACGGGGACATTTATTTTTCCACGTGTACTGCTCCCGAAATTTTTCAGACGCGAATATAATTTTCCGGCCTCCACCACCATTCAGGTAACTGCCAACCGGCTGAACCGTGCCGAGTTTTTCCGCATGTCTTCTTTTGGAGGGAACGTGACGTATGATTTCCTGCCTAACCCGATACGGCATCATGGTTTGACACCTTTACGACTGACATACACCCGCTTGGAGAGGACAACCGAACATTTCGACCTTATCGCANCNCAAAACCCTGCATTATACCAGAGCTTGGACAACCTGTTTATTCCGGCCATCAGTTATACNTACACCTTGGATAANTCGGTNGTGCGCAAAGGACGTCACATGACATGGTGGCAACTTTCGGTCACCGAAGCAGGAAATACGCTTTCAGCCCTTTATGCACTTGCAGGAAAAGGATTCGGCGAAGAGAAGAAATTACTGGGAATCCCTTTCTCACAGTTTGTGAAAATCACAACCGAATTGAGGTATAATCAGGTATTAAACCGTAATAATCGTTTAGTTTACCGCATAGGCGGCGGGATCATTGTCAGTTACGGCAACTCAACCGTTTCGCCTTACAGTGAACAGTTTTATGCAGGAGGAGCCAACAGTATCCGCGCCTTTACGATTCGGACGCTCGGACCCGGACGGTTTCGGCCTAACGCAAACAATCTGATGTATTTCGACCATACCGGCGATTTAAAATTTGAAGGCAACATGGAGTACCGTTTCAGTTTGGTAGGCGACTTGGAAGGTGCATTTTTTCTCGATGTTGGTAATGTCTGGCTGCTTCGCGAAGACGAGAGCCGTCCCGGCGGTACGTTCCAATTGAAACACCTCCTGAACGATATCGTCACAGGTACCGGCGGCGGAATCCGCTATAACTTAGACGTCCTGATCCTCCGCCTCGACATCGGCGTCGGCCTCCACCTCCCCTACGACACAGGCCGTAAAGGCTATTTCAACACCTCCCACGTCGGATTCCATATTGCTGTGGGATACCCGTTTTGATCTTATATGCAAAAAAAACGTATCTTGTGGAAACTCTTGAAATCGCAAGAGATGTCGCAAAAACACTAATTGAAGCACAAGAACAACAAATTGCCAATTTAGCAATATTCAATAATTCTTTTCAATCCACTGCACGATTTTATCACTGAAAGGATCGCCACGCGGGGGGACAAAATCTACCCAGTTGCCGTTTTCATCCACCATGAACTTTTGAAAATTCCACTGTACTCTCACACTTTTCTTCCCGTTCCTTGCTTTTTCCGTCAACCATTGATAGATTGGCGCCTTGTTTTTCCCAACCACGTCAATCTTGCTCATCATTGGAAACGTCACATCATAATTCAATACGCAGAATGATTTTATTTCTTCATTCGTTCCGGGTTCCTGTCCGAGAAAGTTATTGGCCGGGAAACCGATGATAATGAAGTTTCTGTCCTT
>JGI24702J35022_10000682_pt1 | contig 20682 bp, 12 predicted proteins | sample TergutTh196P4_FD_35022 | JGI IMG/M metagenome (IMG submission 35022)
GTTGCCGGCCATGTTCATTCCCATAAACGCCATCGCGGGGCCGGCGCTTTGATTTGACGCAGCGCTCTGCATGGCAGCCGCCTGCGCTCCCACAAGGTGGGCTGCCGCCATATTGGGATTGCGGAAAGTGGCGTTGCGCTGCAGTTCCTTTATCATCGCCTCGTCTTCTTCGGAAGCTTTTACGGTGGAAACGCCGAACGAGACAATCTCTATGCCGCGCAATTCGCCCCATTTGCTGCTCAGAACCTCATTGAGGGCGTCGGCAAGCTCTGTCGTGTGCCCGGGAAGCATCGAGTAGCGAATCCCCATTGCGGAGATTTTTGCGAATGCGGGCTGGAGCGCCGTCAGCAACTCGGTTTTGAGCTGGCTGTCTATCTGGCTGCGCTGATAATCCGCCTCAACGTTTCCGCTGACATTTGTATAGAACAGGATGGGGTTTGTGACCCGATAACTATATTCGCCGGAGCAGCGTATTGATATGTCAATATCAAGCCCGATGTTTTGATCAACTACTCTAAAAGGGACAGGAGAGGGTGTGCCGTACTTGTTCCCGATTAGCTCTTTTGTGTTGAAATAGTAGACGCGCTGATCTTTCGGCGGTTCGCCGCCAAAAGTGAAGCGCTTTCCAATATTCTTAAACACAGCCGGAATTGTCTGGCTCAGGCTTCCGTTGAATATTGTGGGTTCCGTCGATGAGTCGAATGTAAATTCGCCCGGTTCAGCGCATAACTCCACCACCTTGCCCTGCTCGACGATAATCATGCATTGTCCGTCGGCGACGGCGATGACCGAGCCGCTTGAAATGATATTGTCGCTTCCCTTGGTGTTTGAGCTTCGCCCTGATGTGCGTTTTTGTCCCTTGGTAAGCAAAACGTCCGGCGGCAGAGACTCGCAATAGAAGTACTCCTTCCATTGATCGGCGAGCACGCCTCCGACAGACCCCAGCGCAGCTTTTATGAGACCCATTGTATAGCTCCTTTCAGATTTTGTGTTATTTCCCTTCCTTTTTTGAGGGAGCTGCCTTGCGACCATCATTGTACCATAGGCAACTCCCGACAACAAGGATGTCTTCAAAAAATTAAACTTTGATTCGTAGAGTTGCTGAATCATTCTGCAATTACGGCGTATAAAGTTCCTCTACCTTCAACACTTCGCCCGTCGGTGAAATCAGCACTTCAGCCAGAACGGAACCGCCGGATTGTTGCCTGTCCAGCGCGTAAGCCCTGAACTCTTCAAGACTGACCTCAACGGGGACTGAAGCAAGGTCTTCATAGTTTGCCAGAATAAATGTTGTATTTTCCGTCGCAAAATAAGACACCCATTCTTCGATTTCATTGACCAGCGCATAGTCATTGTCCATGTCGTCGTCGGTCAATCCGTATTTCTCCTGAAGTTCAAAATCGTTCCAGTTGACCCACACGACATCGTCTATCAGGAGCGGCAGCTGAATAAAATCAAGAAACGAGCTTGTCGAATTCTCATCTATCTTCACATAGGCGACTTCTGTTTGCCCGTATGTTAAAGTGGCGGCGACAGCAAGTATTATTGCCTCGTTGTCAGTGAAAAGCGACATATCGCCTTCGTGGTAGAGTAGTAGCCCCTCCCACCACGAATCTGCGAATACCCATGCTATGGAATCAGCGTTCTCAATCATATACCCCACAAACCCGTTGTCAAACTGAAATTCCTTATATGAGAGACTCTCTTCAAGCACAGTTTCCAGCGGGGCATCTATGATATAGCCAACAAGCATGTTGAGATGACCGCCAATACCTTCACCTGAAATAAATTGCCATTCGTTATCATCATCATCAACAAAGACATCGTAATCCCATGTGGGAGGTATTCTAATTTTCCCATTTACATCTATCCAGTTGTCTGTTGAGATATTGATTCCCGAACCCGAGGGGAGCGGGAGCCACGACAAATCACTCAAAATGCCGTCGTTATTGTAGATCGCTTTAAGGGCATTGTAGAATTCTACTTCGGATATTTCGGTCTCTCTGCCGTCTACCGTGTGGCTGAACACGTTTTCGTCGTAATCCGCATCCCATCTTTCGACTGTCACAAGACTGGTCTTGCTGTCGGAGATGCGTTGAGCTTCAATGGTTGAACTCGCTGCGCTGTTGCTTCCATCGCTGTAGATGATGCCTTCATCGTCGATGGCAGCAAGGCTATTTCTCGACCAATACTCGCCGATTTTATAAGCCACACCGTCAACGTAGGTGTATATGTATGTGTACTCATCGTACAAAACCTCATAGCGCATGATAAGTTCGTCAATTCCATTGCCGTCTATGTCATAAAATGCATAATCTCCTGTAAGACCACCGACGCTGTCTATTACAGAAGCGTAAGTCTCCGCCGGGTCGAAATCGGGTGCGGGAGGCTCGGTGCTTTCAGGAGGTTCAATAATACCGGACGGCGATGGCAAGTCTGCTGTATTGTCCGGCGACGGTTCAGTTGCCGACGGCACAGGTGCAGGTGATGTGGCCTCCGGCAGCATGTCTGCCGCCGTCGGCAATGGCAAGCCGGGTGTGTTTGTCTGATTCGGCTCATTTGCGTTGTTAGAGAATATAAAGAATACTAGGATAACGGCGATGATAATCCCGACGACTATCACGCCTGATATTACCAATATCAGCGGCAACTTGCTTTTTTTCTTTGCGACGCTTTCGGGAGGAGGCGCGGCTGGCGCCGCTAATTGAGAATTGAGAGTTGAGAATTGAGAATTAGGATGAGCGGGAGGATGTGCGGCTGGCGCCGCGAAAGAGTTAGGAGTTTGGAGTGTGGAGTTAGGAGTTTCGGGAGACGGAGGAGCGGGAACGGGAACGGGAACGGGCGGGGGAGAGGAGAGTTGAGAGTCAAGGACTGCAGGAGGCGGGGTGGGAGGAGCGGGTTGTTCCGGAAGCTGGCCAAGCGGATTGCCGCAGGATACACAGAACTTCATACCCTCATTTACCGGAGCCCCGCATTTTGTACAGAAATTAGACATTTTAATTGTCATTCCTTTCAATTTTGGCTTTTTCATATGCGGCATTCCAAAGATGCCAATTATTGTCCCAGTGTGTCTTGAAAGTATAGCCATTTTTCCATTTATTGTCAATCCACCCGAAGCCCTTCTTGGCTCAAAAATTCTTATTGAAACTGGTCATATAATATGCTACTATAAAACCCGGTGTGCCTAATCGGCATAAAAAGGATGTGTTATGGTTGGAGAATACGCATACCCCATTAAAAGCAGGTAAACAAATCAGAATTGCTGTACGCGCCCGAAATATCAGCATTTCTATTATAGTCCTTATACTCTTCTTAATAGCTATTTTAGCATTTATGGTGTTAAGGGAAATCAATGACGACGTTTCCAGTGAGATTGCCCGCTCATATTCCATTGAAGCGGCGGAAAAGTTCTACTCATATATAAGTCAGGACCTGATACTCGTGCAGAAAGTATCCTTATCAAAAGTGGTAACTGAATGGTTTGCCGATCAATATGATCAGGAAAAGAGAATCTCTGCATATTATGAGATGATGGAATACGCCGGCATGTTGAAACGTGAAAACCTGTATTTTGGGATAAATGACTCATTAGACGAATACTCGATAGGCAGCGAAGCATCGTTTGAGGATTTCGAACCGTTTGATTGGCTTGACCCCACTGTTGAGTACAACAATTGGTACTTCAATTGTATCGCTTCCGAAAATGACTATTCGCTCAATGTCGACATAGATAAGGTTTCAAACGAATGGACACTGTGGATCAACCATAAAGTTATGAAGGACAATAAAATCGTGGGTGTGTTCTGCTCCGGACTCCAGTTCAATGAGATCCTCCACAGCATGTTTGATAATTTCAGGGGTAGTGAGAATATTGCTTATGTCATAGATAAAAAGGGCAATATCCTGATGGACAGCTCCTTTTCAGAAGAGTATAGCGATGCAGCCATTTTCGACGTCGGCAATGACGAATTCGCCGCCGCAGCCAGATTATATTTAGGGCAAATTAACGGGCATTTTGGACGCCAGACGACGCCCGATGTCATCAAGCTTTCGCACGGAGCAACCAGCTACGCCTCAATCGCGCCAATTCAGGCTTCGGATTGGTCGGTCGTTGTCTTCATTAGCAACTCGAACCTGACCGGCTTTGATAATATTACCAGGACTCTGCCCCTTTTGATTGCCTTATTATTTGCCCTGTTGTTATACGTGATCGTTCAGAACGCCCTGATGAACAAGCTGATATTCAAACCAATCCAAAGCCTGACGGAAAGTGTGTTGAATACAAAATCAAGCTCGGTCGACATCTTCGGCATCGATCGAAATGACGAAATAGGCAAGTTGGCGCGAAGCGCCGGCGAAGCGCTCAGAAAAGCTAACGAGGCCAGTAATGCCAAAAGCAACTTCCTGTCAAGCATGAGTCATGAAATTCGAACTCCGATGAACGCAATCATTGGCATGACTCAAATAGCCGCCAAAACAAACGATGTGGATAAGCTGAAGTATTGCCTTACAAATATAGAAAACTCATCGTCGCATTTGCTGGGGCTTCTCAATGACATTCTGGATATGTCGAAAATTGAAGCGGGCAAATTTGAACTTGAACATGCTCAGATGAGTATTGAAAAAATGCTCATTAAAGTGTGCGGCCTCATAACGGGTAAGGTCGAGCAAAAGGACATACAATTCAATATTACTTTGGGCGCGAACATGAGGATGCACTATATAGGCGATGAACTGAGGCTTGCGCAGGTCATCACCAACTTACTGTCTAATGCCGTGAAGTTTACGCCTGTCGGAGGGAAGATTGATTTGTCTGTCAAGGAAACTGAGCTGGAAGATAAATATAGCATACTCCGCTTCTCTGTGAAAGACAACGGTATCGGTATGACGGACGATCAGATAGGCAAGCTGTTTGGAGCTTTTGAGCAAGCCGAATCGGGTACGACGAGAAAATACGGAGGCACGGGGCTTGGTCTCGCAATATCAAAGAGTATCATAGAAAAAATGAATGGCCGCATATGGGTCAATTCTGTGCCGGATTATGGTTCGGAGTTCACATTCGAGGTTCGGCTGGAACGGCGCGACCACGAGAAGGATTCTATAGTCTTCGGTAGCATACGCGCCTCCGATATAAAGATTCTTATTTCCGACCCGGACACCGAGGCAAGAGAGAATCTGAAATCAATACTTGAAAGCTTTGGAATGAAAGCGGATGAAACCGACAACGTGGTAGAAGCGGTAGACCTTGCGACAAAAGCCCGGGAAATAGGGAAACCGTACGATGTCGTTTTTGTGGATTATGTCCTTGCCAATGAAAAGGGCGTTTGGTTCATAAATAATTCTGAATTTACGATCAATAAAAACAATGTTGTTGTAATGACTACATTCCTCAACTGGACGGCGATTGCCGAGACTCTTCGCGGGATTGGCGTCAACCGGTTTGTACCGAAGCCCCTTTTCCCTTCCTCTATTATGGACATAATAACCGAGATAATAGGCGAACAGGCGCGAAGTATTGAAATAACATCGGAAAAAACCGTCAGCGCACCTGACTTATCTGATATTACGCTTCTGCTCGCCGAGGATGTTGAAATCAACAGGGAGATATTCTTTGCTCTCCTCGAAGAAACAAAAATCAACGTCGAAGCAGCGGAAAACGGATTGATAGCAGTTGAGAAATTCAAGGAAGACCCAAATAAATACAGCATAATAATAATGGACATCCAGATGCCGGAAATGGATGGATACGACGCGACAATATCCATCCGCTCCCTGGACAATGAAAGGGCAAAAACCATACCAATCGTGGCTATGACCGCGAACGCTTTCAAAGAGGACATTGAGAAATGCCTAGACTGCGGAATGAATGATCATCTCTCAAAGCCTATTGAATTGAACACGGTCATGGAAAAAATACTATACTACAGCAGACAGTGGAACGCCCACGGTTAATCGCCATTTTTCAGCACGATCGCTGTGCGGTTGTAGAGTCTGAGTCTCAGCGCGGGAGTTTTCGACTTTGAATATTCGATGCAATCGGCGCTCCCGTCCGCTTCATACCCCCCGAACATGTCCCAATTGGTATGCAGCAGCATACGATAACTGTCTGCGCGCTTTAGACTTAGATCATACGTATACCTGTTTGAGGGATGGAAGTTAAAAGCAAACAAGTAGTCGCCCTTTGTAAACACCAATGCCTTTGCGGATTCATCGCAGACAATTAAGTCGGATGGATACTGCAAAATGGCATTGTCTTTTAATAGTGACACCATAGCCCTGTCAAACGACTGCAAATACTGATACCGCAGATTGTCGTTGTCCACAAGGCTCCATTGTCTGCGCGCGTAATGGTAGCTCCACCTATTGGACTCCCGGGGGAAGTCGATCCATTCCGGGTGGCCGAATTCATTTCCCATGAAGTTAAGATAACCCTCGCCGGAGCAGGCGCAGGTGATGAGCCGGACCATTTTGTGAAGCGCCATGGCCCGATCAATCAAATGGCTTTGTGAGCCTTTGTCCATATGCCAATACAATTCCTGGTCCGCAAGCCAGAAAATTATGGTCTTGTCGCCGACCAAGGCCTGGTCATGCGATTCGCAATAGCCGATTACCTTCTCCTTCGGGCGCCTCTGAGTCAGTTCATACCACAACTTCCCGACATCCCAGTCATCGTCCTTTTTATCCCGCAGCGTCTTTATCCAATAATCAGGCATTCCCATAGCCAACCGGTAGTCAAATCCAATCCCGCCGTCGCTTATGGGCAGGCACATGCCGGGCATCCCGCTCATATCCTCTGCAATCAGGACACAATCCGGGTTAACATCCTTGCTCAATTCCGCCGCCAACTGGAGATAAGCCACAGCATCTGTGTCTGTATTCATCGTAAAATACTGACTGTAGTTCGTGAAGCTATCCATGCCGTTGTTGTGGTAGAGCATGGACGTGATCCCGTCGAACCTCAGCCCGTCGAAATGGTATTCCTCCAGCCAATATTTTATATTGGACAACAAGAAATGGATGACCTCAGGTTTTCCGTAGTTAAACAGCTTGCTGCCCCATGCGGGATGGTTTCCCCGGCTTCCGGCGTGAAAAAACTGATAGTCCGTCCCATCATATCTGCCCAGACCGTCCATGGCATTGGGCGAGGCGTGGGAATGAACCAAATCGAGAAACACTGAAATCCCCATGTTATGCGCTGTATTGACAAGGTTTTTCAAGTCTTCCGGCGTCCCGAACCACGACGACACGGCGAAAAAGTTGGTGACCTGATATCCGAATGAGCCGTAATAGGAATGTCCCATGACAGCCATCAGCTGGACGACATTGTAACCCGAATCGCGGATGCGCGGGAGCACGTCGCTGGTGAAATCGTTAAAGCTTGAAATGTGATACTGTTCGCTGGACATGCCGACATGGCACTCATATATAAACAAGGGTTCCGACTTGTTTCTTCTGAAAGCCTCATCTGTCCATTGAAACGGCTCATCCGGAACCCATATCACTCCGTTAAAACTCGTATCCTGCTGCTGTACCGCCCGCCTGATATAGGGGGGAATTCGCTCAAATTCCTCATGCTGCGTACATATGTGGACCTTGACCTGCCCCCCGTGCCAAAGCGATTGACTTCCCTGCAACTGAATCTCGAAGATGCCGTTCCCGATGTTTTGAAGAGGGTGGGAATACCTGTCCCAATTGTTGAATTCGCCGATTAGATACATCCTGTCCGCGCCGGGCGCCCAATCGCGGTATACCCAGCCCGTGTCTGTCTTATGGAAGCCATAATAATTGTAGCCGTTTGCAAAATCGGGGAGCGAGTCGGCTTCTCCCAGTGTTTTTGCCTTTATCCGCTTATAATTGTCCATTCTCAGGGTTAGGTCTTTTTCATAAGGCTTAAGATACGGGTCATACTCAATAATCTTTATTTTTGTCTTTTCCACTACACATACTTCCTCTCATATAACAAAGCCGCATTTAGTATGACCAAAACCGATCCGACATTGTGTACCAGCGCCCCGGTGATCGGATCCAGAAGCGCAAGCGCTGAGAGTAGTATAGCAGCAAAATTGATAAACATGGAGAGTGAAATATTAAATTTTATCAACTTTATTGTTGCATTCGAGAGGCGTTTCAGGTAAGGGATTTTGGCAATGTCGTCGCCCATCAGCGCAATGTCGGCAGCTTCTATGGCGATGTCGCTGCCTATGCTGCCCATAGCCACGCCTACGTTTGCCGTTTTCAGAGCCGGGGCGTCGTTCACGCCGTCCCCTATCATGCAGACATTTCGGCCCTCTTCTTGCAGAGTCTTTATCCGTTCAACCTTCTGCGAAGGCAGCAATTCCGCGAAAACAGATTTGATGTTGATCTGCGCCGCAAAATAATCAGCCGTTTGCTTATGGTCGCCGGTCAGAAGGACAGTGTCTGTGCCTGTTAGCGAGAGTTCCTGAACCATGTCTTTTGCTGTGTTGCGCAGAGTGTCTGACAGCGCGATGACTCCAATACACCTGTCTTCGACTGAAACAAGGATCGCGGCCTTGCCCTGACCGCGGAGTCCGGTCAGCGCCTCCGTCATGCTTTCATCCAAGGTAATGCCGGACTCGCCCAGCCAAACCGCGTTGCCGCACAGCACCCGGCGGCCGCCCACATTGGCGCTGACCCCTTTGCCGGGCTGCATCAAAAAATCCTCAATTGGCAGCAAAGCGATACCGGACTCTTTTGCATATTCGGCTATTGCCTTACCCAGCGGATGCTCAGAGCGTGATTCAGCCGAAGCAGCAAGCGACAGCAAATAGTCCTCAGTTTTTGTTTCATCAAATGATACTACATCGCTGACGACAAGATTGCCGTGGGTGAGGGTTCCTGTTTTGTCAAAGGCGATTGTATCGACCTTGCCCATGCGCTCCAGCGCATGACCTGACTTTATTATTATGCCGTGCTTTGTTGCCTGTCCGATGGCTGCCATTATAGACGTCGGGGTGGCAAGCGCCAGGGCGCAGGGGCAGAACACCACAAGAATCGTGACTGCCCTGATTATGCTGTCGTCAAATCCCCGCCACATTGTGACCAAATATGTCGCCACCGCTACGAGCAGCGCGGCAGGAACAAGCCACTCCGCCCATCTATCGACAATGCGCTGCATGGGGGCCTTGTTGTCCTCGGCATCCTGAACCATTCGGATCAGCTTTTGCAGGGAGGAATCTTCGCCCGTTTTCGTGGCTATAATGTCTATGGCGCCGAAACGGTTGATCGTGCCGCAAAAAACGCTGTCGCCGGCTGACTTGTCCACCGGCAAGGATTCTCCCGTGATAATGGACTGGTCGATGGAAGTGTCGCCGGAAATGATTTCGCCGTCCACAGGAACGGCTTCCCCCGGGAGGACGCGCAGTACATCGCCCGGCTTGACATGCTCAATTGATATCATCGTTTCCTCGCCATTTGCGATTATTCGACCCATCTCCGGGACAAGGCTAATCAGCGTTTTGATGCCTTTTTTCGCCCGGTCTACCGTTTTATCTTCCAGTAACGCGCCGATAGCCATGATAAACGCAACCTCGCCCGCCGCGAACATATTATCATGGGCATCCGGCGTAAAACTCAGTCCGATGCAGGCCAGCATAGCAATGGTTATGAGGAGGGGAGAAGTTATTCTGCTCATCCCTTTTTCGTGTATGATGCTGGTGATGGCATTATAGACAAGCGGGAATCCGCAGATAAGAACTGTCACCCACGCCGGGTCTACCGGTATTTCCGTCCCTGTAAGCATCAAAACCAAACTGGCGGCAAGGAAAATGCCTCCGACAATAGTTAGCTTAAGACCGGAAAACAAATCACACAGTTTTTCCATCATATCATTTACCTCATAGGATTCTGGAAAACTGCTCGAGAGCCGACGATAACTTTTTAATTGTCTCCTCTCCTTGACCGTCGCGAATGCCGTCTAAAACGCAATGTTGCAGGTGGCCTTCAAGAATGACTTGCCCTGTCTTATGTAAAGCAGCCTTGGCGGAGCCGATCTGTATCAGAATCTCCTCGCAGCTTTTGTCTTCTTCAATCATTTTTATCAAACCCCGAACCTGCCCCTCGATACGTTTCAGCCGGTTGCTGACAGCCTCGACATCCATGCACTGCCTCATGAAAGAACCTCCATTCATGCAATAATAGGGAGTACCCCTACCCCCTATTATTATAAGCAAAAAAATAGATTTGTCAAGAGACAAATCTATTTATTTGCTATTCTAAAATTCAATATTTGCGACGGTTTTGAATCCGTTCATGTCGAGAACCGAGACACGGCTGTTAGTCACGATATAAGCAAAGTCGTCTATATACAGTCCGCGCGCATCTCCAAACCAATAACCCGCCAAGTCCGTTATCAGCGCCCTGCGATAGAAACCGGACTCAACGGAGTAGCCGTATATAGCGTACCCATTCTCGACCGGGAACGCGATAATATCCTTCTTGGGCGAGATAAGAATCGCCTTGTGGTTATAAAGAGCAGTGCTGTAGTAATCATCAAGCATAAGCTTATCTTTCTCAAAAATGTCCGCAGGATCCGACGTATCGAACATCGACATCTTCATTGAGCCCGTTCGTCCGGTATTCTCATCAGCATTTCGCCCGAGGCCGAACAGAAGGCCATCGCCATAGACATGCAGATAGTCCGAAAACCCGGGAATCTTCAGCGCTGAAAGAATCTTCGGCGCAGACGGGTCAGCGAGATCGACTGCGAACAGCGGATCGACCTGGCGGAAAGTGACGAAGTAGCCGATATCCCCGTCGAAGCGGACTGAATACACGCGCTCGTCTTTCGCGATATCCTCTATCTTGCCGGTAATACTCATCGCCTCGTCAAGAATATACAGGGCATTTGCGCTGAGATCTTCGCGCCAGACATAATTTGACCAACCCATCTTCTCGTCGGAATAGACCGAATATGAAGAAGAATACGTCGTTGTGACAAGGCGCAGGAAACCGTTATACTCGTCCATGGAAAACTGGTTGAGAAGTCTGCCCGGAACGGTACAAGAGCCGGTGAAAGATATCCCGCCATCAGTGACGTCAAACCTCATTATATCCGTCACCGACTTGTAAGCATAATCGATAACGGTATAGATGCTGTCCCGGTACGGGGCGCTCTCCTGAGTGTCTGTGTTATTGGCGGCTATGTAGAGATTCTTTTGATTCATATACACCGTGCTGCCGCCGCCGAGAACCGATTGATTCGCGGCAAGTTTTGCCTCGGTCAGATCATACGAGCAAACAATGGTATATGAAGTGGATGACAGATATGGCATGATGGCGATGCAATCCCGCGGAAACAGCGTGGCTTCGCCCTCCGCATACACTCTTGGAATAAAAGTACCCGGGTCATCCTCGATTGGATTATATACATAGTATGTAGAAATGAGATAGAGAGTGCCGTCGATGAGGCGGGAGGTCAGCATATATCCGTCCTGACCGAGCTGGGCCTCAAGCTTTGGGGCAGCCGGATCGGAAACGTCGTAGACATACACTTTTGTAATCTGGCTGTCCTTATAAGTGTAAATATTATTGCGAAACAGCTGGGAATAGTCATTGAAGGATGTCAAGACGACCAGCTTGCCATTGTGGACATACATCTCTGTCGCGTACTCATATGAATAATAGTACTCGTTTTTATTATTCGGGACGGCTGTGTCTTCCTCGTTTTTGCAGACAACTGTCTTTGAAACCTGCTTTGTGCCGGCTCCGTCCGCTTTGAATATTATCAGTTCATTGTTTCTGAGGACATATATGTATTTGCCGTCTGTTTTTACGATATCGCCCTCGTCGATTCCGGCGACCTGCACATTTGTTTCGGAATAGTCCGGACTTTTCAATTCGGCATCGGCCGGGTATTCCATCGGGGCGCTCGACGGCATGGGAGGGGCGGCCGGGGCGCTCATCGCCTCGTCGCTTTCCATCAGGGCCATCTCCGGCATGGGCATGGCGCCGCCGGCGACCATAGCTCCGCGCAATCCGTAGTCCATGGCATTGGCATACTTTGTCAGAGCCGCGTAAACGTCGTCATAAGATAAGACGGCAACCGGCGCTCTATCTTCGGAATCAGAGTCTTCGGAATCAGGGCCGTCGGGTTCCGTGGCGGACAGGGCCTTTGCATAGCCGGGCGAGAACCTTTGGGGCGTAAGCTCATCGGGCTTTTCCGCACACGCTGCAAAGAGACTAAGCAGCAAGCAAATTAGGAGCGTTGCAGTAATTATCTTTTTCATAACAATACCTCACTTTTTTGTCATATGGCATTATGACGAAGCCGTGAGGTAAAAGTTCCATTAAATATGGAATACCGCCTTTGCTATGCCAAAAAACACAAGAAGCGCACCCGCGTCGACGATGGTGGTTATTACCGGAGCAGCCATGACAGCAGGATCGAGCCTGAGTTTTTTCGCGAACAACGGGAGTAGGCACCCAACTGATTTTGAGATGATCACAGTGACATACAGCGCGATTGACACGCTCATAGCCACTGATGATACGCTTACAGATATTGACGCATTCCTGATCATTATTAGTATTCTTACAAAATTGACGACTGCGAGCACGCCCCCGCAAATGATGGAGACGCGCAATTCCTTCCACCACACTTTGAGTATGTCCGATGTTTCTATCTCTTCGAGCGCAATGCCGCGGATTACGAGTGTCGAACTCTGCGCTCCGGCATTTCCGCCGGTATCCATGAGCATTGGGATAAATGTCACAAGAATCGGCATTACCGCGAGCGCATCTTCAAACCCGCCGATAATCGATCCGGTTATCGTCGCGGTCAGCATGAGCAGCAACAACCAGAGAATCCTGTTTTTGGACAGTTCCCAGATACTCGTCTTCATGTACGGCTCGTCGGACGGCGACAGCGCTGCCATGATTTCGAAGTCTTCGGTAGCCTCTTCCTCCTGAACCTCCATGACGTCGTCGACCGTTACGATGCCCACGAGCCTGTTCTCGTTGTCGACGACCGGCATGGCAAGCAAACCGTACTTGCGGAAATCATTCGCGATGCTTTCCTTGTCCTCGCTTGTGGTCGCGAAAATCACATCGCGCTCCATTATATCCCCAATCTTATCGTCAGGGGAGGACAACAGCAATGTTTTGACAGATACTGCCCCAAGCAGCTGTCTTGCGAAGTCGACGACATAACACGTATAAATAGTCTCCTTGTCGACCCCGTCGCGGCGGATGCGTGCAAACGCTTCAGCAACGGTCAGGTACTCCTTCAGGTCGACATACTCGATGGTCATGATGCTTCCCGCGCTGCCATCGGGGTATTTCAGAAACTGATTGATGATTTCACGTTTCTCAGCCGGCAGGTTATTCAGTACCCTTTTCACGACCCCGGCGGGCATCTCTTCGATAAAGTCCACAGCGTCGTCCAAAAAAAGCTCGTTGACAATACGGTTTAGCTCGTAGTCCTTAATAGCGTTTACAATATCTTCCTGCGTATCTCTCGACAGGTACGCGAACACTTCCGCGGCGGTATCCTTTGGGAGCATTCGAAAGAGCTTTATGGTCTGCTCGTCGTCCAGTTCCTCCAGATTTTCCGCGATGTCGACCGGGTTCGAATTTTTCAAGGTTTCCTTCAATGTGGCATAATCGCGCGGGGTTTCGTTGATTTCTCCGGGCATTAGTTTCACCTTCTTCCACTTATTTTGGTAAGGTTCCGGGCGTTAAAAAAGCGCCCCCCGCAGGGCGCGACAGTGTTTCAGGTAAAAAGCTTACATGCCTACAGGAACAGTGCGAGCAGGGACATGCAAATCACCCTCGAAAAATACCGCGCTTGACGGGATATGAATAATGTGCATATGGCGAAGCTTGCCGACATACGAGTCTGTATGGGCGCACTTCACCGTTTGCCTACTTCGTGGGCAATCGTCCATGTTCTCACTTCCTTTCATCAATAAATTACCCCTATTATTTGTAAATGTCAAGCTTGAATTAGAACAAAAAGAGAGATATAATCGCAGGGAGGAACGTTGATACTGAATGGGAGGATAACCAATATGGATGAACGCAAGGATAAGGACAACTATTATCTTGATATCGCGGAAACAGTACTGAAGAGATCCACTTGCCTCAGGCGCAAATATGGCGCTATTATCGTCCTGAACGACGAAATCATCGCAACAGGGTATAACGGAGCGCCGCGCGGCAGAAAAAACTGCCCCGACATAGGCAAATGCCTGAGAGTCGCCCTTGATATTCCCAGCGGTGAGCGATATGAGCTGTGCCGAAGCGTCCACGCCGAGGCAAACGCGATTATTTCCGCCGCGCGGAGGGACATGATCGGCTCAACACTATACCTCGCCGGCCGCCAGGCAGACACAAATGAGCTGCTTGACGATACGGCATCGTGCACCATGTGCCGCAGGATGGTCATCAATGCCGGCATTGCAAGGACCGTTTGCCGGACAGGGCCGGAAGAATTTACTGTTGCCCTCACCCGCGATCTGGTTTTCAACGACGACTCTGTTTCAAACCTATAGCCCTACAGCATTTTTTTGTGATAATCCCCGCTCAGCATCGCATGGATGAAAAGTATCGGCTTCGTCACATTTCTGAAAACATATGGGCTGTGAACAACCCCCGCCGGTATGAAGAAGCAGCTTGTTTTAGTTGTGATGAACGATTCTGTCGGGTCGTCGTCTGTGCCGGCGCCGAAAACCATTTCAACCTCGCACCCGAGGTCTTCCAAATCAGGCTCTAGAGGCATTTGCCACACCCACATATCGAAGTCATGCGTATGCGGAGCTTCTTCCATGACAAGATCACTGTTAATCACTCTGAAAACCTGGGAAAACCCGGACCCGCCGAAATCCTTATCCCCCATATACCAGACATTTGCGTCATTTACCGGGCGCGATGTGTAAAGCATTTCACCATGATCCACCTGATTCAGAAGCACCAGTTTATCGTATTTTGCCAAAACAAAAACCACCTTTTCAAAAAAATTCGGGCGCACGCACCCGGCGGACGGGCGGCTGCCGCCGTTCCATCCGGACTGCGTTCTATGATAGCATTTTTCCGGAGCATTGTAAAGGTTATAATTGGCTATAATTAGCTAAAACCAAGCACCGTTTTTGTCGAGCGCAAGACATAAAAAATTAACATTATAAATTTGATTTTGTAACAAAAAAGTAGTAAAATGATTGATAGTAGTTCGGGAGGAAACTGATATGATATGCGAGTTTTGCGGCTACACAAATGAACCGGGCGCACATTTCTGCGCAAGGTGCGGAGCCGGGTTTGAGGAGGGACAGAAGGAAAAGCCATACCAGCAAAATCAGCCATACCAGCAGAACCAGCCATATCAGCAGAACCAGACATATCAGCCGGCATCAGACTATCCAATCGTTGACGGGTATGAAAGCGCAAAGCGCAGTGGCGCCGGGACATTTAAGCCAACGGCGTCGTCGAGAAAAATCCTTTTTATTGCGATCCCTGCCGTTGTTCTTGTAATTGCCTTGATTCTCCTCGCAACAACACTCGGCGGCTCGGGAGGTTCGGCGCAGAAGAATCACATTGAGTTCTTTTACGACAAAGGGGAAATGGTCGTCTCAGTCAGCAACAATGAAAAATTCACCATTGACGGGAAAATGACATCCGTGCAAACAAGCCTCGACGGCAGCAAGGCAGCAGCGCTGATTGACTTCAACAGCAGAAACGGGGGGACACTTTGGTTTGTAACCACATCGGGCGCGGCACGGATCGCCGACGATGTGTTCGCCTATCAGCTCGCCGATTCAGGCAACGGTGTAGCCTATATCACGGAATATGACGATAAAATTAATGAAGCATCCCTTTATCTATATGACACGTCGGGGAAAAAGGCGACGCTTATTACTGATAAAGCGTATTATGACGGCAGCGGCATCATGTCCGGGGTGGCAATTTCGCCAAACGGCAAGTCCGTTGGGTACATAACTGATTATGATGAAAGAAACTATGAATTCACAGGATATTTAAAAGTTGACGGAAAAACCCAGGAAAAAATCGGAGACGAGATGTTTGCCGTGGCAATCTCAGACGGCGGCAAGTACCTATATTACCAAAAGGTCGACGTAAAAACCGGCGAGGCGTCGCTGCATGTCAGAAGCAAACGCAACGAGTACAGGCTAGTCCCCGACGCGAGCAACATAACAATAATGCTTAACAAGGATTACTCTGAAATCCTGCTGAGCGTATTTGATGGAGACCGCAGGACTTTTATCAGCCGCAACGGAAGCGAGCGCGAAAGGATCATCGGCGCCGCGATCGGAAGCTTGGTTTTGCCAATGGGCACACAAACAAGAATCAACGAAACCGGAACCCAAAATACAATAGTGTATGGGATTACATCTTTCGCCGGGTTTGTCGCGATTACCGAAGAAGGTTTGGTATACTACAACAAACAGCTTGAATCGAATACTATTGCCGCCAGTTCAAACTATGCATACAGTGCAGAGATTTCAAGCGATGGAAAAACCCTGTATTATATCAACAATTCAAACCGTCTGTCCTCGATCGACCCCACCGCAGCGGGCGCGGAAAGGCATGAAATTGACAGAAACATCAAATCATTTGCCTCATCCTCAGACGGCAAATCCCTGTATTATGTCAACGGCGACGACGAATTATACCACGTGCGCGGCAACAGAAAACCGACAATGATAGCCGATGAGGTGTATTCCGCCAGCCTGACAATGTCGTACAGCGGCAACAGGATGTTCTTCCTGATAGATTTCAGGAGCAACAGAGGCGGAGAACTCTACTATTCAAATAACGGCGGGAAAGGCACAAAAATATCGGGCGCCGACGAAGTTATGAACCTGTGGAATACGCCTGCGAATATTTTCTACATCACAAGAGACGACGAAATATTTAGGAGTAATGGCAACGAGAAATTCGCGCTGTTCCATGAAGGGCTAGATAGGTAAATATGATGCCCGATATGAACGGGTTAGAGACAATGCGGGCAATTCGGGAAATAGGGACAGACTATGCTCTGAATGTGCCCATTATTGCGATGACCGCCGATGAAAGCGCCTCGTCCGAGGAAATGTTCCTGAAAATGTGATCATTGTTCATGGAATCAAAGGTTCGAGCCGAGGTGTATTTGCCGATGCTATTGCGGACGAAGCGGCAAAGCTGGAAAGTGCTTACAAAGCCGGTGACTATGGATACATAACCGCGCATAGCCGCGAATTCATAGACAAAACCCGGAGCTTCAGACTTTATCGTAAAACCATTCGACCCGACCATATTGCGCGAAAAAATTGCAAAGGCAATTTTCGACCATTGGGGAGGATAATGAAAATGACAGAATCACCTAATATAAAAGAAGACCTTCTCGACTCGGTCGGCAATATGGCAAAACTGCTACTTGCCGCAGAAGAGGGTGAGACTTTCGAGGATTCGCTTCTTTCCGGCATGGAAGTCATGGGGCTTCGCGCGGACGTCAATCGGATATATATTACGAAAAACGAGACAATAGATGGCGAACGCTATTTCGTATACAAATACGAATGGACTGACATGCTTGGCAAGCAGGGAGAACGAAAAGAAAAAGGAACGAAAGTCCCTTTCAGCATTGATTCCGAGACTTTTGAAAAGATGGCGAACGGCGAAGTCCTGAACGGACCGGTTACAGCCTTTTCTCCGTCTTTGCGCGAGTTTTTGACTCCCATCAAATCGAAATCCATGTTGATCATTCCGATATTCATACACAAATATTTTTGGGGAATCGTGAGCTTTTCCGATTTTCAGAATGAGCGGAATTTTTCAAGCGAAGAGATAAGAATACTTCAAATTGGAGCGCTTATGATGGCTAACGCCATAAACCGCAATGAACAAGCCGTCAAACTGCTCGAAGCGCACGAACGGACGAAGCTCCTGCTGGACGTGACTCCGCTTGCCTGCCGCTTGTGGAACAAGAATTTTGAGATTTTCGAAATAAACGAGGCTGCCGTCAAACTGTTCAATATGAAAGACAAGCAAGAATTTATGGATAGGTATTTCGACCTCTCCCCGGAGCATCAACCCGACGGAAGCATATCTAAAGAGAAGTCCCTGGAGTATCTCGACAAAGCCTTTAAGGAAGGCAAATGCGTCTATGAATGGCTGAACTGCACGCTGGACGGCACGTTGATCCCGACGGAAATCACTCTTGTCCGCCTCAAGTATGAGGGCGAATATGTTGTTGCGGGATACACGCGCGATCTGCGCGAACACAAAAAAATGATGAGCGAGATCGAACAGCGGGACAAAATGCTACAAGAAGCGGTGGAGGAGGCACAAAGAGCAAATCAGGCAAAAAGCAATTTTCTGGCAAATATGAGCCACGAGATGCGTACTCCGCTCAACGCTGTTATCGGGCTGTCAGGATTGAGCCTTGAGGCGGAGAAGCTGGATGAGGAAGACAAAGCAAACATTGAAAAGGTCTATAATGCCGGAACCATGCTCTTGAATCTGGTCAACGATATTCTTGACATTTCGAAAATCGAAGCCGACAAACTGGAACTTGTGCCTGTTGATTATGACGTTCCGAGCATAATCAACGACACCGTCACCCAAAACATCCTTCGCATAGGTGAAAAACCAATAGAATTCAAGCTGAATATAGACGAAAACATGCTTGCCCGCCTGAACGGGGATGAACAGAGGGTAAAGCAAATTATAAACAATTTGCTGTCAAACGCCATAAAATACACAGAAGAGGGAACAGTGGAACTCAATGTCAGCTGCCATCGGGAAAAAGAAAAGGTGATGCTGACCTTTGAGGTCCGGGATACCGGCAGGGGAATAAAACCGGAGGATATGGAAAAAATCTTTACCGACTACGTAAAGATTGACCTTGAAGTAAACCGGAGCATTGAGGGAACCGGGCTTGGGCTTCCCATCACCAAACGCATCATCGAAAAGATGAACGGATCAATAAGTCTTGAAAGCGAATATGAAAAAGGAAGCGTTTTCACAGCGGTGATCGAACAGAAATTTGTTTCAGATGCCATTATTGGCGCGGAGGTTGTGAAAAACCTGAAAAGCTTCCGTTATTCCGAAGAAAAGCGCGATCGGAACATGCGGTTTACTCGCATCAGCATGCCGTATGCCAGCGTACTTGTCGTAGATGACCAACAGACGAACCTGGATGTTGCCAGAGGTTTCCTGAAACCATACAAAATGCATGTTGACTGCGTGACAAGCGGCCAGGAAGCCATCAAACACATGCATGATGAAAAGGTCAAATATAATGCTGTTTTTATGGATCATATGATGCCGGGCATGGACGGAATAGAAGCTGTGCGGCACATCAGGGAAATAGGCACGGAATACGTGCAGAATGTCCCAATAGTCGCGCTTACCGCCAATGCGATAGCCGGAAGCGAGGAGATGTTTTTGCACAATGGTTTCCAGGCGTTTTTGTCCAAGCCAATTAATTACATCAATCTGGATTCGGTCTTAAGGAAATGGGTAAGGGATAAGTCAAAAGAAGGAGCTGTTCCGGTCGAGGCTACGGATGAAAAAGAGGAAAAACCTGACACGGCAATACTGAACGCGCTATACGAAATAGCGGCGCTGAATACTAAAAAAGCGCTGAGTATGTATGCAGGAAGTTTTGAGACATATTTATCTGTACTGCGTTCATATTGCGATAATACGCCGACCGTCATCGACAAGCTGCGAGGCGTAACGGATGAAAACCTGGCAAACTACGCGATAAACGTTCATGGCTTAAAAGGCTCCTCCGCCGGCATTGGAGCGGACAAACTCAGCGGCAGCGCATATGAACTGGAAATGGCGGCAAAAGAGGGCAGACTACAGGAAGTGCTGGAAAAGAATGAGGCATTATTAGATGCAGCGGAGAATCTGGTCAACACCATTCGGACCGCGATTACAAAACAGCGGGAAAAAGAGGACACGCCGAGCAATAAAGCCCCGGATCGCAAGCTTTTGACAAAACTGCGCAAAAACCTTTCGGATTACAACATGAGCGGCATCGATGACGCGATGGAAAAACTGGAGAGCCCGGACTACGATGTCGACACCGATTTTACGAAAAAACTCAGAGAAAAAATCATCATTGGGGATTTTGAAGGTGCGGAAAAACTGATTGAGGAAGTATTGGAACGGTAATCGACCACAGGAGATTAGGCAAATGGGGATAGGGAGTAGGGAGTAGAGGGACGAGAGCAGCGAAATTCTTATATTTCAGGTAACTGCTCACAACCGGATAGGAGAATTACTCATGGCTACTGAAATGAAAAAAATCATCGCCGTTGACGATGACCTGACCAGCCTGAACATCATAAAAACTGTTCTAAAGCCATTATACGAAGTGTATACGGCGTCTTCGGCATCGATACTTTTCAAATTCCTTGACAATATCCTCCCTGACTTGATCCTCCTGGATGTTGAAATGCCGGTCATGAACGGATATGACACAATCAAAAAGCTGAAAGAGGATGAGCGATACGCTGAGACCCCTGTCATCTTCCTGACTGCGAAGGACGACGAGAACAGCGAAAAAGAAGGGTTTGACCTCGGCGCGCTGGATTATGTAACCAAACCGTTTTCGGCTCCGCTTCTTATTAAACGCATCGAGAACCAGCTTTTGATCGTCAGCAAGTCAAAAGAACTCAAGGCCGCGGTAATCGAGGCGAAAAACGCCAGTCTTGCCAA
>JGI24702J35022_10000683_pt1 | contig 20662 bp, 32 predicted proteins | sample TergutTh196P4_FD_35022 | JGI IMG/M metagenome (IMG submission 35022)
CGTCCTCAGCCCACCACCTTCGCGACACTAGCGGGTGTTTTACACTGTAAGGACAAGTGTAATCTATGATGGTTGTAATAGTCAAGATAATCTTCTAATTCATCGGCAACGACCTTGTTGGTTTTGCGGGTTGGCAGGTATTTTCCTAGAGCTTCGTCCTGTAGTGTGCGGTTAAACCGTTCTATGTGAGCATTGTCGTTAGGCCTTCGAACTCGGCTATGGCGAACTTGAATATCGTGCTTAGCTAGTTGGTCATAGAACCATTTACCAAACTCTGGTCCATTGTCGCTTTGGACGGTCTTAAATTTAAAGCCGAACAGTTGCTCTGCCTCTAGAACAATCTTGGCTGCGTATCCTTGGCTGAGCTTATTGCTAATTCCAGCATGTGCCATGCGCGACCTTAAATCAATAACCGTATAGACGTATCTACGCTGCTTGCTAATGGGATTAACAAAGTGGATAGTATCGGTCTGCACCAAATCTCCCACGCTATGCACAATTGGTCGTTTGGAATACCTACGATACCGTTTCCACTTGCTAACCGGTTTGAGTAGTCCATAGCGTGCGAAAATGCGCTTTACGCTAGTCAGGCTAACTGGTATATGCTCTAATTGGCAGTGAGCATGAATAACTACCGCGCAACGCCTTAGCTGCTGCCTTAACTCAATGACTCGTCTCACAACCCAGTTTGGCAACTGACCAGGATAAGTATGTGGGCGAGAGCTGAGTGTTGGTATGGTGAAAGTATAGTAGTTTAACCCCCTTAACCCCTTGTGCCAATTGCAGTCCCGATGAGTGTTTATCTCTTGCCAACGCCTTAACCAGCGATAAACAGTGGAGCGGTTAATACCACACTTCCTGGCGACAACACTGATGGGCAGTCTGTCTTTGACCACTAGAAGCATTGCAGTTCTCCTTGCGCGAGGCAGGTATGGGTTGATAGAATAGGCCATAGTAGGCTCCTTTCATTTAGTTTGTTGTAATTACTAGTGTAGAGCCTACTTTTGTTTGTTGCAAAGGTTGTGGGACAATACGGCTAACTTGACTAGCGTGGTTGAATGTGATATAACAACAACATGTCTACAATGTGGAAGCTATTGGATCAACGGCCAGATGCGAAGAGTGAACGATATGGTGATGGTTGGGTAAATTCCGAACGCTGCCAGGGCTGTAGTTTTATCCGGTGTTGCTGTGCCGGGGGGGGGTATACTTATGATGCCGAAGATTTTCCGGAAATAAATCCATCCAATGCTTCAGAAAAGATTGCCGAATTATTACGTACTGGTGAATATATCATTGAAAGGCGGCCTACATATGATGACACAGACATGTGCGTGGTAGAAGCCGCCCCCCGCTACGAGTTGTCTGGTTATGTCAGCCCCTGTGTCCATTACGACGTCTATACTGGATGTCAAAAACGCTTTGAGGATCGTCCAGCCATGTGTCGAAAATTTAAACCTGGCGACAATAATAGTGAGGGATGTGAAATCGACCCAACGGAAAAAGCAGATATAATATCCAGCTGGAAGCCATTCCAAAATATCCTAGAGCAGCTTGTTGATGTGCAGGACGTTACATAATATTCGTGTCACGTTTATGCTACAATAAAGATATGAAACGCAAATTAAAATGGATATTATTGGGTGTCTTGGTTGTCGTAACTAGCGCGGGCGGGGTTTTGGCTTGGTCGGCTGCAACCAATAATGAATCGATGTCGGTTAGCAAATTAGCCGCTGCGCAAACGATTGATCGAGAAGCTCAAATCAAATACCAGGAAGCTTTAAAGGCTGCTGCCGAGCAGGCTGCCCGCGAAGCTGCCGAAAAAATCGCCCGCGAGGCCGCAGCGAAAAAAACGAATCAGGGGAATAGCAAACGAGTAACCTACAGCATCGCCATCAAAGGCAGCCCTGAGTCTAGCCTAAATGAATTTCGTGCACAGGCGGCCGAAACACTCAGCGACGCGCGCGGTTGGGCGCGAACGGGTATTTCTTTCCATGAAGTTTCAAGTGGTGGAGATTTCACGCTTTGGTTGAGCGAAGCGGCGCTGGTTCCTTCCTTTCAACCATCAATCTGCTCTACCGTGTATAGCTGTAGCATCGGTCGTAACGTGATTATCAACGACGCACGTTGGCGGGGTGCGACCGATTCGTGGAATAACGCCGGCGGCGGCTTGCGTGATTATCGTCACATGGTCATCAATCACGAAGTCGGTCACTTCCTCGGTCACCGCGACAACGAACGAGTTTGCGGCGGTGCCGGACAACTAGCACCACTCATGCAACAACAATCAATTGATCTGCGTGGTTGTACTTTTAATCCTTGGCCACTCGATGTGGAGTTATGGACAAATCGATGAGCAGGCAAAAACTCTGGTTCAAAAAACGCACCACTCGCGGTGGTCGTCGCGAAGTCAAAGGCAAAACCAAAATCACTCCGAAAAATGCCGTTCGCGAAATTTACAAAAACCAACGAGTGTATAGTCACTTTTTCCTAAAATTCACGTTATTTTTCGTGCTGGGATTAGTTTGGATTCGACTCGGTGTGCGACTGGGTCCCGTCGAAGTCCTCCCCATCGGCCTAGCGATCGGCCTCATTATCGCTTGTTTTGAAAAATTTCGGATTGGTCGTGGTATCGAATTTATCATCCTGATCGCTGCGGCTACCCTCAGCTACTTCACGCCGGTCGGCCTAGTTTTGTGATATACAATTAGACAGCAAAATATTGCTGCTGATGTTGGTCAGGCTGTAACGATTTACTAAAAACTCTTGCGCAGGGTGGAAAAATCTGCTACAATTAGACCGTAAATCAAACAAGCGTTCCTGAGGACGTTCGTAAGTCCCCTGTTAATTGCATCTTTGCAGAACAGCGGAAACTGCAAATTCTCAGGCGTTTTAAATGAAAGGACCAGAGCAACTTTTCCCGAACGGAAAAAATCTGCTGGACTAGAGGTATGAAAACCTTGATTGGTACCAAACTTGGTATGACCCAAATCCTGAGTGCAGACGGTGTGACGATTCCAGTCACGATTGTTCAGGCTGGTCCGTGTACCGTGACGCAGGTTAAATCGACCGATACCGACGGCTATAACGCGGTGCAAATCGGTTTTGGCGAAGGCAAAAATCCCACCAAGGCTGTCGCTGGGCATACCAAAGCCGCCAAAACTACCCCGAAAATCATCCGCGAAGTCCGCGTCGAGAACTTGCCCGAAATCTCTGTCGGTGATCAAATCACGACGGAGATTTTTAGTTTAGGCGATATCGTTGATGTAGCCGGAACGAGTAAAGGCAAGGGTTTTGCCGGCACTATCAAACGCCACAATTTCCACCGTCAACCCAAAACCCACGGCGGCAAAGGCGATACTCGAAAACCCGGCTCGATTGGTTCGATGTATCCCCAGCACGTCCTCAAAGGTCACCCGATGGCCGGCCAAATGGGCGCCGAGCGCGTGACTGTCAAAAACCTAACCGTCGCCTATATTGATAACGAAAACCACCTGATCGGCCTAAAGGGCGCTGTCCCTGGCCCACGAAAAGGGATTGTGGTTATATCCGGAAAGGCAGGGAAGTAATGCCTGAAACAACGAAAAAACCCGTCATTGCGAGGAGTGAAACGACGAAGCAATCCAGCAACAAGCCTGGATCGCCACGCTCCGCTCGCGATGACAACACTGCAAAACTAGACACGTCTATTTTCTTCAACGTCGATGTCAAAAACCACGAACTCCTAAAACTAGCCTACGAATCGTATTTGGCGGAAGGTCGGCAAGTTGGGGCGAAAACCCTGCGACGTGGCGAAGTCCGCGGCGGTGGGCGGAAACCTTGGCGGCAAAAAGGTACCGGTCGGGCACGTTTTGGCAGTTCCCGCAACCCGATTTGGCGTGGCGGCGGCGTGGTTTTCGGTCCATTGGGTAACGAGAACTATACCAAGAAAATTGCCAAAAATACCAAGAAGGTTGCTCTCAGGCAAGCTCTGACCTTGGCAAATCAAGCGGGAAAAATCACAGTTGCGGATTTCAAATTCGACGGAAAAGTTAAAACCGCTGTTAAATTCTTGACTACACAGAAAATCGCCGACAAACGCCGAATTTTGCTAATCGTCGACACCAAAACCCCCGAAATTTTGCGTTCTACCAACAACTTACCCAATGTCGAAGTTTTGAGCGCGAAATATCTAACTGTTTATCATATTTTGAACGCTGATGCGATAGTTATCACGTCGAAATCACTAGAAACTATCACCGACTGGCTGAAACCCACCGTCATTGCGAGGAGTGAAACGACGAAGCAATCCAGCAACAAGCCTGGATCGCCACGCTTCGCTCGCGATGACAGCAAGGAGGACAAATAATGTTAATCACCCCCCACGTCTCCGAAAAATCCTACAAACTAGCCACTGACAACGTCTATGTCTTTGACGTGCCGCTGACCGCCAACAAAGCCGAGGTTATCGCCGCTGTCGTGGCCGAAAATCCCGATGTCACAGTCCGCGATGTCCGCTTGATGATCACCAAAGGCAAGCCCAAAGCCGTCAACCGCGGCAAGCGTTCGCGTCCCGGCCAGACTACCCGCAAAGATACCAAAAAAGCCTATGTCACGCTATCCGATGGCAAAATCGAAATCGCCGCTTTCGCCGAGATCGAGAATCAGACCCAAGCCGCCGAGGCCGAGCAAATTAAGGCTTCTGACGTCACTGCGAGCGCAGCGAAGCAGTCCAGCGATAAAGCGAGTAAAATCACTCGCCGCCGCACTGGTCGCAGGGGGGATAGGTAGATGTTGTTATTTAAAGGGAAAAGAGCAGGCTGCTTGTCTGAGCGTAGCGAAGATCGGCTTTGCCGACAGCCGTTGAGAAAAACCGTAGGTTTGTCTCAAAACCTGGAAGGAGATAGATAATGGCTATTAAACCTTACAAACCCACCACCCCCGCCCGCCGAAAAATGACCACGCAGGATTTTGACCAGGTTACTACCAAAAAACCCGTCAAGTCCCTGCTAATCGCCAAAAAGCAAAAATCTGGCCGCAACAACACCGGTCGGATCACTGTGCGACATCGTGGCGGCGGTGCCAAAAAATTCTTACGCAAAGTCGATTTTTATCTCGCGGGTGGTGAATATACGGTCAAGGAAATTGAATACGCACCAGATCGCACCGCACGGTTAGCTCGCATCCAGGGTGAAGATGGCAATTTGCGCTATATTCCAGCACCGAACAATTTGAAGAAGGGCATGAAAATTCGCGCTAGCGAACATGGCCAGTCAGCTCCTGTCGAAATCGGCAATCGCCTGGCCTTGCGCGATATTCCGACCGGCTCGACGATTCATAACATCGAAATCACTAAAGGAAAAGGTGGTCAAATGGTTCGTTCGGCTGGCACACGGGCCCAATTGGCCGCCAAAGATGGCGATTACGCATCGGTGCGCTTGCCCAGCGGCGAAGTCCGCAAAGTTCGCCTAGATTGCTATGCCACGATTGGTTCAGTCGGCAACGAACAGCATCAAAATATCAAGATTGGTTCGGCCGGTCGTAAACGCCGCATGGGCATCCGCCCGACAGTCCGCGGTGTCGTCATGAACGCTGCCGACCACCCACATGGTGGCGGTGACGGCGGTCGCCACGGTTCTGGCAAAGCACCTCGTTCGCCGTGGGGTCAATTGACTCTGGGCTACAAAACCCGCCGCCGCAAATCAACCGATAAAATGATAGTTAAATCGAGGCATAATGCCAAGAGGAGAAAGTAATGAGTAGATCCCTTAAAAAAGGCCCGTTCGTGGATGCCAAACTAGCCAAAAAAGTCGCTGCATTATCGGCCGACGACCGCACAGTTATCAAAACTTGGGCACGGGCTAGCACAATTAGCCCGGAAATGGTCGGTAAAACCATTGCTGTGCACAACGGCAAAGTCCACGTACCGGTTTATATTTCCGAAAACATGGTCGGCCATAAACTCGGTGAATTCGCCCCCACCCGCAAATTCCGCAAACACGGAGGCAAGCAGAAATGAGTGAGAGTACCGTCAAAGCCTCCCTGCGCGATCTGCGCATGACACCGCGAAAGGTTTCCCTAGTTGCGGCACTAGTTCGCGGTCGCAGCGTCGACGATGCTTTGGTGATTTTGTCTCACACGCCGCGCCGCGCCGCCAAGCCACTAGCCAAACTAATTGCTAGCGCTCGCGCTAACGCGATCAATAATCATGGCCTCAAACCTGAAAATTTACGGATCGAATCAATTTCCGTCACTGCTGGTCCGCGTCTCAAACGCTATCGTCCAGTCTCGCGCGGTCGGGCTCATCCTTTCCAAAAACGCAACAGCCACATTTTCGTGACTATAACTGGAGAAGTGAAACCTGCCAAGAAACTGGAAAAAACTCCTGAGAAAAAATCTGAGATTAAGGGAGAGGAGAAGAAATCATGAAAGCACTTAGTTGCGGGGAGGTTGCATAATGGGCCAGAAAGTTAATCCAATCTCAATGCGGCTCCAGGTCACCAAAAACTGGGCTAGCAAATGGTTCGCCGGTGGCAAAAAAGATTTCGCCAAATGGCTGGCAATCGATTTGGCTGTCCGCCGCGCCATCGAGAAAAAATTCGAAACTCGCGCCGTCATCAACCACATCGACATCGAACGCAGCGCTAGCCAAACGACGATTACCATCTGGACGAGCAAGGCCGGCGTGGTCATCGGTCGCCAGGGTGCTGGCGTCCAAGAACTGCGCGTCGAACTCGAAAAAATTATCGGTGCGCCGGTCCGCCTCAATATTGAGGAAGTGCGAAAACCCGATTTAGCCGCCAAAATCGTCGCCGAAAACATCGCGCGCCAGCTCGAGCGCCGCATCAATTTCCGCCGCGCCATGAAAATGGCCATTCAAAACGTCATGAGTGCTGGTGCCAAAGGCGTACGTATCGAAATCGCCGGCCGTTTGAACGGTGCCGAAATGTCTCGTCGCGAAAAACTGATCGAAGGTTCTGTGCCACTGCACACCCTGCGCGCTGATATTTCTTACCATATGGCGGTTGCTAAAACCCAGGCCGGCACGATCGGTATCAAAGTTTGGATTCATAAAGGGGAGATGAGGTAGGTTATGCTGCTGCCCAAGAAAACTAAATTTAGAAAAGCCTTCAAGGGTCGCAATCCTGGTGTCGCAGCACGCTGTAATTATATTGCTTTTGGCGATTATGGTCTGCAAAGTTTGGACAACGAACGGATCACTTCACGCCAAATCGAAGCGGCCCGCCGAGCGATTTCCGGTCATACCAAACGCGGCGGCAAAATCTGGATTCGAATTTTCCCACAAATTCCTGTCACCAAAAAACCTTTGGACGTCAAAATGGGTTCTGGCAAAGGTTCGCCCGAATATTGGATCGCCCGTGTCAAAACAGGTACTATCCTCTTTGAAATCAACGGCGTCGACGAAACAACCGCCCGCGAAGCCATGCGCCTCGCCGGCCACAAATTACCAGTTCGCACTCGATTTGTTAAAAAAGAGGAGACGACATAATGGCTGACAAGAAGATCAAGAAAATCACGGCCAGTGACAAGAAAACTGTTACTAACTCGATGGCGGATTTACGAAAACTCTCTGCTCAGGAACTGCAGCAGAAGTTACAAACGATCCGCGCTGATCTACTCGCGGCCCAAAAATCCCTGCGGGCCAATGAACTAGTCAACCCACGCGTCATCAGAAGGACCAAAAAAGAGATCGCTAGGATCATGACTGTCATTGCCGAAATGTCATCATCGCGACCAAATGACAATGTATCCACCGACGTCATTGCGAGGAGTGAAACGACGAAGCAATCCAGCAATAAACCTGGATCGCCACGCTCCGCTCGCGATGACAAGGGCAAGAAAACCGTGAAAGGAGTTAAATAATGGCACGAAAACTATCTGGCGTCGTCACATCCGACAAACAGGACAAAACCATCGTGGTCACCGTCACCCGTCGCGAAACTCACCCAATTTATGGCAAAAGTTTCCTAGTTAGCAAAAAATTCGCCGCCCACGACGAAAAAAACGAAGCCAAAATCGGCGACAAAGTTATCATCGCTGAATCCAAACCGATTAGTAGGAATAAATCCTTCGTCCTAGAATCCATCACCGAACGCGGCCATGAAATCGTCGAAATCGCCAAAACCGAGGTTGAAAAGGAAGTCGAAGCCAAACTCGCCGAAAAAGCCGAGAAAACCGCCGCCAAGAAAGCCGAAGAAGAAGCCGTCATTGCGAGGAGTGAAACGACGAAGCAATCCAGCAATAAGCCTGGATCGCCACGCTCCGCTCGCGATGACAAGGAGAGCGACAAATGATCCAGCAAGAATCAAGATTAAAAGTCGTCGACAATTCCGGTGCCAAAGAAATCCTTTGCATCCGCGTGCTCGGCGGCACGCGTCGACGTTATGCCCGCGTCGGTGATATCATCGTCGCCACTGTCAAAGAAGCCGATCCGCACGGCAATACCAAGAAAAAATCCGTCGTCCGTGCCGTGGTGGTTCGCACTCGCGACCAGATCAGGCGAAAAGACGGCAGTACCATTAGATTCGACGACAACGCCGCAGTTTTGATCAACGACGACAAACAACCCATCGGCACCCGCGTTTTCGGCCCAATCCCGCGTGAACTGCGTGATATGGGGTATAGCAAAATCGTGTCACTAGCACCGGAGGTACTCTAATGAAAAGAATTATGAAAGATCAGTTAGTGAAAATAATTGCCGGCAACCAAAAAGGCAAAGTCGCTAAAGTCACACGCATTAACGGCCAGAAAATCTATCTGGAAAACATCAATGTTCGTACTCGCCACATCGCCCCAAATCGCCTGAACAAGCAAGGCGGCAAGAAAGACGTGCATCTACCGATTGATATCAGTAATGTCGCGTTGATCCACGACGGCAAAGAGGAAACCAGCAAGATTACTTATAAAATTTCTGATGATAAGAAAATCAGAATCGCCAAGAAAACTGGAAAGGAGATAAGGTAATGGCTGAAGAAACTACTTCAAATGTCACTGCGAGCACAGCGAAGCAGTCCAGTGCAACTAAGAATAGCCCTGGATTGCCACGTCCCGCCACGCATTCGCTCGCGGCTAAAGGCGCTCCTCGCAATGACAACTTTATTCCTAGATTAAAAACACTCTACCGCGACCAGTACGCCAAAGAACTGATGAAGGATTTGAGCATCAAAAACCTCCACGATGTGCCGAAACTGGAAAAAATCATCGTGGCAGCGGGGACTGGTCGGGGTAAGGACGACAAGAAGCACCAGGAAATCGTCGGGATTACTCTGCGGAAAATCACCGGTCAGCAACCGACCGAGCGGATCGCTAAAAAATCGATCGCCAGTTTCAAGATCCGAAAAGGCATGGGTGCCCCCTTAGGCCATATGGTGACGCTGCGGGGCGATCGGATGTATGAATTTCTCGATCGGTTGGTCAATGTGGCGATGCCGCGGATTCGCGACTTTCATGGTGCCAGCGCCCGCGCGTTCGACGGCCAGGGCAACTACACTCTGGGCATCACCGAACAATCGATTTTCCCCGAACTGACGTTCGAAGACACCGCCGTGTTGCATGGCCTACAGGTAACTTTCGTCATCAGCGGCGACAATCCCGCACAAAGTCGTGCTTTACTAGAAAAATTCGGAATACCATTTGAGCGTGATGCGAAAGGAGGCAAATAATGGCTAAAAAATCAATCCTAGCAAGAGACGCCAAACGGGCAAAAATGATCGACAAATATGCCGCTAAACGGGCTGAACTCAAAGCCGCCGGCGATAACGAAGGCCTCCAAAAACTGCCACGCAATAGCTCACCGACTCGTCACAAGAATCGTTGCAACGAAACCGGTCGCCCACGGGCTTATATGCGGAAATTTGGCCTTAATCGAATCAGTTTCCGCGAACACGCCAGCCAAGGCGAAATCCCGGGTGTAACAAAGGCAAGTTGGTAAAGGAAGGAGGAAAAATATGAGTTTACAAAGTACGGATCCCATCGCTGACCTCCTGACGCGCATCAGGAACGCGATTAGCATCGGCAAAAACGAAGTTCGTGTGCCAATTAGCAAAATGAAATTAACGGTTGCCAAAGAATTGGTGCGCACCGGTTATCTAGCGGATGCTAAAACCGTCAAAGCCACGCCGCGTGATGAACTAGTCATCCTAATTAATAACGAGGGCGAAAATCCAACCATCACCGAAATCGCCCGCGTTAGCAAACCTGGCCGTCGAGTTTATGCCCGCGCTGCCGATATCCCGCGCGTCAAATCTGGCCGTGGTGTGATGCTAGTGAGCACGAGTCGCGGCATCATGACCGGTGCCGAAGCCATTAAAAATCGCCTCGGTGGCGAGTTAATTTGTAAGGTGTATTAAGGAAAGGAAAAGAATGAGTCGAATCGGAAAACTACCAATCGCCATCCCGGCGGGTGTGACAATCACGGTTCCCGTCACCACTGCTAAAGCAGATGGTGAGGGACAGGCGATCATTGTCGAGGGCCCGAAGGGAAAATTGGAACAATTCACCATGCCCGCCATCGATGTCAAAATCGATGGCGACCAAGTGATCGTGACGCGGGCGAATGATGAAAAAATGGTCAAGGCCAAGCACGGCCTGATGCGATCCTTACTCAATAATATGATCGTCGGTGTGACGGCAGGTTTCGAGAAAAAACTCGAAATCAACGGTGTCGGTTTTCGCCTGAATAGCAAAGGCCCACAAGAAATCGAAATGAACCTAGGTTTTTCGCATCCCGTGACGTATCGAGCACCGAGTAGCGTGACTTTGAGCGTCAACAAAATGGAGATTACTGTTTCGGGCATCTCCAAACAACAAGTCGGCCAAGTCGCCGCCGAAATCCGTGCGCTTAAAAAACCCGAACCCTACAAAGGCAAAGGTATCAAATATATTGACGAGCAAATCAGGCGTAAAGCCGGAAAGGCAGGTAAATGATGCCGAAAATCTTGAACAAGCAACTCCGCAAGAGCCGTGTCCGCGCCAAAGTCACCGGTACGGCCGAGCGACCACGACTAAGTGTGTTTATATCGAACACCAATATCAGTGCACAAATTATTGATGATGTGGCCGGCAAAACGCTGGTTTCGGCGACATCGGTCGGTGCTAAACAAACTGGTACGATGACCGAAAAAGCCGCCGCGATTGGCCAGGAAGTTGGTACCAAAGCGAAAAAAGCCAAGATCAAATCAGTAGTTTTCGACCGCAATGGCCGTTTGTATGCTGGTCGATTAAAAGCCCTAGCGGACGCCGCCCGGGCGGAAGGATTGGAGTTTTAAAAATGACCATCGAGCGTACTGTTGTTAGTGATTATTTCATAGATGAGAGATTGAATATTTGCGTACCAATAACAGTTGCCAACGCAGGGTGGATCGAGGCATTCGAAACTTGTTCATGGTATCCTAATATAACCGAGTGCAAAGGGCCGTGTTATACATATATCTCAAAAGAGAGTGGAGAAGAAGTATCGTTCTGCCCAGCCAAGGAGCTTATAAAACTGACTCAGATTATCAAAGGGCTCGAAGGGCTCATATAAGACATAACAAGAAGAGAAGGAGACTAACCTATGACCGACGAACCCAAAAAACCCGAACAACCAAAACGCCAATTTGGCGGCGCGACGAATTTTAGTAGTGAAAATATGTCCCGCGATAATCGTGACAACCGTGATAACCGCGGCAATCGTGGTCGTCGTGATGATCGAAATCGTGGCGATCGACGTGACAATAACCGACACGGTCGTCGCGACAACAAACCGACCGAGGAGAAAATCTTTGAGGAACAAACCATCGCCGTTGATCGCGTTAGTCGTACCGTTAAGGGCGGTCGACGTCTACGTTTCAAAGCCCTCGTCGTCGTCGGTGATAAAAAAACCAAGGTTGGCATCGGTATCGCCAAAGGCCGCGATGTCCAACAGGCCGTTGAAAAGGCAACGGGTGTGGCCAAAAAACACCTGATTACCATTTCGATTGACAAAACGACCATCCCGCACGAAGTCGAAATCAAATCCACTGGCGCGCACGTGCTACTCAAACCGGCCGCGCCCGGTACCGGTATTATTGCTGGTGGTGTGGTGCGTTCGATCATCGGCGTGACCGGCATCTCCGATCTGCTCAGCAAGAGTCTCGGCTCGACCAACAAAGTCAACATTGCTTATGCGACGATCAAAGCCCTGCAAAACCTCGTGCCGAAAAACGAATGGCTCGGCGCCAACAAGGATAAACTAACAAAGTCCGTCACTGCGAGCGCAGAGAAGCAGCCCAGTGCGGCTAAGAGCGATTCTGGATCGCCACGCCGAACAAGTTCAGTTCGCGATGACAGTACCAAGGGAGAGAAATAAAATGACTAAATATAATGAATTGAATCTGAGCGCCAATCGTAACAGAAAACGCGTTGGTCGCGGCATTAGTGCGGGCGGCGGGAAAACTGCTGGTCGGGGCACCAAAGGTCAAGGTTCGCGCACGGGCAAGAAACTTCGCCCAACTTTTGCCGGTGGTCAATTACCGATCGTCCAAGGCATCCCAAAACTACGCGGTTTCAAGAGTAAACGCGTGCCTGCCCAAGTGGTCTACGCGGATGAATTGAACACCATCAAAGGTGCGAAAATCGACAACTTTACACTGTTCGAGGCCGGTCTCATCACCACACCGCATCACACTGTCAAAGTCATTGCTCGCGGTGATTTAACCTCGAAAGCCACCATCGAAATCGCCGCCATGTCCGCCTCGGTGCAAAAACAGCTAGAAAAAAACGGTGGCAAATTCATCAAAACCGCCGTACCACTCCAAAAATCGACCAAGGTCAAAGAAACCAAGCCCGAAAAAACCGCCAAAACGTCCCGATAGAAATATGCTACAATAAAGATATGCTCCAGTAGCTCAGTGGATTAGAGCATCTGTCTTCGGAACAGAGGGTCGGCGGTTCGAATCCGTCCTGGAGTACCATATTAAACTATGAAGTCATTAAACGGTCAAGAGCTCGCGGATTTTATCAAGGAACGTCAAGCACGCCAAGTGCGGGGCCTGATCCAACATGATCAAATCAAACCAAAACTGGCGATTATCCAAACTGTGGATAACTCGGTGGTTAATACTTATGTGGGGCTCAAAAAAACCTATGGCGCAGATATTTTGATCGACGTCGATGTCTATAAAATTCCTCAGAGTATGGCTTTGAATCAGATCAAGAAATTGAATAATGATCCTACGGTACACGGCATCATTGTTCAACTACCGATTGAAAATCCCGACGAAGTGGACGAAATTTTGAACACTATCGCGCCGACGAAGGACGTCGATGGTTTGGGCAAGGACGCGATTTTTGATCCAGCTACACCGACAGCGATTAATTGGCTACTGACCGGATACGATATCGATCTAAAACAAAAGATCGCCATTGTTGGTAATGGTCGATTAGTCGGCAAACCGCTAGCGCGGATGTGGCGAAATTCTGGCCTAGATGTCGTGGTCCTGGATTCCAAAACTGAAGATATGCCTGATAAGTTACGCAGTGCCGATATTATCGTGACGGCGACCGGTGTGCCGGGCTTGATCAAATCGAACGATATTAAAACTGGCGCAGTAGTGGTTGACGCGGGAACGGCCGATGCCCACGGTGAAGTCGTCGGTGACGTCGCGCCGGATGTACGCTCTCGCACCGATGTGATGATTACGCCAAAACAGGGTGGAGTCGGACCATTGACGGTGGCGGCGTTAATGGATAATGTGATTCGCGCAGCGCGCGGTACTATTGTCTTGGTTCAATAGGTGCAACGCCAATAGTTTTCTTGACCTGTTCGACGACCTGACTGGGTGTCATGTCGGCCTTGATAATATATTTTTCGATACCGAGCGCGGCCAAATCTTTCGGCGCTTCCTGTTGACCAAGGTTCGTCAGAACGATTACTGGGATATCCTGACCACCGGGCAATTTCCGAATACGTTTCAGAGTTTCCGCACCATTCATCTCAGGCATTTGCAGATCGAGCAAAATCAGATCAGGCATGTGTCGCGACACCATCTCCACACCCGATTTCCCATCCGCCGCGACCTGGATATCAAAATCCTCAGACTCGAATTTCATGCGATACATCTGGGCGATAGTCTGGTCGTCTTCGATGATGGCTATGCTAATTGTCGGGCTCATGATACAATTGTAACACAGAATGTGGTGAGTAGTTAAATAAGAAAATTGGAAAGGAGAATTAGTTAGTGGGTGTTGCTAGTGTTATAGAAGGGAGGAAGGCTAGAGAGTTTGAATCGCAGTATAGTTTTCCGTATGAAATTGTTGTACATGACGACGAGGCAGATAAATACGCTGCAGATCATCCAGATAGCGTACAGCTTGCGTACGAAGGAATGATTGAGGCAACTGAGCTGGCGTATGATGACATAAGGGCAGGTCATCCAGAATGGAAATCGGGAACGAAGGAAGCACTTCGCCGTGCTCCAGGAGTGAAAGAATGGTTTCCTTACCTCAACACAGATCTATCTTTGTACTTTTTATCTTATCCTAAAGAAAATCTATTGGTACCAGGAATTCCACTCCCAGAAGATTTAAAAGAGTGGCAGAATTTACTGATTGGTATTGGTATACGCGAACGTATGGCGCGCTTCAAGAGTAGCACAATAGATGCGGCAATCGCCCATGCTGAAAAAGAAGGCGTGAATGGCCAACGCTTTAACCAATTGGAGTTAGGTTGTGGCAATGGTCGTAATGCGTTGACGATCCTAAGAGAGATCATTGAGCTAGGTCATAACGCCCACTTTACGCTCCTGGACAGTCAGTCAGTTAGTCTAGAGCGTGCGGTCCAATATGCTACAGAGATGAATATTCCTGGTGATAATTATCAGATTATGGAAGGTGACCTTTTCTCAATTAACGGAATTTTAATTAAGAAAGTGGGCGGAACAGCAATAGGGAGCACTACTTCTGGTGTTAACCTTGACAGCATTTCCAGCCTGGATATTCCCGTTCGCTTTCATCGGATCAACGATAGTGGCGTAACAGGATGCTATGCATTCGAAGATGAGTGGGAGCAAAGTGAAGTTAGTAGTTTCGGACCAGCACTAGACACACCGCTACGCCGCGCTGGGCAGATAACCCTCATGCAAGAAATCTGGAAATATCTTGAAAAAGGCGGGTCATATATGCGAGACTCCATGAATTTAGTGAATCCAATTAACCCTGATGGGCAACTTCCACTGGTTGACTATTTGCGTCATGTCATTAATTGGCAAGGTTTAGTCCCGACTACTATCCATGGAGATCAAGGGATAGAGGGAGAGATCGGCATGCTACCAATGATAGAAAAAGCACAACTATCTGGTTTGGCGAAAGTTATTGTTCATATATCGCCAAACGGTGTATTCAACTGTTACGAATTGCTTAAAGCAGCATAAGCGTATATACTGTTAGTGATGAAACCTGAGGGCTTCCCACTACTACTTGCAGTTATGACGATGATCATCCAGGGATTACTAGTGGTCTTTAGCCGAATATCTGCAGTCCAAAAAACCTTTTTTACTGTTGGCGTTGCGTTTTGTTCCATGTGGGCGATAGGCGTACTATTTTTTCTCAACACAACTAGTAACTCAAACTTGGGATTCTGGGCTGATGTCTACTACGTAGCAGCAGCGGGCATTGCGTGGGAGTGCATTCCATTATCACAGGCGTTGGTTGGCAAAACACCAAGACGAGTAGTCGCGTCTGCGGCTATATCATTCATACCGTTTCTGTTATTAATGTTACTAGTCATTTTACCACCGGATGGTCTGATAATCTCAACGGTTACCGGAGAGTATAATTTGGTGCATTTAAACTACATCTATTATTCTATCTACACCCTTTATTTCATAGAATACTGTATAGTGTCATGCATCATCCTATATAATGGCTACAAGAGAGCCACTAGCAAACTAGAAAAAAACCGCATACTCTACATTCTGATATCATACGTACTATCATTAACATTTGGTGGGATTTTCAATTTGCTTTTGCCGTGGCTGGGGAACTACACATTAATATGGGCCGGTCCGTTGGGCTTAGTTATATTCGTGTTAGTAACATATATCGCGACTACCAGATACCGACTGTTTAACGTTAAACTATACGTAGCACGCGCTCTGGCCTTGGCTACAGTGTTTCTATCTCTCGTCGCCAGCTACCTGTTAATTATCAGTGCTCTTTATGCGAGTAACGGGGTAGAGATTGTCAAAATACTCACCAATGTTGTGGTCACGCTAGTCTTTTCGGTTGTAGCATACCTTGCTTTTCGTACCACAATTTATATTACTGGCCGACGGTTCGGAGGAGGTCTGATGACTGATAATCTGGTATACCAGGTATCACTCAGTATTTTGCGTAATACCAATGCCCACCAGATATTACATGCTGCCGCGGACACGGTGGCGTTGCACATGCGTGTCAGCGAGGTCTCTCTAGCTATACTAGACAAGACATCGAATAATTTTTATGCAACCACCGACACTGACACGGAACCACTCAAACAACTTATCGAACAGGTTGCTACCTATATGGACAAACAGAAAGTGGATGCCATCGTCACGGAAGAGTTAGAGATTGATAGTGACCTGTACGACTTGCTGTCAGATAGGGATGTCTCAATGATTGTACGTTCCACTATTTTGCCTACTACTAGCAACGTGGCAACATATGCTGTGGTCAAGCGTTTCCCACTACGGACTTATTCTGATAAAGAACTGGACGTCTTGAAAACCATTGTTTATGTAATCCGAGTCGCCGTTGATAATGCAGTTTATTACGAACGAATCCAAAACTTTAACCAAGAACTGGAGGCGCGGATTACTGAGGCGACGGCTAACCTGCGGGCGACTAATCGTAAACTCAAAAAACTCGATGCGACCAAGGACGACTTTATTTCGATGGCGTCACATCAATTGCGAACGCCGCTGACGAGTGTCAAAGGTTACGTTTCGATGTTGCTCGATGGCGACTTTGGGCGTTTGTCGGCAGAACAAAAGAAAGTTCTGGGCGAAGCCTATGCCAGCAGCGATCGCATGACGTTCCTGATTGATGACTTTCTCGATGTCTCGCGATTGCAGCTAGGTAAATTTAGTCTACAGAAAATCCCAACTAGACTGGATCAAATCCTTGAATCAGAGATTTTGCAACTGAAAACTACTGCTAGTGTTCGGAATATCGGAATCGAGTGCAAAACGCCGGATGAATTACCGGTGCTGGATCTGGATTCTAGCAAACTACGTCAAGTGATGATGAATATGATCGACAACGCGATTTACTATTCGCGCGAAGGTGGTGAGATTGTCGTCAGTCTATCTAAACAACGTGGCCAAGTCATTTTCACCGTCAAAGACCAAGGTATCGGCGTGCCGCGCGCTGAACAACATAAATTATTCACGAAATTCTATCGAGCGTCGAATGCTCGCAAAGCCCGTCCCGACGGTAGTGGCGTTGGTTTATATGTCGCCCGCAAAGTCATCGTGGCACACGGCGGATCTTTGATTTTTGAAAGTAAAGAAAACAGCGGTAGCACATTCGGTTTTCGTCTACCGATCCAGACAGACACCGATTAACTTCGGATGGCGATAACGGCCTGCACGATCAAAAAGATGACCACACCAACTACGACTATAGCGATAGCGGCGCGTTTGAGAAACTGACGATGATCATATAGCCACTGTTTGAGCGGACTGCGAACGACTGCGTTAACTTTGCGGATACGCACCAGATTATCGGTCGATTTGGCATCTTGGCCAGTGTATTTTTTATTACGCTTCTTCTTGGACTTGCTCATATTTCCATTTTACTACGAAGTAAATGAAAAGAAAAACCGTTTCTATTCTTTCAACAATACCGTATAATATTCACATGGTGCATCAACCAAAAGACAGTGTAATACTAGAAACCACCGATCTTTATGATTCTATTGTCAGATTCAATAAAAACAACTATAATAAACACGAGGGTAAACATCCGGAATTGAGACAAAAACAATTCTGCCCAGGACAAATAATCATGGCTCTAAAAACTCCATCGTTCGTAATAAAAGGTCGCAACCCAGATACTCTGTGCTATTATTTCGAACTGTTTAGAGTCCGTGATGTAATTAAGCTAGTCAAAGTTGTGGTACTAGAGACCAATCGGCATAGCCCCAATGACCCTCATTGCGTGATTAAAACTGCCTTTAAAACAGATCATGTCCAGGAATTAAAGTACGGTTATGAACCAATGTGCTATAATAATTATAAATTAAGTAGGAGAATGTATGGCTAAAGAACTCAAGTTAGACAAAGCAAAAATCCTCTCCCAGTTGAGGGACTTGCAGAGTGTATCTGGCGAGTGGGTGTTAGAATATGACCCAGATGTCGACCAGTTGTTCTTTGGCGTGAAAAGAGTGCCCAAAGGATCGTTCCTAGTCCAACTAAGCGATGAGATAAATTTGTTTCTCGATAAAAACTCGAAGTTGAGTGGCATGTTCATTGAGTATTTCAAGGACAACTACCTAGAACACAACAAGGAGCTAATACCCGTACTGCAATCCTTAGAGGATGGTGGCTCTGTTCCGTCGGAGATCCAAGAGATAGAGAGAGTTGCATTAGAAAAAGACCTGTTTTTCGAGGCACTAGCTTCGTTAGTAGACAGAGATGAAATCGTGACTGCTGTGGCTTGACTTATTTCTTAATGGCAGTGACGAAATATGACTGCTATGGACATTTCGCAGCGGTTATCATACAATATCCGCAGAACTTGGCAGGGTCTCATCGTCTAATGGTTAGGACACTAGGTTTTCATCCTGGCAATCCGGGTTCGATTCCCGGTGAGATCACCAAAAATGCGATTTTTTGAGATTTTGGCGGATTTCCCGCCAATTTTTCTTTTGTTTCTTTTAATTTTTGCCAAAGGCAAAAATGGCTCTCTGAAAGGGGGCAGAGAGCCGTTTTTAATTCGGGGGAAAGGTTGTTTTGGTTGGGGTTGGGGGTGGCGGATTTACCTATTAAAAACAGGTTCGAGCCAAAGATTTCCAACAAAACTGCTTTTTGACCATCAAAATCGTTGCTTTCTCGCAAACAACAGATAGATTTTGCGATTTCAAGCCAATTTCGCATAGGTTCGATCCAACAATTTTGGTTGCGAGTTATGTTCGCCAAACTATCTTCTAAACTTTTCTTTTCTCCCAAAATATCGGACTTTTTGGCAAGGAAAGTTTGGCGATCAATGTCTTGGTCTAAATAACTATCTAGCAAAATCTTCTGTTTAGCGATTAAATGCGCAATTTGCCCTCGCAACTTTTCACTAACTGACAGATTTTCCGCATTTTCGGCGGTTTCACTCTCGGCGATTTTGTCGTTCATATACGCAAATACCTCTGTTGGCATTTCGTAGTCGCCAAGCAATGCCGAAAGTTGCGGAATTAGTATATTTTCCCTAACTGCTGGCTCAACGCATTTAATCATTTTGTGTTTGCGAGTGCAACGATAATAAGTCCAAGTATGGCTATTGCCGTTTTTCTGCGTCTTGCGCTTTGTTTCGGCGGTAATACGCATACCGCAATGACCGCAACGCAGTAGTCCAGTAAAAGCAATCGGCGTACCCTTTGTCGGTTGCCTATGACCCCGGCGCTCAATAACTACCTGAACTTTGTCCCATAGCGATTTTGACACAATGGGCTTGTGGCGACCCTCGTGGATTTCGCCACCATAAATGAAATGTCCATAGTAGAAGGGGTTTTGTAAAATCGCTTTGACTTGATCGTCGGAAAACAGTTTTCCACCACGAGTGATTGCGCCGTTTTCTTTTAAGAATATGGCGATCTTTTCCATAGTCTGATTGCCTTTGGCGTATCGCTCAAACATTTCTAGCGCAAGTGGCGCATATCTTTTGTCCAAAATAATTGTTTTGTTTCGAGTGTCGTTCAGATAGCCAAAGGGCGCAACTGACGGAAAATCGCCATTTCTAACTTTTGCTCGCAAACCACGCTTTGTATTTTCGGACAAATTATCTACATAGTATTTCGACTGACCAAACATTATGTTTAGCATAAACTTGCCCTGAGAAGTGTTTTCAAACTGAAAAATTGGAAAGCGCAAGAAATTGAGAACTGTTTGGTCTAGTAAATAGATAATTTGTCCGCCGTCAATGGAGTTGCGAGCCAGCCTGTCGGGGTGCCAAGCCAAAATGCCGTTGGCTTCGCCGTTTTGTATTCTCCCCAGCATTTCATTAAAAACAGGTCTGCCCGGCATTTTGGCGGTGCGTTTTTCTATCATCTCATCAATGATAAACAGGTTTTGATCTTTGGCAAACTTGCGGAGTTCCGCCAACTGTGCCTCAATAGACAAAACCTGTTTATCTTCCGTGTCTGTGCTTTTGCGCACATAAAGAATATATCTTTCCACTTTTCCTCCTTATTAGTTCCAAAAAGCCGTGTTGGTTGCACACAATTCAGAACTAACCAAATCGTTTTTCCAACACGGCTTTTCAGACCAAATAAATCGGCTAGTTCCTATTAAATTGTGTGCATAATCATTATATCAGTTTGGCTCACTTTCGCAAAACGAAAGAAATCCGCCACTCCCAACCCCAACCAAAACAACCTTTCCCCCGAATTAAAAACGGCTCTCTGCCCCCTTTCAGAGAGCCATTTTTGCCTTTGGCAAAAATTAAAAGAAACAAA
>JGI24702J35022_10000685_pt1 | contig 20647 bp, 36 predicted proteins | sample TergutTh196P4_FD_35022 | JGI IMG/M metagenome (IMG submission 35022)
CGCCTCCGGATAAACTATGCACCGAGCTTTTTCTTTTCTTCAATAAGCCGGTTTTACTTAGGCTGAATGTTATCCTGCGCTCAATCTCATCAGGGGAAAGACATTGATTTTCCAATGCAAACGCGGCATCGTCCTCAACCGTAACTCCAACTATCTGGCTTTCAGGATTTTGAAAGACCATGGCTACTTTAACACGAACACTTGCCACGTTTTCCGGGATAGCAACGTCAAGTCCAAAAACATGACAAACGCCCCGTCCAGGCTTCAACAGGGCGTTTAATAACTTTAACAGAGTCGACTTTCCCGATCCGTTTCTTCCTATAATAACAAGCCATTCACCGCTTTTGCAATCCAGAGTTATATCGTCCAGCACAGGAGAATCCATCTCTCTGTATGAAAACGAAACTCCTTCAAGAACAAACGCTTTATCAGCCGATTTGTTACTTTCCTTCAACAAGCTGAATAACTGCCATCTGCGCCCCATCTCCTAAACGGGGGGCAAGTTTGACTATACGGGTATATCCACCTTTTTCGAAAGATGAATATTTTGGCGCCAATTCGTTAAACAGTTTAAGTGAAGCATCTTTATGCGGCATTTTCTGACGGACTATCCGACGGTCATTTATTGTGCCGCCTCGCGCTCTGGTAATAAGTTTTTCTGCAAAACTACGCAGTTCTTTGGCGCGAGTGATAGTCGTCGTTATGCTGTCATGAATAAATAAACTTGCCGCAAGGTTTCCAAGCATAATCATTCTATGGCTGCCATATCGACCAAGTTTTCTTTTGTCGATGCGATGTCTCATTGCTAATAATCCTCCTTTTCCTTATTGTTACTTCTGAGTTGCAATCCAGAAGACTCAAGTTTTTCAACTATTTCTACAAGCGATACCTTGCCGAGATTTCTAATTTTAAGGAGGTCTTCATGTGAACAACGTACAAGATCTGCCACAGTACGGATTCCTCCGCGCATCAGACAATTTTCACTGCGGATGGATAACTCAAGCTCCTTAACTGAGCGGTTCAAAAGCATATCACGTTCATATGTTCCGGTAAGCGTACGATTTGCGCCCCCGGATAAATCAGGTTCGCCAACTATATTGCAGAATTGCGCAAGATCAGATATAAGATAACTAAAGTATCCTTCTAAAATTTTTGATGCCTCATGCGTTGCCATTTCAGGTGTAATTATTCCATTTGTCCATATATAGAGTAAAAGTCTTTCAAAATCCGTTCGCTGACCTACGCGAGCAGCTTCAATCTCATAATTCACACGCAGAACGGGAGAGTAAATTGCGTCAACCAGCAAAGCGTCTATCGGAAGCCATACAGGCTTCGGGCGCTCGTTTGATACATAGCCAACCCCATGCTCTACATATAAATCCATTTCTAAATGCCCGCCTTCTCCCAGCGAGCAAATTTTCGCTTCAGGATCGACAAATTCAATCTCACTGTCCGGTTGAATAGATTTCGCCCTGACGTCACATGGTCCATCAACTTCGATCCTTAGAGTTTTCAAATCAGTACTGTGCGAGAGGACAGGAACATGTTTCAGATTCATAAGTATCTCTATTACATCCTCTCTTACTCCCGGCACAGTACTAAACTCATGCAACACTCCGTTTATACGAACCGCTGTAATAGCTGCGCCTCGAATTGACGAGAGCAACACTCGCCTCAGAGCATTCCCCAAGGTCATCCCGTATCCTCTTTCCAATGGTTCTAAAGAGAGCACAGCGTATGTGGAACTGCTCTCTGTAACACGAATTTCTGGACGCAACAATTCCACTGCCACCAACACCTTTCTGTTCTTTTAACGAGCGTAAAACTCTACAACAAGCTGTTCTGTCACTGGAGCATCAACCTGTTCGCGTGTTGGGACAGAGATAACTTTTCCCTCAAATTTTGCAGCGTCAAACTCAAGCCAGTCGGGTGTTCCTCCGCCTTTTTTAGCAGCAGCAGCTTCTGCATTATCTTTAATAACAGGAATCGTCCGGCTTTTTTCCTTTACGGTTACAACATCTCCAGTTTCAACTAGATAGCTTGGAATATCAACTTTTTTGCCGTTTATCAGGAAATGTCCATGCAAGACAAGTTGGCGCGCCTGGGCGCGACTAACTCCTAATCCTAGGCGAAGAATAACATTATCAAAGCGGCGTTCAAGCAACTGTAGGAAATTGTGGCCAGTCTGTCCATGCATTTTTTCAGCAATACTATAAAAACGACGGAATTGCGATTCCTGAACTCCATAAAAACGGCGAAGCTTTTGCTTCTCTCTAAGGCGAATTCCGTATTCGCTTACTTTCGCTCTTGGTCTGGATACTTTTTTGCCCTTTCCATCTCCGGACTCAGACCTGGTTAATGCACACTTTTCTGTGTAACAACGATCACCCTTCAAAAACAATTTGGCGCTCTCCGCTTTACAAAATCTGCATACCGGACCAGTATATCTACTCATATTCTCCCACTCCTTTGTCTACACTCTGCGCCGTTTTGGCGGACGACATCCATTATGCGGCACCGGAGTAGTATCCCGAATCAAATTAACCTGAAGCCCAGCCGTTTGTAAAGAACGAATTGCAGACTCACGCCCTGGGCCAGGTCCCTTGACTATAACATCGAGCTCTTGCATTCCATTGTCTTGCGCTACCTTCGCAACATTTTGAGCTGCAATCTGCGCTGCGAACGGGGTTGATTTTCTTGTTCCCTTAAAACCAACGTTCCCGCCTGAAGCCCAGGATATAATATTTCCNCCTTTATCGCTTATGCAAACAATGGTATTGTTAAAAGTTGAGTAGATATGCGCTACTCCATAACTTATATTTTTCTTCTCGCGCTTTTTACCTCTTGTGCGACCGCTTGCACGCTGTTTAGCCACCCAAAAAAACCTCCTTTATTTCCCTGCTTGCTTTTTGTTAGCAACAGTACGACGCGGTCCTTTACGAGTCCTCGCGTTTGTCTTTGTCCTCTGCCCACGTACAGGAAGCCCAAGCTTATGACGTATTCCGCGATAGCAGCCTATGTCTATCAGCCGTTTAATACTCATAGAAACTTCTCTGCGTAGATCTCCTTCAACTTTAATATTTTCCTCTATTTCACGACGAATCTTCTGTGCATCTTCCTCAGATAATGCTTTAACCCTGACGTCAGGGTTCACTCCCGTCTTTGCAAGAATTTTCTTAGCTGTAGGAAGCCCAATCCCAAAAATATAGGTAAGCCCTATTTCTATACGTTTATCCTTCGGAAGATCTACACCTGCAATACGAGCCATCCCGTTACCTCCTCGCTCCCTGTCTCTGTTTATGCCGCGGATCTCTGCTACAAATAATTCTGACTATTCCTTCACGGCGAATCACACGACAAAATTCACACATCGGTTTTACCGACGGTTTTACCTTCATTTATAACCACCCCTTAAATGCGCGTTTATTTATATCTGTAAGTTATACGACCCCTCGTAAGATCATACGGCGAGATCTCAACCAAAACCCTGTCTCCTGGTAATATTCGAATAAAATGCATCCTCATTTTCCCGGCTACATGGGCAAGGAGCTTATGTCCATTTTCCAGCTCTACTCTGAACATTGCGTTTGGCAGAGGTTCTGAAACGACTCCTTTAGCTTCTATAACTTCTTCTTTGCCTGACATATACTAACCTGCCTTCCCATTCCGATTATTTTCCCTGCCGCCATTCTTCATAACTGACAAAAGATAACGAAACCTTCCATGGTCAATATTTTGACCTTCTTCTACATTTTTATGTATCTCATCAATAATAAGTCGCATTGGCTGCAGATGTTTGGGATTTTTCCGCTTTGGACGTGAAATGTTATATTTCCGTGCGTCTGCCAAAAATACCCTTCCGGCGCCCACTCCCACAACAACATAAGTTCGTCCAACATCTTTGCCCTGCTTTGAAATTACCACCTGTCCTAATATCAAATCTGCCATGGAGTCAGGATTTCGGTTTCATTATCAGTTATAACAACTGATTTTTCAAAATGTGCAGCATCGGAACCATCAGCAGTCAGCACAACCCAATCATCTGATCCAACGATAACTTCCTCTCTGCCGGCCATTATCATTGGCTCAATCGCGAGAGTCATTCCGCTCTTTAGAGAAATTCCCCTGCCGGGTTTCCCATAATTAGGGATCTGTGGAGTTTCATGAAGTTTTGTACCTAACCCGTGCCCTGTGTAGTCCCTTACAATTCCATATCCATTTGCCAAAGCAATTGATTCCACCGCGTGTCCTATATCACCTAACGTATTGCCATTTCTGGCTGATGCTATAGCCCGATTCAAGCATTCTATCGCAACCTTTAGCAACCGCGATCTTACCTCGCTTATGGCGCCTACCGCATATGTATAAGCAGCGTCACCATAATAGCCATGCCAGCATACTCCCACATCAACGCTCAATATATCTCCCTCTGCGAGAATACGTTCTCTGTTCGGGATACCATGAACAATCTCGCTGTTAACGGAAGTACAAATAACACCTGGAAATGGTCTTAACGCATGACTCGGCTTATAGCCCTTAAAAGCCGGAACAGCGCCTTCCTTTTTTATATAATCACTTACAACTGAATCTAATTCACCAGTTGATATACCCGGCTTTATAATTTCACGAAGCATATTAAGAATATCCGCAACAATAGCTCCGGCTTTGCGCATAACGATTAGCTCCGCCTCGGTTTTAAGCTTAATCATTCGGGAAACATGACCTTAATATCATTAAAAATATCTCTTTTATCACGTGTTCCATCGTAACGTACAAGTATTTTCTTTTTCTCATACCATTCAATCAAAGGCGCAGTTTGAGTATGGTAAACTGCCAGCCTTTTTCGTATAACTTCCTCTCTGTCGTCATCTCGCTGTTGTAGAGCCCCTCCACAATCATCGCAGGTTTCTCCGCTATAAAAAAGCAAATTAGTTATTTTACCGCATACGCCGCAAGTTCTGCGATTTGTAAGACGCTTGACAACAGTTTCATCGTCAACATCAAATAAAATAACGCAATATTGCGGACATTTCACCTTGTCAAGAAGTTCGTCAAGAGCTTCTGCCTGCGGAATGGTTCGAGGAAACCCATCAAGCAGAAAACCAGGGTTACAATCCGGTTCAGCAAAACGCTCTTCTATCATTCCAATAATTACATCGTCCGGAACAAGCGCACCCGAATCCATATAACTTTTTGCTCTTTTCCCAAGTTCAGTATTATTTTTTAGAGCAGCTCTGAGCATATCCCCCGTTGATATATGTGCACAATGATAATGTGCCTTAATACTTTCAGCATGGGTGCCTTTACCCGACCCCGGCGCCCCCAGTAAAACTGCGCGCATAATAATCTCACTCCCTTTTTATCGAAGTAAACCCGAACTCTTGCCTCCTGAGCGTTTTAGAATGCCTTCGTAGTGACGCATAAGAAGCTGTGCTTCAATCTGATGTACAGTATCAAGAGCAACTCCAACAACGATTAACGCGGCTGTACCTCCAAAATAAAAATTTGTTATTCCCATAACTGATGACATAAAATTTGGAATAAGCGCTATGACAGCAAGAAAAATTGCTCCGCCAAGAGTTATGCGCGCCATTACTTTTTCTATATAATCAGCAGTTGGCTGTCCAGGTCGGATTCCAAGAATAAAACCGCCATTCTTCTTCATATTATTTGATATATCAGTCGGATTGAATACGACGGCAGTATAGAAATAAGCGAAGAAAACTATCAAACACACATCAATAAAGGTATACCATATGCTTCCGGGAGCAAAAATCGCTTTAAAAAATCCTGCAATCGTCCCCTCAAAGAAGTTCGCTATTGCATAAGGAAATATTAACACCGAAGAAGCGAATATTATTGGAATAACGCCTGCCTGATTAACTTTTAGAGGGATAAAAGTGCTCTGACCTCCGTATACTTTATTGCCTATAACACGTTTAGCATATTGTACTGGTAACCTTCTTTGTCCTTCCTGCAACAATACGCAGCCCGCAACAACAATAACCATCAATACAAGAGCAAGCGCAATTGCAATAAAGTTCATTGAGCCGATTCTCAACATATTCCAGCTCTGTATAACAGCTTCCGGTAGTCTTGCAACTATACCTGCAAAAATTAATAGCGAGATGCCATTACCTATTCCATGATCGGTTAGTTCTTCTCCAAGCCACATTACCGTTATCGAACCCGCAGTTATCGTAGAAACAACCAAAAGCGTCCCCAAAAGACCTCCGCTGAAAATCCCAAGGCTGCGAAGCCACGTCGTCATGCCCATCGCCTGTATAACGGCAAAAAGAATAGCTCCATAACGAGTCCATTGAACAATCTTCTTGCGCCCTTCTTCATTATCCTTCTGGAGCTTTTCCAAAAACGGGAATATAACGACCAAAAGCTGCATAACAATGCTTGAATTGATATACGGAGCTACGCCAAGCGCAAAAACACTGAATCTACGCAATGCGCCTCCCGCAAATATATCAAGAAAGCCAAGCAGACCTGACGCTCCTTGATCGAACATCCTTGACATAGCTTCAGGATCAATTCCAGGGGTTGGAATATGAGCTCCGAGGCGAAAAATAAAAAGCACTCCCAAAGTAAATAAAATACGCCGCTTTAGATCAGGCAGCTTAAAAGCGTCTCTGATTGAACCTAACATTAGGAGACCACCTCTGCCTTCCCGCCTGCCGCTTCAATTTTGTTCCTTGCGCTTTCGCTGAAAGCATTTGCTTTTATTACAAGAGGTTTGTCCATCTCTCCGCGAGCTAATATCTTTACAGGCATCTTTGCATTGTTTATAAGCCTGGCGGATAAAAGCTCTGATATTGTAACTTCCTGGTCAGATTCAAAAACTCTGCAAAGCGACTCAATATTTACTATTTGATAGTTGACAGCAAAACGTGCATTATTGAATCCACGTTTAGGAATTCTACGTACAAGCGGCATTTGTCCGCCTTCAAAACCAGGTCTCACTCCGCCTCCGCTGCGTGATTTCTGTCCTTTATGCCCCTTCCCGGCTGTCTTGCCGGTTCCGCTTCCAATTCCCTGTCCCAAACGTTTTGGTTTTTTGCTTGACCCAGGCGCCGGATAGAGTGAATGTAAATTCATGACTTCACCTCCGAACACTCAACCAAATGACTTACTTTGTTAATCATGCCCATTATTCCGGGGGTGACTTCATGTTCAACCGTCTGGTGTAATTTGTGAAGCCCTAACGCTTCTATCGTTCTATGCTGTTTTTGGGCATATCCTATGGTGCTTTTGACCCATTTAATTCTTACCTTTGCCATAGTCTTACCATCCTTATGCGATTATAGCCGCTGGTTCAGTTTCCGCTGATTTCCTACCGCGAAGCTTCAATATTTCATCAGGGGTACGGCTTTGTTTAAGTGCCTCAAGGGTTGCCCATGCAATATTAATTGAGTTTGAAGTTCTACCAACGACTTTTGAAACGACGTCTTTTATTCCACCCAATTCCATGATTGCACGAATGACCGCGCCGGCAATAACGCCGGTTCCGGCAGGAGCAGGTTTAAGAAGCACTGTGGCAGCTCCAAACGAAGCAAGAATCTCATGAGGAATAGTATTCCCGACACGCTTAAGTTCTATTAGGTCCTTACTCGCTTTATCTATCCCTTTACGGACAGCTTCAGAAATCTCTTTAGCTTTACCTGTTCCAACCCCAACATATTGTTCACCATCTCCAACAACGACAAGCACGCTGAACTTAAATCGCTTACCGCCTTTTACAACTTTACTTACACGGTTTATAGCAACGACGCGTTCGGTGAGCTCAAGTCCCTTCGCATCAACGCGTTTTTTAATCATTCGCTTTGCTCCTCTCTTAGAACTTAAGTCCAGCTTCTCGGGCTGCTTCAGCTAGTGCTTTTACTTTGCCGAGGTAAACATGACCTCCGCGATCAAATACAACTGACTCAATTCCATTTTGTTTTGCTCGTTCTGCAATTACTTTTCCTACATATTTTGCAGCTTCAATATTGCCCGCCGGTTTTTTTTCATCTGTAAACACCTTTTCCACAGTTGAAGCTGAAACAAGCGTATGTCCTTTATCATCATCGATAATCTGAACATAAATATGGTCTAAGCTGCGAAATACTGCCATCCTTGGACGTTGCGCGGTTCCCGCAAGGTTACCGCGAATTCTTTTGTGTCTTACTATACGCATTGCATTTCTGCTTTTCTTTTTCATCTATCACACCTCAAGAGCTATTTAGCCCCGGCTTTGCCGGCCTTGCGAACAACAGTTTCGCCCCCATAGCGAATACCTTTTCCATGATAAGGTTCCGGCGGACGATAACCACGTATAATCGCGCTAACCTGTCCGACAACTTGTTTATCTATTCCCTTTACTACTATCTTTATAGGGTTTTCAACCACAATCTCTATTCCGTCAGGCGCCTCATATTCAACCGGATGAGAATAACCGATGCTCAATACCAGTTTTTTACCCTGCAACTGAGCGCGATATCCAACACCTACCAGTTCAAGAGTTTTTTGAAAACCTTCAGAAACTCCTATAACCATATTAGCTACAAGTGCGCGAATGAGTCCATGTGACGCGCGCGTTTGTTTCTCATCATTCTCACGGCTCACATTTACAATTCCGCCTTCAATTTGAACGTTTACGCCAGGCATCATATGTGTTGAAAGCTCACCTTTATTACTTTTTACGTAAATCCTTCCTTCTTTTAAGGAGACATCCACTCCTTTTGGAAGTGATATAGGTTTTCGTCCTATACGCGACATACCGGATACCCCCCTACCAAACGAAACATACGACTTCGCCGCCAAGTCCGAGGTGTGAAGCCTCGGCGCCTGTTTTAAGCCCTTGTGGCGTCGATATTACAGCCATACCAAGACCACCCATAACATGGGGGAGTTTGTCCTTACCGACATATATTCTCCGGCCTGGTTTACTTATACGGCGCAATCCCTGTATTATACGCTCACGCTCAGGTCCGTATGAAAGGAAGATCCTGATTATACTGTAAGGAAGGGATTGATCGTTTATAACCTTAAAATTCTTAACATAACCTTCATCTTTAAGAATACGCGCTATTGCCAGCTTTATTTTGCTTGCGGGAATATCAACGCTCTCACTGTAAATCATATTAGCGTTTCTGATTCTTGTGAGCATATCCGCTATCGGATCATTTACATACATTTTCCGTTGCCTCCCTTACATTACCAGCTTGATTTGACAACGCCGGGCAGCTTGCCCTCGCGCGCCAACTTCCGGAAGCAGCAGCGGCACATATCATATGCGCGCAGATACGCGTGAACCCTTCCGCAAAGCGGACAACGGTTATACTTCCGAACCTCAAACTTTGGGGGTTGTTTGGCTTTGTATTTCATAGCCTTTCTTGCCATCGTTATAGCCCCTCCTATTTGTTAAACGGCATACCTAATGCTTTTAGGAGGCCAGCAGCCTCTTCATCAGTTTTAGCCGTTGTAACTATTGATATATTCATTCCACGAGGACGGATAACCTTATCGTAGCTGATTTCAGGAAATATTATCTGTTCACGCAGTCCAAGGTTATAATTTCCACGTCCATCAAAACCTTTCCGGGAAACTCCCTGAAAATCCTTAATTGTTGGTAGAGTCAACGAGACAAGACGATCAAGAAATTCCCACATACGAGAGCTTCTAAGTGTTACAGTACATGCAACCGGCATGTTCTGCCGGACTTTGAAACCTGCAACCGACTTTTTTGCCCTCTTAAGAAGCGGTTGCTGCCCGGTAATCGCGCGTACTTCAGCAATCGCCGCATCCATATACTTAATATCAAGCTTGGCTTCACTAACGCCTACGTTTATTACTATTTTCTCCAGGCGCGGAAGCTGCATAACATTTTTATATCCAAACTCTTTCATAAGTTTAGGACATACTTCTTTTTTATACATTTCAAGGAAACGCGGTGTCATCGTTCTCCTCCTTAAGTACGGTCAATTATTTCGTTACATTTCTTGCATATGCGGACTTTTTTCCCGCTTTCAAGAAATGCACGACCAACGCGAGTTGCTGAACCACAGCGCGGACATACCAACATTACCTTTGACGCGTAAAGCGGTATTTCCTGCTTGATGATTCCACCTTGCGGATCTTTCTGCGAAGGTTTCTTATGGCGAGTCGCCATATTAACGCCTTCTACCACAACCATATCTCTTTTATGGTCACGACTCAGAACTTTTCCTTCTTTACCTTCATCTTTTCCACTGATAACACGAACCCGATCATTCTTTTTGATTCTCATTTTCGGTTCGTCTACCTTTTTTATATTAGCCATAGCCATTTTTCTATGCCTCCATTACACAACTTCAGGAGCGAGAGAAAGAATTCGCATGTATCTTTTCGCCCTTAGTTCACGCCCGACAGGACCAAAAATACGGGTTCCTTTTGGTTCCCCGTTTCCATCAATTATGACGGCGGCGTTATCATCAAAACGAACATATGATCCGTCAGGACGACGAATTTCTTTTTTTGTCCGGACGATAACAGCTTTTACTACTGACCCCTTGGCAATATTACTGTTTGGGATAGCCTCGCGAACTGACGCGACTATCACATCTCCAATTGAACCCCACCGACGTTTGCTTCCGCCTAATACCTGAATGCAAAATAGCTTCTTAGCCCCTGTGTTATCAGCAACATTAAGCACCGTTGTAAGTTGAATCATTTACTATCACTCCACTCACTATGAATCAAAAACAGGAGCACGGCGTATAATTTCAAGTAACTCCCAGTGTTTGGTCTTGCTAAGAGGTCTGGTTTCCCCAATTCTTATCTCATCACCTACACGGCATGTATTCTCGGCATCATGAACAATATACTTTTTTGCTTTAACTATACGTTTGCCATAAAGTGGATGCTCTGCGTATCTCACCACGCGCACGACAATAGATTTATCCATCTTGTCGCTTACCACGCTGCCGATACGAGTTTTTCTGTGCGAAACCCGCGCTTCCATACTATACGACCTCCTTCGAACGCTGTTTTTCACCAGCAACTGTAAGTATCCTTGCAATTGTTTTGCGTACAATTTTAATACGACTTGTATTCTTCAACTGACCTATGGCATTCTGGAAACGTAGATTGAAAAGTTCTTCCTTATATTGACGAAATTTATCCTGAAGCTCGTCCAATCCAAGATCGCGAAGACTTTGCGTATCCGTCTTTTTGTCCATTATTAGTCACCTAAGCCTTCCCTTGCAACGATCTTAACTTTGATCGGCAGCTTATAAGCAGCAGTTCGGAAAGCCTGCTTCACTATATCTTTGGAGACTCCTGCTATTTCAAACATTATACGTCCCCTTCTGACAGGAGCTACCCAAAACTCCGGCGCTCCTTTTCCCTTACCCATGCGTGTCTCAAGAGGTTTTTTTGTAAATGGGTGATCCGGGAATATTCGAATCCATATTTTTCCGCCTTTTTTCATTTTTCTTGAAATCGCAACTCGCGTCGCCTCTATCTGACGCGCGGTAATCCACGCATTTTCCTGAGCTTGAAGTCCATAATCGCCAAAGGCTATATATGTACCGCCTTTCGATATTCCACGCAAATTAGCGCGATACGATTTACGAAATTTTACGCGGCTAGGCATTAACATCTGAAACTACCCCCTGCCCCTTTTATTAGGACGTTGCTGCTGAGCCGGTTTTTCATTGTCTCTGTCTCGAAATATCCATACCTTACAGCCAATTACTCCGTACAAAGTATTTGCTTCAGCAAAACCATAATCTATGTCAGCTTTAAGCGTTGAAAGCGGCAAACGTCCCTCGTTATACCACTCGGCGCGCGCTATTTCAGCTCCGCCAAGACGTCCTGCAACCTGTACTTTTATTCCTTTTGCGCCATTTTTCATCGCGCGGAACATTGCCTGTTTCATAGCGCGTCTGAATGAAACCCTGCGTTCAAGTGAAGAAGCAATTCCCTCTGCAACAAGCTGCGACACAACATCAGGATTCTTTATTTCCTGAATATTTACCATAACTTTAGCTCCGCTGATTGTCTGGAGCTCTTCCTTTATGTCCTGTATTTCTTTTCCTCCGCGACCAATTACTACACCAGGCCGGGCAGTCCAGATTGTAAAACGAATCACATGTCCGACACGCTCTATTTCAATCTTTGAGATTCCGGCGCCTTCCCATTTATTGTGAATCCATTCCCGAAGACGCAAATCTTCATGAAGCTTCTTTGCATACTCGCGTCCCCCTGCATACCATTTTGACTCCCAATCAGTCATGACGCCGAGCCTATACCCTATTGGGTGAACTTTCTGTCCCAAAATTTAACCCCCTCCGCCTAACGTTCCGTTACAACGACAGTAACGTGCGTTGTATGGTGTCTATAAGGATGCGCCGAACCTTTTGAGGCGGCGCGGAATCGCTTCATCATCGGACCATTGTCTGCCGTGGCATTTGAAACGATCAATTTATCCATGTCCATCCCCAAATTGTGCTCGGCATTTGCCATTGCACTATGAAGAACTTTGTAAACTATACGGGCAGCTTTTTGCGGACTGAATTTTAAAATCAAAAGAGCCTCGTCTGCCTTCTTATGATTAATAAGCGTGAGTACCTGGCGAACTTTTAACGGAGACACCCTTGCTTGACGTACCATTGCTTTTGCTTCCATCGCTGCGCCCCCTTATTTACCTTTGCTTGAACGTTCCTGACCTGCGTGGCGTCCAAATCTGCGGGTCAACGAAAACTCCCCAAGCTTGTGTCCTATCATGTTTTCGCTTACATATACAGGAATATGCATTTTACCATTATGAACAGCAAGCGTATGACCAATCATTTGCGGAACAATAGTGGAGCGACGCGACCAGGTTTTAAGAACCTTCTTAGTTCCTGATTCATTCATTTGCTCTATTTTATGAAGGAGCTTCCTATCTATAAAAGGTCCTTTTTTTGTTGAACGAGCCATATTATATCCCTCCTACTACTTAGCGTAACGTCTGCGAATAATCAGCTTGTCAGACGGCTTTTTCTTTCGCGTACGATATCCCTTTGCGGGAGTTCCCCAAGGGGAAACAGGGTGTTTACGACCTTTACTCTTGCCTTCTCCACCGCCCATTGGGTGATCAACCGGGTTCATAACCATACCTCTCACTGTCGGACGTTTTCCCAACCAACGGTTTTTCCCGGCTTTGCCAAGAGAAATGTTCTCAAAATCCTCATTGCCCACTTGTCCTATTGAAGCCATGCACTCCTGAAGTATAAGCCTGAGCTCACCGCTTGGCATACGAACAAAAGCATATTTCCCTTCTTTTGCCATAAGCTGTGCGGAAGTACCCGCAGCGCGCACTAACTTTGCGCCGCGCCCAGGTTCAAGCTCAAGATTATGAATTACTGTACCAATCGGAATATCCTTTATTTTAAGGGCATTGCCGGGCGTTATATCCGCTTCAGGTCCGGAAACTATTATATTTCCAACCTTAAGATCTTTTGGAGCTAAGATATATCTTTTTTCTCCGTCTGAATAATGAACAAGGGCAATTCTGGCGTTACGGTTGGGATCATATTCTATTGTTGCAATCTTTCCCTGAACGCCTGTCTTGTTCCTTTTAAAATCTATCAATCTATAGAGTCTGCGATGCCCTCCACCAATGTGACGCATTGTTATTCTGCCTCTATTGTTGCGCCCTCCACTCTTTCGAAGCGGTTTCAACAGCGAACGCTCAGGCACGTCGGTCGTAATGTCCGACCTTTCCTGAATGCTCATGAATCTTCGAGCGTGAGTGTAGGGCTTAAACTGTTTTATCGACATATATTTTGTCTCCTTCCAGCCTAATTAAATGCTTGCCCCTTCAAAGAACTCGATTCGCTGCCCCGCTGCGAGGCTTACCATCGCTTTCTTCCAAGAACGAGTCTTGCCACTAAATGCTCCCATACGTTTTGGTTTAGGTTTAACTTTTATTGTGTTAACCTTAATGACCTTAACCTTGAATATTTCTTCAACAGCTTTCCGGATTTGTATTTTATTTGCCATTGAATGAACTTCAAACGTATACCAGTTATCCTCCATAATACGGCTGCTCTTTTCTGTAACTATCGGGCGGATTATTATGTCATGAGCTATAAGTTTCATACTGCGTATACCTCCTCAAGCTTTGCAATGACTTCAGGAGTTACAATCAAAGTCTTTGAATTCAAAATATCGTAAACATTGATATTGCCTAAATTAATAGCTTTTGCCCCTTCGATGTTACGCGACGAAATTCTCACCAGGTCATTTCCTTCCGGTACAATAACAAGAGGTTTTTGTGCATTTATGGTCTTGAAAAAATTCTTCATTGCTTTTGTTGAAGGCTTATCAATATCAAATGATTTAACAACAGTAAACAACGACTCTTGAACTTTCATCGAAAGCGCGCTTCTGATGGCAAGCCGACGAACTTTTTTGTTGACCTTCTGCGAATAGTCACGCGGATGCGGACCATGAGCCACGCCGCCGCCAGCCCAAAGAGGCGAGCGAATGCTTCCGTGGCGCGCGCGTCCTGTATGTTTCTGGCGCCACGGCTTTTTGCCGCCGCCCCGGACATCCGCGCGAGTTTTTACAGAATGCGTTCCTAAACGGCATTTTGCAAGATGAGCAACAACGACCTGATGCATGACCGGAATATTAATAAATGAACCAAATACCTCATCCGAAAGATTTATCTCTCCCGATTCCAAACCGTTAAAATCTACTATTTTTACTGTCAGCATATTCTATACCCCTCCTACTTCTTCTTATAGAGGGTTACCAAACTGTTACGCGAGCCTGGGACCGCCCCTTTGACAAGAATGAGGTTGTTTTCAACATCAACAGCCACAACAACAAGATTCCTTATAGTAACTCTATCGTCACCCATATGGCCGGGCATTGTTTTTCCCGGAAATACACGACCGGGGTATGAAATTGATCCGCTTGAACCCGGACGACGATGAACCACTGACGTTCCATGCGACTGCTGAGCTCCTCCGAAGTGATACCTTTTCACTACGCCGGCAAACCCTTTTCCTTTACTGACTCCGCTTATATTAATAACTTCTCCGGGCTCAAAGATATCTACTTTAATCTCTTGCCCTACCTCATAGCCTTCTGTTGTAGGCAAGCGGAACTCCCGCATTTTCTTTTGCGGAGTAACGCCTGTCTTATCAAAAAAGCCTTTGAGGGGTTTGGACAGCTTATGAGGCTTAACTGCCCCAAAGCCGAGAAGAACGGCGGAGTATCCGTTCTGTTCGGGGGTACGGATGGCAAATATAGAGCAAGGACCAGCTTCTATAACTGTCACGGGAACTATTTGTCCCTGTTCGTTAAATACTTGCGTCATGCCAACCTTTCTCCCCAGAATTCCAATACTCATTCTATAATTCTCCTTTCAAAGAAAGCAATTTTTAAAGCTTTATCTGAATATCTACCCCAGAGGGTAAATTCAGCTGCATCAACGCGTCCATTGTCTTCTGAGTCGGACTCAGAATATCAATAAGCCGCTTATGTGTCCTCATCTCAAATTGCTCCCTCGCGTCTTTATCTTTATGAGGCGATTTAAGAATAGTCACTTTGTTGATTTCCGTAGGAAGAGGAATGGGGCCTGATACCATTGCCCCGCTTCTCTCCGCTGTTTCCGCTATTTGCAGTGCCGAAGAGTCCAGCACCCTGTGATCATACGCTTTTAGGCGAATTCGAATTTTTTTTGACACGTCTTCAGAACCCTTATTTCAAGATTTTTGTTACAACGCCGGCGCCGACCGTATGCCCGCCTTCGCGTACGGCAAAACGGAGTCCCTCTTCCATTGCTATGGGAACTATCAGCTCTACTGAAAATTGCGCGTTATCTCCGGGCATTACCATTTCAACGCCTTCCGGAAGTTCAATACTTCCTGTAACGTCTGTTGTACGGAAATAGAACTGAGGCTTATATCCTTTAAAGAACGGCGTATGGCGCCCGCCCTCTTCTTTTTTAAGCACGTAAACTTCCGCATAAAACTTTGTGTGTGGAGTTACGGTGTTCGGTTTAGCAAGAACCTGACCGCGCTCAACTTCATCTTTATCAATACCACGAAGAAGAACACCGACATTATCCCCTGCCACTGCGTCATCAAGTATTTTCCTGAACATTTCAAGCGATGTAGCAATTGTTTTTTTAATATCTTGTTTCATACCAACTATAGCAACTTCTTCACCCGGTTTGATAATACCGCGCTCAACTCTGCCTGTAACGACCGTACCGCGTCCCGTTATCGTAAACACGTCTTCAACAGGCATCAGGAAAGGCTTATCAACTATTCTTACAGGAGTAGGAATGAAATCATCGCAAGCTGCTAATAGCTCCCAAACGCATTTGCATATCGGGTCATCTTCCTTGCCATTGCCCTCTTCCATGACTTTGAGAGCTGAACCGCGGACTACAGGAACATCATCTCCGGGGAATTCGTATTTACTAAGAAGTTCGCGAACTTCCATTTCAACAAGATCAAGAAGTTCAGGGTCATCAACCTGGTCTGTCTTATTCATAAAAACAACAAGCGCAGGTACGTTAACCTGACGCGCGAGAAGCACGTGCTCGCGGGTCTGAGGCATCGGACCGTCAGCCGCGCTGACAACAAGAATAGCTCCATCCATCTGGGCAGCTCCTGTTATCATGTTCTTTATATAGTCCGCGTGACCGGGGCAGTCGATATGCGCATAATGCCGGGTCGCAGTCTGATATTCAACGTGCGCGATATTAATTGTAATTCCGCGCTCGCGTTCCTCAGGCGCCTTGTCGATCATTGCGTAATCCGTAAATTCAGCCCATCCTTTTGTAGCAAGGCACTTTGTTATAGCTGCTGTCAATGTCGTTTTACCATGATCAATATGTCCAATTGTTCCAATATTAAGGTGAGTCTTATCCCGCGAAAATTTTTCCTTAGCCATTTGTTATTTCCTCCTCCTAATTTCTGAATTATTTTTATATTTAATATCCTTTAAGCACTTTTTCAGCTATTTCCGCTGAAGTCGGCTCGTAGTGGTCGAACTGCATCGAATATGTGGCGCGACCGCTCGACTTGTTACGTAAATCTGTTGCATAACCAAACATTGATGAAAGCGGAACATAACTACGAATTATCCGCGCGTTCGCCCTTACGTCCATTCCTTCAACGCGTCCTCTGCGCGAAGAAATATCTCCAATCACATCGCCAAGATAAACCTCCGGAGTAACAACCTCTACCAGCATTATCGGCTCCATGAGAACAGGAGAAGCCTTTCTCATAGCTTCCTTAAAAGCCATGGAAGCTGCTATGCGGAACGCTATCTCTGAGCTGTCAACATCGTGATAACTCCCATCAATAAGAGATACTTTTAAACCTATAACCGGATAACTTCCAATTACTCCAGTCTGAACAGCCTGCGTAAGTCCCAATTCCACTGCGGGAATAAATTCTTTTGGAATTGAACCTCCAACAATCTTATCTTCAAATTCATAACTCTTACCATCTTCAAGCGGTTCCATTTCTATGACAACATGACCGTACTGACCATGACCGCCNGTTTGCCGGATATATTTTCCTTCCGCGCGAGCGCTTTTTTGAATCGCTTCGCGATACGCAACCTGAGGACGTCCGACTTTGACATCCACTCCAAACTCGCGTTCAAGCCTGTCAACAATTATCTCAAGATGAAGCTCTCCCATTCCTGAGATAATAATCTGACCACTTTCCTCATCGCTCTTCACGATAAAAGTTGGGTCCTCTTCAGCAAGAGCAATAAGTCCTTTTGAAAGCTTTATCTTATCCGCCTGAGTCGCTGGCTCAACGGCAAGAGAAATCACCGGGTCCGGGAAAGTAAGGCTTTCAAGTACTATCTGGTTACCTTCAGGACACAGAGTATCGCCGGTACGAGTCAGCTTAAGGCTTGGAATTGCTATAATCATTCCAGCTTCAGTCTCTTCAATGTCTTCGCGTTTATTGGCATACATTCTCAAAATGCGCCCTATTCTTTCGCGTTGACCTGAAGTTGAATTATATACCACGCTGCTTTTTTCAAGTTTCCCGGAGTAAATCCTGACGAATGCGAGGCGTCCGAGATAAGGATCTACCGCAATCTTAAAAACCAACGCTGAAAGAGGCTCATTAACATCGCAGGTACGCTTGATTATTACGCTCTCATCATGTGGCGAACGCCCTATAATGGGTGGAAGATCAGCGGGGCTTGGAAGATAATTCGTAACGGCGTCAAGCAACAACTGAATGCCTTTATTTCTAAAAGCTGATCCGCATATTACAGGAACTATTTCCAAAGCTATAGTTAGCTCGCGTATGGTTTGTTTTATCAGCTCGGGCGATATTTCGAGACCTTCCAGGTACAGAGACATTATTTCTTCCTTAACATCCGAGAGAGTCTCAATCATCGCTTCCCGCGCCTCTTTAACTTCAGCCGCCATATCTAAAGGAATAGGTCTGACCTCCGGATCTGTGCCAAGCTCATTACGATAATAAATAGCTCTCATATCGACAAGATCTATAACCCCTACAAAATCCTCTTCCGCACCTATCGGAATCTGAATAGCAACCGGCAACGCTCCCAGTTTTTCCTTTATTTCATTAACTACTCCCAAGAAGTCTGAACCGATACGGTCCATCTTATTTACAAAAGCTATACGCGGGACATGATATTTATCCGCCTGCCTCCATACTGTCTCTGACTGAGGCTCCACTCCTCCAACCGCGCAAAACACCGCAACCGCCCCATCAAGCACACGCAATGAGCGTTCAACCTCAACCGTAAAGTCCACGTGACCGGGTGTATCAATAAGGTTGATATGATAACCCTTCCATACACATGTTGTCGCGGCGGAAGTTATTGTTATCCCACGTTCACGTTCGAGATCCATCCAATCCATTGTCGCAGCGCCCTCGTGAACTTCTCCAATTTTGTAGCTACGTCCTGTATAAAAAAGGATCCTCTCGCTGGTGGTCGTTTTCCCTGCGTCAATATGGGCGGCTATACCAATGTTGCGAAGTTTAGTTATGTCCATAATCACATCAACAATTTATTCTTTTTTACCACCGGTAATGAGCAAAAGCTCTGTTAGCTTCCGCCATCCTATGAGTGTCCTCACGCTTTTTGATTGAACTTCCCTCATTCTTACAAGCATCAATTAGTTCTCTGCTAAGCCTTTCTTCCATCGGAATCCCTTTTTTCCCCCGTGCAAAATTAATTATCCAGCGTATGGAAAGGAGTTCTCCCCTTTCCGGCGGAACCTCAACGGGAACCTGATAGGTAGCGCCTCCAACGCGGCGCGGGCGGACTTCAATTTGCGGGGCAACGTTGCTCATTGCTTTTTCGAAAACTTCAAAAGGTTGAATAGAAAGCTTTTCGGCAGCTTTATCCAGTGCGGTATAGAATATTTTTTCTGCCAGGCTCTTCTTCCCTTTATACATCAGGCTTGCAATAAATTTTGCAGCGGCTTTATTTCCAAACTTTGTATCCGGCATTACCGGACGTTTTTTTATATGTCCTTTACGTGGCACTTACATTTACCTCCTTAGGCTTTTGGTCTGCGCGCGCCGTACTTTGAACGGCTGCGTTTTCTCTTGTCAACCCCGCCGCAGTCAAGGGTGCCACGAATAATATGATAACGAACACCTGGAAGGTCCTTTACGCGTCCTCCGCGAACAAGAACTACAGAGTGTTCCTGCAGGTTATGTCCTATACCGGGAATGTAAGATATTACCTCCATCCCGTTTGTCAAACGAACGCGCGCTACCTTTCTGAAAGCAGAGTTAGGCTTCTTTGGAGTTACCGTATAGACCCTCGTACAAACTCCTCTTTTAGCAGGGTTGCCTTGAAGGGCGGGTGCGCTCCTTTTACGTCTTTTTTCACTTCTGCCCATGCGAACAAGCTGATTAATTGTCGGCACAGAATCTCCTCCTTATTATATTCTATATATTCGGCCTCCTATGAATGAGGCAATAATACCTTTGGAAAATGACACCGAAATATAATATCAAAAACAGAGAGAACTTGTCAACTAAAAATTTTAAAAATCGGGTACAGATATATTACATTAATTGTAAAAGTAATTGTAACCTAAGCCAGGCTGCATTTACACCCTCCAATTTACATTTACTTTTGAAATCGACCGAAATTACAGACTTTTACCGTTCTCAAAAATTATTTAAAGAATGCGGGCAAGATGCCCGCGCTCCCATGTGTTTCTGCATAATCACAAAAATTATTATGCAGTAAGACTCCACAATACCCTTGTTATTCTGCATATAAATGAATATAATATATGCAGTATCAATTGGGAGGTCAGGCATGAAAAGATTTGATTATTCGTTTTTGGAAAAGGGTATGATTCCCGCCAGTCTTGTAAACGTGGTGAGCGCAATTGCAGAACTGCGCGTGCGGGTAAACCGGCTAAAAGAAAATTACCCCGATGTGTTTATACGGCTTAAAAGTATTGCGAAGGTACAGTCCATCAAGGGATTGAACGCCATCGAGAGGATCGTCACAAGCGAACAACGCTTCAATGAAATAGTCAACCAAAACAGCGCGCCGAAGAACCGAAATGAAGCGGAAATAGCCGGATACCGCGACGCGCTGAATCTGTTGCACGAAAACCACGCCAGCCTCGATATCCGTGAGC
>JGI24702J35022_10000686_pt1 | contig 20637 bp, 14 predicted proteins | sample TergutTh196P4_FD_35022 | JGI IMG/M metagenome (IMG submission 35022)
TATTCCTCGTTTAAAATGTACCTCGTCTTTGCGAGCACAGCAAAGCAATCCAGAAAAAATAATATTTCATTTTAAACGAGGAATAGTATTATATGTTGATGTGCGCGATGGGTTTTATGCAGCTACCTTAGGATTATAAGATTTATATTTTTCTCATTTCTTTTTCCATAAGTGCCAACTTCAATGATCATTTTTCTACTTTTTTTTTATTACCCTAAATTTCTCTTGACTAATAACGATAAATAAAATATAAGGCACTTCTTGAGAGGAGTTTTTTGTGAAAATACACCAAATACAAATAATTAGCATAAGGAGTAGATATGGTTGACGACTTAAAAGCCGAACCATCAGATATGGAAGGGAAATACCTGACCTTTAATCTGATGAATGAGTTTTACGGAGTTAGTGTGGACTGGATTCTGCAAATCATTGCCATTCCGGATATCACCAAGATCCCGAAAACCCCACATTTTGTCAAAGGGGTTATTAATCTACGCGGAAAAATCATCCCTGTAATTGATTTACGCTTACGGTTTAAGCTACCTGAACAAGAGTATAATGAACGAACAAGTATCGTGATCATTAAAATTAAAGCTGAAAAATCCGAAGTCTTTATAGGTATTATTGTAGACAAGGTATTAGAAGTTCTGGATATCCATGCCAGCCAGATTGAGCCTGCCCCAGCTTTTGGAGTTGATCTGGACACCCGCTTTATTCTGGGGATGGCAAAAGTAAAAAACTTAGTTGTAACCCTGCTAAATATGAATGAAGTTTTAACGGGCATTGCCTTACAAGCAGAGGGAGTTATCCCTGTTCGTAATGAAGAATTTAAGTGTCCTATGCAACAAGCTAATAATTAGTTCATGATAAGAATTAGAAGGAGAAAATCTTATGTTTAAAAACTTAAAAATCGGGATGAAACTGGGAATAAGTTTTGGTATTGTAATTGTGATTATTATCACTATTGCGATCTTAATCATCAATGTCCTTTCCAAAGTTGAAGCAAAATCTAATGATCTCGTGAAAATAACTGTCCATAAAATTGATTTGTTGAGTACAATTACTAATAATGCCAATGCACAAGCTATTGGATATGGAACTCTTATTATGCTTGAAGATCCAATTCTACAAAATCAAGAGAAGCAAAGTATTGCTACTTGGCTTGCGAATAATGGAAAATTGTACGAAGAACTAAATACCATTATTACAAATGAAAAAGAGAAAACTTTATACAATAATGTGCAGAAATTTCGCTCGGACTTTGTTGGGTTACAACGCCAATTAGAAAGTATGATTGAAAACAATATGGATGATGAAGCCGCAGTTTTATTTTTGGGATCATTTTCCGAAATCCAAGGAAAGTATCTCAATGCCATTCAAGCTCTCTTTGATTCCATCATCGACATAGCAAATGAAGAAGGGGTGGAAATTGAAAGTATTATCAAAACTTCAAATGTTACAGGGGTAACGGTGATCGTGATTGGAATTATAATTGCTTTGGTTTTAGCTATTGTCGTGACACGCATGATTACTAAGCCTATTGGAGAGTGTGTAGCTGTGGCAGAGAACATTAGCCACGGTAATACTAATGTCCACGTTGTTGTGGATTCTTCTGACGAAGCGGGTAAACTCAAAGCTTCCATGCAGAATATGGTAACCTCTATTCAAAGAGTATATAATGATTGCATAAACTTATCGCAAGAAACAACGGCAGGTAATATGCGCTCGCGTATTGATGCTAAAAGACATGAAAATGATTATGCAAAAATTGTGGATGGAATAAATGCTATTCTTGATTCTGTCGGAAAACCCATGGATGAAACAATGGATGTAATGACAAGGCTTGCTAATAAGGATCTAACAGCTCGTATTACCGACCGTTACCCCGGTGATTTTGGAGGGTTAATGGACAATATCAACATGGCTGCAAGCAATTTGGAAGAATCTCTCATGCAAGTTGATATGGGGGTGGAGCAAATATCGTCTGCATCCAATGAAATTAGCTCTGGAGCGCAAGTTCTTGCCGAAGCTACTTCTGAACAAGCATCTTCGCTGGAAGAAATTTCTAGCTCTCTTGAAGAGATTAACTCTTTAACCGGAAATAATGCCGATAGTGCAAAATCTGGCTTAAAACTTGCTGATTTAGCGGTTCATGCGGTAGATGAAGGAAATGCGGCAATGGAAAAAATGAATAAGGCCATGGATACTATTCTCCGTTCCTCCCAAGAAACAGCAAAAATTATTAAAACTATCGATGAGATTGCTTTCCAAACTAATCTTTTGGCTCTTAATGCTGCTGTTGAAGCTGCACATGCCGGGGACGCTGGAAAAGGTTTTGCTGTTGTAGCAGAAGAAGTAAAGAATCTAGCTTTGAGGAGTGCTGAAGCTGCAAAGAATACTAATTCTCTCATCGAAGAATCCAGCCGAAATTCTGAAATGGGTTCTCGCATTGTTGACGAAGTAACGAAGTCTTTCCAACAAATGAAAGACCAGTTTAACAAGGTCAAGAGTATTGTGAACGAAATATCTGCTTCTTCCGACGAACAAGCACATGGAGTAAACCAAATCAATACAGGGGTGAACGAGATGAACCGCGTGACTCAGCAAAATGCTGCCAATGCTGAAGAGTCAGCTTCCGCAGCAGAACAATTAAATAGTCAAGCAGCGGAATTAAAAAACATGGTCGACTCCTTTACCCTGTCTAAAAAATCGGGAGGATCAAAATACCGTAAACCTGCTACTCCCCTGAAGCCAACTGCCGAAAGACGAAAACCACAGCTCCCTCAGAATAAAGCTAAAGCTTCTCTCGAAATAAAACCTGAATCTGTTCTTCCTCTTGATAATTTGGATGATGATGATTTTGATGATTTCAAATAGTAGAACTCTCTTGTAGAGCCTTTTTAGAATAATAATTAATGGCATATGACATATATGCCATTTTTTTTTTGCTTGTTTAACTGATATTCAGAACTGTGAAACACATTATAAAATTTTACGATAAGGAAAAATTTAGGTATTATAATAGATCATACTATTCCTCGTTTAAAAAGTACCTCGTCTTTGCAAGCACAGCAAAGTAATCCAGAAAAATAATATTTCATTTTAAACAAGGAATAGTATAATCAGAGACTGTCGCTACTTTTAATGCCAAGTGGAAATGCTATAAGGTAAATATTTTCAGACTGTGGTAAATACATAACTCTTGCATTGGGTACTTTATGAATGATTATTTCTCTACCTAACTATTTGTACTCTAAACAGAATAAAGAAAAAATTTTTCGGGAGAGAGTTTACTATTGACAAAAAGATCGTTTCTATAAAAATGCAACTAAAAAAGTATAGGAGAAGAAGATGAAAAAATTATTGACAATTTGTTTTGTATTATTAGTATCATTCAGCTTTGCGAAAATTAAAATTATTGAATCAAAACCCCAACCAGAGTATGATGATCATAGCGGTCTAACGAGAGCTATGAACGACGAAGAGCAAATTATTTATGAAGATTATCTGAAGGATAATTATACTTCACCTTCTAGCCAAAGAGATTTTTTTACAGTCCCAACAGCCGAATTTAATCAGATGCGAGCGGTCTTGGTGCGCTATCCATTTGGTATACCTCTTGAACTAATCGTCGCGATGTCCGAAGTAACTAAAGTAATTACGATTGTTGCAAATTCAAGTACTGAAACAACTGTCCGAAATGCTTATATTAACGCTGGAATGAACTTAAACCAATGTAATTTTATTATTGCCACCACAGACAGTTATTGGACCCGAGATTATGGACCTTGGTTTGCTACCGAAAATTCTGGAATGATTAATGTGATTAATTTTACTTATAATCGTCCTCGCCCGAATGACAATGCTTTTAATGCTAAATATGCCTTGTGGGACAATTTATTAATATATGATTTAGGTTTACAGCATTGTGGAGGAAATTACATGGCAGATGGAATATCATTAGCTGCTTCTTCTGATCTCGTATACCGGGAAAATGGTAATAACCCTACAGTTGTGGATAATGTTATGCAGGAGCTACTTGGTGTAGAAACTTATCATGTTGTCCCCGATCCTAATAATACCTACATAGACCATATCGATTGTTGGGGGAAATTTTTAGCCCCTGATAAAATATTAATCCGCCGTGTCCCGGTAAATAATGCTCAATATTACCAAGTAGAACAAATCTCCGAGTATTTTGCCAGTCAAACTTCTACATATGGAACTCCTTTTCAAGTTTTCAGAGTAGATACCCCTAATAATCAACCGTACACAAACTCTTTAATTTTAAATGATCACGTTTTTGTTCCGATTATGAATAATAGTTACGACCAAAGCGCCCTACAAGTGTATGAACAAGCAATGCCGGGCTACACTATTGTTGGAGTTCCGAATAATACTTCAAATCCTTGGCTCAGCACTGATGCTTTACACTGCCGGGTAAAAGAAATTATTGCTAAAAATTTCGTACAGATAATCCATTTTCCCTTGCCGCAAGAAATTACTTTCACGAACCAAATCGATGTAAAAGCTCAAATTATTGCTTTTCCGGACCTTAATCTGAATGCAGCTTCAGTTATGGTTCATTATCGATTCAATGATGAACCATACCAGATGTCTCAGATGGTTGTTTCCCCAGAAAATCCCGATTATTATGCAGGTATAATTACCGGATATAGTTATACAGACACTATTGAATACTATATCAGTGCGGCTGATGATTATGATACCGAAGCGACTCATCCCATGGTTGGAGCTGCAGCACCTCATTCAATAAAATTTTTACCCCCACCGAGTATCATTATTACTCATGAGCCACTATTAACGCTAAGTAATAATGATTTACCATATAGTTTTATCGCTCATATCACTAGTGATAATCAACTGGATCAAGTTTTATTTGAATATTATATAAATAATAATTTTGAAGAACTAGAAACTTTTACTACAACAATGATTGCTCCGGAACAATATTCATATACTTTAGACATCGATCTAGAGTATATCCAAGTATTACATTATCGAATAAGAGCTACAGATACAACAGGGTATACAGCATTTTTACCAGAAAATAACACGTGGTTTGAGGTTCAAGTTGAAGTAGTAGGAATAAATGATGATTCTTTGGTTACTCAACCAACGAACCTTACTATTTACCCCAATCCTCTTGCGATTTTAAAAACTAATATCATGCATCTTAATATTCAAGGCAATAAATCAGAGAAGATCAATATTGCACTTTATAATATTAAAGGACAAAAAATACTTGAAAAGAGATATCAATTACCCAAAAATCAAGATAGTAATCTTCAATGGGACCTCTCAAACATAAAACTTGCTAATGGCGTCTACCTCATTCGTTATTCCGATCAAGAAACTCAAATCCAAAAGAAAATAGTTATTTTAATGTAAAAGATGATGTGGTGAGGAAAAAAATTATTATATATATAAAGTTAGAAATGTGTTAGTTAATTTGAGGTTACCATAGAAGTCATAGTGACTTACCAAACCTCGCTATGTGCTACCTGCAGATCTTTTAATGGGGAGTTTGTTTCTGACACTATGCCCCTTAGATAAGTCTGGCTCATAATGAGGTCTATGGAAAGCCATGGTGTCAAATGGGTGACAATAGCTAATCAGTGTAAAAATTATCTTATTAGATAACGCATTGTTATTAAAAATAGCTCGAACGTTTATATCATAAGGTACAACAGTGGGACTCTGTTGCTGATTTTTGTGTATATAGTCTAAGAAGGTATTCATAAATTGTCTACGTTCAAAATTAACTACATGGAACGGTAATTTCCAATCATCATAAACTAAATATTCTCCAGAATGAAACTGAACGCAGGCATTTTTAGACCATGATTCTTTTTATTTCTGCCCCTAAACTATTTAATTTGTTTTCTATTTTTTCATATCCACGGTCAATATGATAAATGCGGGATATTCTTGTTGTACCTTGCGCAGCTAAACCAGCCAAAACTAGAGCAGCACTAGCACGCAAATCCGTAGCCATAACTTCAGCACCTGAAAATTGCTTTATACCATTAATAAACGCAGTTCCCTCTTTGGTTTGGATATCTGCCCCTAGCCTCTTGAGTTCAGCTACATGCATAAACCGGTCCGGGAAAATTGTTTCTTTAATCATACTTTTTCCTTCTGCTAAACACATGTACACAAGAAATTGAGCTTGAAGGTCCGTAGGGAAGCCTGGAAATGGCTCAGTAATAATGTTGGTCGGGAGAATATGGTCGGAAGGAAAAACAGTAATTTCCTGTTCTTTTATCTGTAGCTCGCATCCGGTTTCTCTCATTTTAACAATTAAAGATTCTAAATGGGTCGGTTCACAATGAGTAACAGTGAAGGAGTTTTTAGTGATAGCGGCAGCTAAAAGAAGTGTTCCTGCTTCAATACGATCGGGGATCATTGGCATTTGAGCTGGGTGTAATTCTTTTACACCGATAATTCTTAAGTCATTTTTCCCAATTTTTTGGATTTTTGCTCCCATGAGTACAAGGAAATCAATTAAGCTTTGGATATCTGGTTCTAAGGCAATATTTTGGAGGATCGATTCCCCTCGCGCTAAAACAGAGGCCATTAAAGCATTAGCCGTTGCTCCGACAGAGATCATCGGGAAAATAATGTTTGCTCCTTGTAATCCATCAGGGCATTCAGCAAAAATATTTCCGTGTTCAATGGTGATTTTTGCTCCCAATTTTTCCATGACCATGAGGTGCAAGTCAACGGGTCTTGTTCCAATAGCGCATCCTCCCGGAAAAGCAACAATTGCTTTTTTAAATCTTGCGAGAAGTGGACCTAAAACATAAATTGAAGCTCGCATTTTATTTACCAATTCGTATGGAGCTTCCCAGTAGCTTGCATTTGTTGTATCAATACATAGAGTGTCTGCGTCGTTATCAACCTTAGCTCCAATAACCCGTAAAACATGAGCCATGCTCTTAAAATCGTTAAGATGCGGAACATTAGTTAGTATTGATTTCCCTTTCGCGAGCAGTGTTGCTGTCATGATTGGGAGAATGGCATTTTTTGCTCCACTTACTGCAATTCTTCCGGATAATTTTTTTTCGCCTTGAATGTGAAAAGATTCCATATTATCTTTCTCCTTTTTCTTTAAAAATTTCTTTAGATCTGAAGGGGTGTAGTGACCAATATCACTTAAAGGACACTCAATATCTGTTATTCTTATCGTTGTAAGGTAAAGAATCCCCTGTTTATTGTTGTTCTATGTTCAATCTGGGTGCCTGCTATTCAAAGAGGAAACTGTGAAATAGTAATTTCTTCTTTTGGGATTAATAGAATTCCGGTTTTTCCCTTTGCATAAATGAGATTAAGATAATAGATAATAGATGAAAAAGTGCCCAGTTTGATTACCATAGATTGCTAATTGTAGATAAACATTGATGCTCTATTCCACGTCAAGGGTAGATGATATTTTCAAAATTCGATCAAGTCCTTGAAGATCCTGAATAAACCAAAAGTTTTTCCATCCACGTTGATTAATAAATCTAGTGAGGTCTTTTTTTTGTTCAGAGCCAATTTCCAAGTATAACACTCCGTGGTTGCTAAGAAAAGTTGGGATTGAGGAAATAATTTTTTTTAAGAAAAAAAGCCCTTGATCTTTAGCAACTAGTGCTTTTTTAGGTTCAAAAAATATTTCAGGTTGCAGAGTTGGGTAATCTTTTATGTTGACATAAGGAGGATTAGAAACAATTAAATCGAATTTTAATCCAGAGGAAAAAAACTTTACAAATAAATTTGAGCGCAGAAATTTGATTTCACAATTATTGAGCTTAGCATTTTGTTTAGCCATCTGGAGAGCTCGCTGACAAATATCAATGGCATAAACTTGGGAACGAGGAAAATATTTTTTTAAAGCAATAGCTACAGCTCCGGACCCGGTTCCCAAATCAAGAATATACTTTGGCGAAACCTCGTTTCTTCTAATATAATCTACCATAAATTCAGTTTCTGGGCGAGGAATAAGAACACTTTCGTTAACTTCAAGATAACAATTAGCAAAGTGGACATTACCTAAGATATATTGTAAAGGTTTTCGGGTAGAGCGTTCTTCTATAGCTTGGCGGAGACGAGCAGGAAGACAATTTTCTTTACCGGCTTGATAAAAAATAGGGAGGAGGGGTTCATCTTCCATGATCATTCTGTTAGGTTGGAGGAATAACTCCAAGTATTCAATTTGTAGATAATGACTCAAGATAAGAGCAACATCATGTTCTGGGTTGGGAATCTGGTATTGACGAAGATAATTGGAATTTTCTTGAATAAAATCCTTGATGGTGATGTTTGGCATTGGGAATAAGGAGCTAATTTTCGGTAATGGGTATTAGAGTCTCTAGTTTAATGGAATGAAATAATTTTAATATTGATTCCGAACATTTAATTATTTCTACTTCACCTTTTTTTTTGGTTTTAAAATCCTTTGTGAAGCTGATAATTTTTCCAATGCCAAGGCTAGTTATAATATGGCAATCCTCTAAATCAATTTCTAACTTTTGGGACTTATTTTTTAGTACTTTATCCAGTTGTTCTTGGAGATCGGGGATATCATCTGGAGTGAGAATTTTTGATATTGTCAGTCGAGCAATTTGCTCTTGAAAAGTGAGTTCCATGCTTAATTTCCTTTATTATATTTTGGGAGTATCACAAACTACTGGGTCCTTATTAATACCCTTTAATTTTTTTTAAAATTTGCTCTTGGATCTGCAGAGGAACTTTTTCATAATTTTTAAATTCTAAAGTAAAACTTGCTCTACCCTGAGTTACCCCTCGCACTGATGTTGCATAACCAAAAAGTTCACTCATGGGGATCTCACAGACTATTTCTTTCCTGAGCATTTGATCTTTTATTTCAAGGATTTTTCCTCTTTTAGAGTTAACATCGCTGATTAAATCACCAATAAATTCTTCCGGAGTAATAATAGTTACAAGCATGATCGGCTCTAAAATTCTCGGATCAGCAAGTTGTACGGCTTTAGAAATAGCCATAGCAGTTACAATTTTAAAACAAGTATCTGTTGATTCGCCAGGGTGATACTCAATATGAGTGATTTGTAAATGGATATTCTCAATGTTTCCACTGACGATGGGACCATCTCCACAGGAATTATATGCACTCTCTTGAATGGCATTAATGATATCGGAGGGAATTGTTGATGTGTCACAAAGAATCTCTACTTTAACCTTTTCACTTTTTTCATAATCTTTTTTATTTACTTCGAGTAAAGGCATCACGAGAATTTTAATTTTAGCAAATAGTATTTTTCCGGCTACTTCCCGCTTAAATTCTTCCGTTAGTTCAACAACCTTATCTATAGTTTCTTTATAATGAACATGAGGGACGCCACAATTAATGTCCAAGTTAAATTCTCTTTTCAAACGGTCAATGATAATTTCGAGGTGCAACTCTCCCATACCAGAAATTAAGGTTTGCCCAGAACCTTGATCTTGCTTCACGATAAAAGTGGGATCCTCATCTTCATACATCGCAAGAATTTCAAGTAAGTGCTCTTGCGCCGCTTTTGTTTTAGCTTCTATAGACATTGCTATGACACTATCGGGGAATTCCATTTTAGTGAGAACAAGATCATGATTGAGTGCCGTAATTGTGTCATTAGTCGTGGTTGTTTTTAGACCCGCAATTGCTACGATGTCACCAGCTTTAACTTCATCGAGATCCTGCTTTTTGTTTGCTTGCATCTGGAGAAGGCGTAATCCTCTCTCGCGTTTACCATTAGTTTGATTCAGAAAGACATCGCCTTTTTTAAAGCTACCAGAATAAATTCGAAAATAGACTAATTTCCCTAAAAATTTGTCAATTTGAACTTTAAAAGCTAAAGCTGCAAATGGTTGAAGGGGATCACAAGCAACTCGTATAGATTGGTTAGTTATTTTCGTATACCCTCTCGGTATATCTATGTCTAAAGGTGAAGGAAGATAGTCGGTTATGGCATCTAAAAGAGGTTGGACTCCAGTATTTTTTAGAGAGGAACCGCATAAAACAGGAATAATCTTATTCTGGATAACCGCTTTTTGAAGAGCTTTTTTAATTTGTTGCGTGGGAACGGGTTGATCCTCTAAATAAAGAGCACAGATTTCATCGTTATGTTCTGCTAATTTTTCCAGTAATTTTTCGTGAGCCGCTCTGGCTTCTTCTTGTTTATTGGCTGGAATAGGGACCAAAGAAAAATTCTTTCCAAATGAGTCGGCATCATAGTAAATAGCCCGCATTTCAATTAAATCTATGATCCCTGAAAACTTATCTTCTTTCCCAAGAGGAAGCTGAATACAAACTGCATCTGGAGTTAGACGTTTGTGGATCATTTCTAAAACATGATCAAAATCTGCCCCTACACGATCCATTTTATTGATGTATATTAAGCGTGCAACATTATATTTATTTGCTTGATGCCAAACTGTTTCTGATTGAGGTTCAACCCCTCCCACCGCACAAAAAATGCCTACTGCTCCATCAAGTACGCGCAGAGAACGCTCTACCTCAGCAGTGAAATCTACATGGCCGGGAGTATCAATGATATTGATCGTAGTCTGATTCCAAAAACAAGTTATTGTTGCAGAGGTAATCGTGATCCCGCGTTCCTTTTCTTGTTCCATCCAATCTGTAATGGTGTTCCCATTGTGAACTTCACCAAATTTGTGAACTAAACCAGTATAATATAGTATTCTTTCGGTGGTTGTAGTTTTACCAGCATCAATATGAGCAATAATCCCAATATTACGAATGTTTTCTCTTTCCGACATGATGACAATAATCCTCTAAAGTGAATGAATACTAAAATATTTAATATATTAATTGAGATCAAGTTTAAAAAAGGAAGTTTTGGTGTCAATAGTTTTTTGTGTGAGAGATTAAATCGAGAAAAAAATAGCCGATTAAAAAATATTTGATTATCTCTTGACATAAAACACAATTTTTGATTATTGACTTTTTTTCAATTAAATAATCAATGAGGAGTATAGTCTCCTTGAGGAAAATAAAAATATGCACAAGGATTATGTTGTCTTGAAACGGAAAAGAGTATTTATAGTTCAGATTAAGGAATTATTGACGAGTTATTGTGATTCTATCAAAAAAATACCTAATTCTCAAAGAATATATTTTTCTTTTCAAACGATATACTCCCCCAAATTATTGATTTTATTGGGATGGATATTAGTTTGCTTTGGTTGTGCGAAAAAAGAAGTAATTTTAAGGATTCCCATGACTTCCCTTCCTCAAACATTTGATTATAACAACGATCATGATTTTACAAGTGTTCAAATTAATAAAAATATTTTTGGTTCTCTCCTTGATGTAACTGGAGAGCAGGTTTCATACCATGTAGCAGAATATTGGCACTCTCTTACAGACACTTTAATTTATATAAAATTGAAAAAAAATATTCGCTTTTCTGATGGTTCTTTATTGACTCCCACTGATGTTCAAGAGTCCCTAGCAAGAGCGATTAACCACCCCAAGACTCGCTTTATTGATACCCTTTTAGCTGATGTTTTGGTGGGAGAAGACCATAGTATTCAACTAGTTTTAAATCGTTCCCCCGGTAATATCTTAGATTTTCCTTTTGTTTTTCTCAGTCGAGCAGGCATCTATAAATCTGAATATCTAGCAAAAGGAGATGATTTTTTAAGAGATAATCCTCTTTCGATTGGAGAATACTATTTAATCAACAAATTTCCCCAAAAAATGGTTTTAGGAAAAAATAGGTATCATTTTAATTATAAACAAAATCAAAATTCTCCCGATCTCATAGAAATATATGAAATTCCTGATGAAAATCAGCACTACCAATTGTTAAAAGAAAATAAAATTGATTTTATTAAGTATTTACCTCTTATGAATTATAATGAAGTAATGAATAATAATCAATATTCGGTTATTGATACAGAAACCAATTACATCACTTTATTAAATATGAATGCCCATGCAATGATTGACGTCGGTAATCGTTTACAAAAAAACCCCTTGCATGATGTTCGTGTACGATTAGCTATTGCCCATGCAACAAATATTAATTCCTTTATTCAAGAGACCTTGTTTAACAAGGGGATCCCTTTAGCTGTACCATTAACGAAAACCTCGCAGATGTATCCAGTTCATTTAGAACCTTATTCATTTAATCTGGAATTAGGAGAAACCTTGATGCGATCCGCGGGATATGCTCAGGGGTTTAACATGCAAGTTAATGTAGTGGATGGCAAGTACTCTCTTGCCTTAGCCCAACTACTGCAAGAAAATTTAAGTAAGATCAACATTAATGTTAATTATACCGTTTTGGATGTTGCCGATATGATTACCTATTCTCAGCAAAAATTGCCCTCTGCAATGATTTATACTACAACTCAGTATGCATCTGAACAGCAATTGCTTAAACAGCTCTATACAGATTCTCAAACTAGTTTAATGAAGAACAACAACGAAGAAATTAATGAATTACTAAATTGGAGAGCTACCTTCGAAGACAATTCTGAAGAGGTAGTTGATATTAACCTTAGACTTATGGATAAAATATATGAAACAGCTTTTGTTCTACCTTTGCTAAACTTGGTGGAACCAGTTGTGTTAAGTAATTATTTTACTTTTGAAGGTTCTGATCCCTATCGTTTTATAAATTTTCGTATCAATAGATAAGTTGTTTTGTAATAAGAGGAACTATGCCATGAAGATATTTCGTTTATCAAAAGTAAGGGTAAAACAGCTTTGTTTTATTTGCCTCATCCTATTCGTTAGTTGTGGGCACAGAGTATCTATTTTTCGTATGCCGATTCGCTCCCTGCCCATCTCATATGATCCAATTATCAATGGAGAGTTTTATTCAGAACTTATTAATCGTAATATTTTTAGTACTGTTCTGCTCCGCTCCGAAAACCGACTTAATAATCACCTCTCAGAATATTGGTATCCTATCGCGGATACCTTAATTTTTGTAAAACTGAAAGATAAAATCCATTTCTCCGACGGTTCTCTCTTAACGAGTCTTGATGTATGTGAATCCTTTAATCGCGCTCTCAACCATCCTGCATCCAGATTACAAATAAACTTAAATATCACTGTTAGTATAGGGAAAAATAATTCTCTTTATATAAAGGTGAAAGATCAAGAAAATTTATTAAATAGCGTAGGAGCGAATATCTTAAGTTCGATTCCAATTTATAAAGCAGATTATATCAAGAAAGGAGATGATTTTCTTAGAGATAATCCTTTATCGGTAGGTGAATATTATCTCTCTGGAAAAAATGAAAACAAGATAATTTTAAAAAAAAATATATATCACCAAGAGTACATAAAGAACAACAAAGCCCCTGATCTAGTGGAAATATTTTATATGCCCGATCAAGATCAGCATTGGCCAGCTATGAAAAATGGTAAAATTGATTTTATCCAATACCTGCCTATTAATGATTATCAAGAAGTTATCAATAGCAAAAATTATACAATTATTGATGTTGATTCCAGATATATTGTTGGATTACATTTGAATGCCGCTGCCGAAGATCATCCCGATGTTAGTACTTTAAAAAACCCTTTACAAGATAATCGGGTACGGCTAGCTATTGGGCATGCCATTGATATTAAATTTTTTATTGAGCAAATTCTGTGTTATAAAGGAAGTAGTTTATCAGTTCCGCTAGTTAAATCTTCTGTTTATTACCCTGTTGATCTAGATTTTTATGCCTTTAATCCAGAATTAAGTTTAAAACTGTTAGCAGAAGCTGGGTATCCAGATGGATTTTCCATGCGTGTTAGAGTTGTTGATGGTAAATATTCAAAATATCTTGGGTTTTATCTTCAAGAAAGTTTACAGAAAATAAAGATCCAGATCGAACCTGAGATCTATGAAATTTCGCAATTTACGGAAAGTCTTAAAGATAGTTTGCCTTGCGCAGATATAAGTATTATCTCTCAACAAGATGAGATCCAAAGGATTATTCGGTTGAACACTTATTATAGAAGTAGTAGTTATGTTGACCAGTACCCGAAAATTAACTCTTTAATCGAGCAATTAGGTGCAGCTAATACCTCGATAGATGAATTTACCCAATGTATGAAAGAATTAGTAAGGATGATGCATTCTACGGCTTTGGTGATCCCTTTGGTTAATCCCATAGAACCATATGTGTTAAGTAAGAAATTTAGCTATGAAAAAAGAGATAATCTTTATTTTGTCGATTTTAAAACAAAAAAATAAGGAAATTATTGTTTCTGGATACCTATTACGTACTTAGAGGGTAAAGGGTGAAGTAGCTGTGGAAATCAAAATTTCATGTTTACTCCTCATGGTGATTCATTTACCTCTCACAAAGTAAATAGAATATTTGCTCCAACAGATGTCAGAAGAAATTTATTGTAGTAGTACTAGCAAGAATGAACGCCATCTATGGGAGTTAAAGATATAGGGAGAGCAGAAGCTAGCAAGATATTAACCATGACAAAAGAAAATGTTTTATGAGGAAATTTTTGTCTTGACAAAAAAAGTATCTTCTTGAAAATTAGCCGATCAAGAAGTAAAGTAATTGCTTGTTTGATTATGGAATGGGAAGATTTATCTTTTCCTTGCCCCTCATAAAAGGGGGCGATGGTCCCAATGATGTTCATTTTCTTGAATTTATTTTTTGAGATCAAGTAATTTGGAATCACTACAAACAAACCCTGATTGGTTTCGAGGGATTGTTTCATAGCCTTCTAATAGTTTGGAGGGAATGATTTTCTGATTCTTTTATCTAGTTGGAGAAACGAAAGTTGAGAATACTAAAAATTTTGGCGTTTATATGTACCTGTGGATTTTTTTTCTTTTCATGCGAAAAAAAAGAATCTACTTTAAAGATTCCTTTATTAAAAATGCCTCTTACTTTCGACTATATCATGTCCAATGACGATTTTACTAATTTCGTTAATCGTTATATTTTTGAAACTCTCATCAAGTTAGAAGATAACATCTTAGTTTCTAAACATTTAGAATATTGGCAGAGTCAAGATGAACGCCATCTCATTTTTAAAATTAAGGAAGAATCAAGGTTTAGCGACGGATATCACCTCTCTGCAAAGGATGTTATGCATTCGTTTCAACGAGCAATAACTCACCCAAGTTCCATTTATTTTCATAGAATTAGCCTCGATTCTATGGTTGTGGAAGATAAAAACATTGTCCATCTTTATCACCAAAATAACGATGATATTATTGATTTTTTAACTTCTGTTCCCATTTATAAAGCTTCCTATTTAACAAACTTTGACGACCATTTCTTGCAATATAACCCTTTATCATTAGGGGAATACTATTTGTATTCTCAGTCTTCTGAGGAGATTATCTTAAAAAAAAATAAATTTTATCAACGCTATTTAAATCTCGAAAATAGCAAAAATCCAGATCAAATAGTACTTATTTATGATCCTTCCTTGGAGAATCATTATCGCTTATTTAAACAAGGCAAAATCGACTTTTTACCGCAAATTCCTTATTCATCATATAGGGAAATAGTCTCTAATAACCATTATAGTGTTTTAATTCATGATAGCAACCGAATTATATATCTAATGTTAAATACCAATCCTCAGGTATTAATTAACGGAAAAATTGCTCCTAACCCCTTGAGTCAGAAAATGGTTCGCCAAGCTTTGATTTATATTCTTGATACTAGTTTTTTCATTCAGAACCAACTAATGGGTTATGCCAATATTTTAGTTATCCCCGCGATGTACAATGGTAAATATTACCCGTATGAAAAAATGTACTATCCTTTTGATCCCCAAACAAGCCAGCAATTAATGCTTGAAGCCGGTTATGCAGAAGGGTTTGAGATGCAATTGTATGTGAAGGAATCCGCATATGGGACAACACTATCTCAGTACATTTCCGCAAAACTTCAAGAACTAAACATCAAAACTTCGGTTTATTTTTATGATGATTTTGATCAAGAATTAACTTGGGAAAATAATGTTATTGCAGCTCAATTAAGTGATTTTCCCATTTGTGCTGATAATTGTTTAAAAGAACCAATTTATGATTTGTATTATCACCAATCAGCAAAAATTGGTTCTTTAAATATTTTTCACAATCAGCATCCGAGGATCAATGCTTTATTAGACAGTTTAGCTGTAATGAATGAGAATAATCGCTTCTATACTTCAACTTCTCAAGCACTGGCAGATCTCGTTTACGATGAACTGTATGTGATCCCTTTATTTAATCCCCATGATATATATATTTATCATAAGAAGAACCCCTTTAAAAATTCTGGTAGATTTTCTTTTAATGATTTTATGGTAGGACTATGAGTATTAAGCCCAATCAGACCTTAGTTTTTTCAATTATTTTCTTATTTTTCAGTATCTTTTTTGTTTATACAAGAATTTATAATATTACATTAAGAAGTGCTATCCAAACATGGGATGTTTTTATTTCACATTATATTACTGAAAAAAACCGCTCCTTTACGAGTACTTTCTTTCAAAATGCTAATAATTTACATGTTTTTAACACTTTAAATTATAACTATTTTAAAAGAATCCTGGAAGAAGATATTTCCTTAAATAGTTTTGATCTAGCGGGTATTTCTATTTATGATGTCAATGAAAATTTCATTTGGTCCCATAAATTACCTTCTCAAGTTCAAACCTATCACATCAGTGATGCCGAGATTTTTAGCTTTATCAAAGAAGATCTCATGAAGAATAATGTTACAATCAGAGAGTTCCGGAGCGGAAAATCGAATTATAAAATTATTTGTGCCCCTTTAACTAATACTTTTCACGCTCATTATGCTTCCCTGATTTATATTTTTAACATTGATAAATACTACCAACGTACTTTTGGACAAAATGAAGTTGCTTTCTTGGGTATTCTCTTGTTTTTTGTTTGTTTTGGGGTGGTTTTTATTCGAGACTATATATATAAAAAATGTATTCGTGATTTAAATGGTTTTATAGATTCCAATGCCATTGGTAAGTCCAAATTAATTCAAAATGATTTAAGGAATGTGAGACCTTTTAATCTCTTGAGCAAAAAAATATCAAGTTTATTAGCTCAGAATAAAGACCAAGATTCACGCTATATTAAGATTAATCAGAAATTTTTTGATTTTGCGAATCTAACACAAGAAGGCTGGATCATGGAAGATAGTGTGGGGTTTGTTTATTTTTGTAATCCCAAGTTTTTAGAAATTTTAGAATATGACGATGAATCTGAGATCATTGGAACTCGTTTTGCTAATTTACTCTATGATGAGCAAGAAGTAGAAAGGTATAATTCAAAATATGATCAAAAATTTAGTACCCATTTACATCGCACAAAAATTACTTTTATCAGTAAAAAAGGAACTAAAGTTGAGTGTCGCCAACAAATGAAACAACTCAAGGGAGATGATGGGGAAGTGATTGGTTTTTGTTATACAATTTCCGATCTATCCAGTTTTTATTCTTCAAATCCGGAAGTATCTCATCTTTTTGAAATCCGTTCTGCCAGTTTTGAACATAACATTAACCCAGTAGTGATTATCGATGCTGATCTAAACTTGGTAGATTGTAACACATCATTTATCAACTACATTAATAAAGAGCGAGCAAGCATAATAACCTTACCCTTTAAGGACACAGTTGAAGGTTTTGAAATAGCCAATCATTGGGATGAGTCTTTACAAAATTTTGAAATTTTTGAACCATCCTTAAAAAAATGGTATTATATTCACCATAATCTCTTGCTTATTGATTATAAAAATTATGTAATTATCAATTTTTACGACATTGATTTATATCGTAAAGATTACATTTATATCACCTATATTTTAGAAGAGATTAAGGGGTTCTTCTTTATAACGAATAAACAAGACCAAGTTATTTATATTTCTCCTTCATTTAAGAGAATAACTCAAAATACTGAAGAATGGTTCAAAAACTATTATAACCTGATGAAGTTTTCCAATCCCAACCAAGATCGACTATCGGACATGGTGATCAATTATAAAAAATTGAAATATGATTTTTCGCTAATTGAGATTAAAACGGAAATGGAAAATATTAATCTTTACCAAGCTTTTTTAAAATAGAAATGCTCTTTTGGGGAATGTTCTAACTTTATGATCTTGAAACTTAAATAGAAAAGAATATGAAAAGAAAAATTTATTTTTATGTAACTTCGTTTTTATTATTGTTAATAATTGTGTTTTTGGGGAGATATCTAGCTAATAGCCAAGAAACTAATTATGTGAAAGATGCTCAGAAAACATTTTATCATTTTTTTATTGCTCTGGAATATTTTATTTCTAATAATTCAAATGATCTAGATTCGATGATCGAATTTATTAATTTTTTAACCATAAAAAAGGATGATTATTACGAAATATTTATCCATAATCGAGAAACAGAAACTATTATTAAAACTGACGATAATGAAAGTAATTTTAAGATAAATACTTTTGAATTAAGCATTAAACCTGAATTAGATACACCTTTAAACTATTTTTCTTTTGCTTATTCTGTTGGAGAGCATAAATATATTGCGGTTGTGAAAAGGGTGATGATTAGTGATTATCGCATGAATATAATTTTTGTCTCAGATCATACACCGTTCTTTAATAGTTGGGAAAAATTTCGCTTTATATGGTATTGTTTTTGTGGTATTTGTTGGCTATTTATTTCATATGCTTTTTATTTGCTTCTCTTTTATCGGAAAAAAGACTTAGTCCATTCTGATAAATTACCAAATGAAGCCTTAATGTTTGAAAAACTAATGCACAATAACAATCAATCCTATTTACTATTAATTAATAGTGAGCTGGAAATAGAACAGATTAACCTTCGTCTAGCGAACCTTTTAAAATATTCTCCGCGTAACTTAGTGGGAAAAAAGATTAGTTCAATTATTTCAAATTTTGATACTACCAAAGTTTTAAATGTGTTCACGAATGATTTTAACCAAGATGATATAGACATTACGATCCATGATCGAGCAGGGAATAAACATAATTTTATCACTTCAGTTATTCCCTTTTTAGATGACCAAAGCAACCAAACTAAAGCCTTTATTATTTTCCAAGACATCAGCCCGATAACCACCGAATTGAACTATTTAAAAGCTGAAATTCAAAAAAACTCCATTTTAAATAAATTTTCTCAATTAGTGATCAATGTTAAAGACCCACGCGAAATTATTGAAATTATACTAGAAGATTCGCGGTCTCTAATCGATTATGAATTTGCTACCATGTATAGTCTTAATAATGGAATTTTATCTCCCTATTACACTAATTGTGACGAAATTAAAGCGGTACAAGATTCATTTACCTTCCCTGTGGGGAGAGGAATAACAGGCTTAGTAGCCAGGATTAAAAAAAGTATGATGGCGAATGATTCAAAAAATAATCCTTTTACTCAAACTGTTCCTGATACCGAAGAGCAAGATGAAAGTGTTTTATCAAGCCCGGTTATTACTAGTAATGACGAAGTACTTGGCGTTATTACCATGACAAAAACAGGAAATCGTAATTTTACTGAGATGGATCTTCAGACTTTAGATGTGATTGCTAAACATTCAGCCACAGTATTAGAAAAAACTAGTTTACTAAATAAAATAGTTGATTCTGAATTTAAATATTATTCTCTTATTAATCAAACAGCCCTCGCAATGTTTATTCTTACCGACCGTAAGATTGTTTTTTGTAATAATAAATTTAGTGAAATGCTAGGTATTAAAATCGATAACCTACTAGGACAAAACATTATTGACTTTATTAAGGAAAAAGATCGAAGTATGTTTATATCGAATCTCACAAATTTTATCATTCATGAAAAATCAGAATCTTTTGAATTTGAATTTGAAACTTATCATAAAGAAAATCTTTACCTAGAATTTTCCTTCTCAAATATACTTTGGGAAAACAACAAATCAATTCTAGCAACAGCTAATAATGTCACCGAAAGAGTTGAATTGAATAAGAAATTACAACAGAGTCAAAAAATTGAATCGATTGGCTCTCTAACCCCCGGTATCATTCACGACTTTAATAATATTTTATCTGTAATTCTAGGAGCAGTTGACCTAATGCTCATGAAAACAGAAGCTGATAGCCCACTTTATAAATTGATTAATATTATTAAAAACTCTTCTAACCGGGCAGCCTTGCTCGCCCAAAGGTTACTGAATTACAGCCGTAAACTAGAAATTGAAGATCAAACCTTTGAATTAAATGAATTTCTGCAAGAAAATATTGATTTTCTTTCTTTTAATTTTGATAAATCTATCCAGATTGAACCTCATTATTCCTCTACTCCATTATATTTTAAAGGTCAACAAACGAAAATTCATCAATGTATACATAATCTCTGTGTCAATGCTCGAGATGCTATGCCCGAAGGGGGGAAGTTAATTGTAAGAACAATGTTTTTACCCACACCATCTGAAACTCAAAAACTATGGCCACAAGCAAAAAATATTCCTTATTCTTTTATTGAGGTAAAAGACACTGGATCCGGAATACCAGAAAATATTCAAGACCGTATTTTTGAAAATTACTTTACCACGAAAGAAATTGGTAAAGGAACTGGACTAGGCCTTAGTACTACGAAAAAAATTATCAATGAATACA
>JGI24702J35022_10000687_pt1 | contig 20622 bp, 21 predicted proteins | sample TergutTh196P4_FD_35022 | JGI IMG/M metagenome (IMG submission 35022)
TCCGGAATAGTAATCGTAGTATTCTTCGAAATATTACGCGCTTTCTTCTCGGCTCTCTTCTTCACAATGAAGCTGCCGAAACCTCTCAAATAAACGTTTTCACCCTCTTCCAAAGACTTTTTAATCGTGTCCATGTAAGCGGTCACAATACTTAATACCTCTGTTTTGTCTACGCCAGTGCTTTTTGCAATCAGGCTGATAAGTTCTGCTTTTGTCATGTTTTTAAAAATTAAAATAAATTGTACGTATTTTTTTTACTTAACAGGCTGCAAATATACGACTTTATATTAATAAAAAAAATAAAATCACTTTTTTTTTATAAAAAACGCTGTTTTTTTGGGGTTTTTGAAATTTTTTCCTACTTTTGTACGTATTTTTTACTTATTTTTACTTACTAAAAAATTTAATATTATGTCATTGAACAAAGTTTTTTTGATCGGCAATGTAGGCAAAGACCCCGATGTGCGTTATTTTGATAGCGGATACGCTGTAGCTAACTTCTCATTAGCTACATCCGAACGCGGTTATAAACTTTCAAACGGTACTGAAGTTCCTGAACGTACCGAATGGCACAGCATTGTAGCCACACGCGATCGCGCGCAATTTGTAGAGAAATATGTGAAGAAAGGTTCGCTTCTTTATCTCGAAGGCAAAATACGCTCGCGGGACTATGAGGGTAAAGACGGCATAAAACGCTATGTAACTGAAATTTATGCCGAAAAGATTGAATTTTTTTCGCTCGGTAGCGGAACACGCAAGTCCGGCGAAGCGGAAGCTGAACCGGCGGCAACAAACAATCCTGCACCATCCGAATCGGCAGCAATTCCTCCTCCATCCGACCAGGCTGACGACCTTCCTTTCTAGAGACGTAGCGTGCTACGTCTCTACGGGGTTACGGAATTACACTAATAATATTTTAATAAAAAATGCCGCTATCATTACTTGTTCCGTCACCTATTATTGGCATATGGGAAATCGTTGAATCCTGGCAGGACATGCTTGAATTGTTTAATAACAAAGCATTGTACGCTGACGAAGTCCTTAAAATAAAATCAGACCATCGAAAATGCGAATGGCTTGCGGTCAGACTATTAATAAAATACCTGACCGAAGCTGAAACTCCTGTATGTTACAAAGAGAACGGGTCTCCTTTTCTATCTGATAATCAATATCATATTAGTATCTCTCATACAAAAGGATATGCCGCTATCATCCTGAGCCAATACCCGCATCCGGGTATTGACATCGAATACAGGTCGGATCGGGCTTGGAAGCTACGCTCTAAATTCCTGAATGTAGATGAACTGGCCCTCATTGATCTTATCCACTCCCGGTTCCGGCTCGAAAACGAACCATTCCGACAGCAAACGATATTATTATCAACGAATCAGACAGCGCCCAATCCGTCTCCACTGCAAACGGCTCTTGCCACATTATGTTGGTGCTCGAAAGAAACAGCCTTTAAAGCGCTTCAGGAATCTGAAATCGATTTTATAAATCATCTTCATATTGAACCTTTTATTATTTCCGAAAAGGGAATACTCTTATTAAAAGAAACCAAAACAAAGAAACAAACAACGTTTCAAATCCACTATCAGCTATCTAATGATTATATCATCACTTGGTTTGAGGCGAATAGAAAGGGATGAAGGTAGGCGGGATGAAGGTAGGCGGCGTTTCGGCAATACAAATTCAAAAAACAAGTTTTTTATTTGGTATTGCTCTCAACTTGCACTACCTTTATCAAAGGATGAAGGTAGGCGGCGTTTCGGCAATACAAATTCAAAAAACAAGTTTTTTATTTGGTATTGCTCTCAACTTGCACTACCTTTGTAGCGGAATTAGACACGCAACGACATGGACAGTTCTGATTTAGAAGGATTTATGGGAGTTCTAATCAATGATGCTTCATTTTTAAACGACATAATGTTAGTTATTGTCCTACTACTTCTTTCGGTCTTCGCGTGTATATTCCGGTTGAATACTCCGCTTTTCGGTAAGATGATAAGTAATATCAATGCCGGAGAACAGCGACAAAGCATTTTTGAAACTACGGAGAAAGACAGTTTTTTATTTAGCGCCTTTATGACATTCCAGACGCTCCTGTTAATCAGCATTTTCATCTTTTCGGCGACTTTCAAGTCTCAACACAATCCTTACCCGGAAACGACATTTCTATCCTTAGGGTTTCTATTCGTTTTATGCTTCCTTTTTTTCCTTTTTAAAAAGGGGTTATACGCTATCTTCGGGAGTATCTTTCTCGAAAGTTCCAAGATTAAAATGATGTTCACAAATTATCAAGCCTTATTTTGCACATGGGGCGTTGTGCTATATCTCCCCGTTTTATGGGTTTTATTATTCGATTCCTATATTTTTTTATCATTTATTTTTTTAATAATCAGTTTTTTAGCTTTCAAGGTGTTTTTGTCATTAAGATTTTTTTACATATTTTATAATAAAAATACGGGTTTTTTGTTTTTTAGTTTGTACCTTTGCGCCCAAGAAATAGCGCCTTTGGTGTTTTTTTACAAGGGAATGGTTTATACAGTAAATATTATCGAAACGAATTATACATGGCAGTGACTATTAAAAAAATGTTGGTTTCCCAACCACAACCCGAATCGAGCAAATCTCCTTATTTTGATATTGCAAAGAAATATGGATTAGTAATTGATTTCAGGCCTTTTGTCAAAGTAGAGCCGGTATCAACACGAGAGTTCAGACAGCAGAAGATATCTGTTTTAGATTTCACCGCTATTGTTTTGACCTCACGTACAGCGGTGGATCATTTTTTCAAATTGTGCGACGAGTTACGAATTTCTATTCCCGAAACGATGAAATACTTCTGTATGACCGAGACAATCGCAGTATATCTACAGAAATACATCATTTATCGCAAGCGTAAAGTTTTTTATAGTCAGAACGGACGCATGGAAGATTTGGTGAAGTTAGTAGGAAAACATCCGAAAGAGAAATACCTGATTCCTGTTTCCGACCTGCATAATGACGACTTGATGCGAGGTTTTAACACGAAAAGAATCTATTACAGGACGGCTATCATGTATCGTACAGTCTATAACGACTTCACGGAAGAAGACAAGTTCGACTATGACATGTTGTTGTTTTTCAGCCCATCCGGTATATCTTCCTTGATGAAGAACTTTCCTCAATTCGATCAAAAAAACGTCCATATCGGATGTTTCGGGACTGCAACCGCAAAAGCAGCCTTAGAGGCAGGATTGCGCTTAGATATTGAAGCGCCGACACCCGAAGCGCCGTCAATGGCTGCAGCTCTCGATCTGTTTCTGAAAAGAGAAACAGATAAAAGGCGTTAGTAACAATGGATAACAGGATGTTTTTTTCTAAAAACGAACGTCTGTCTTTACGAAAAGATACTGACAGATTGTTCGATTCCGGGAAAACCTTTGTATCCTATCCCTTACGAATCATCTACTTGCCAGACGCCGAAAATCATACATTGGAGTATGGCATCTCTGTTTTGATTAGCGTACCTAAAAAGCGCATTCGGCATGCTGTAAACCGTAATCTTATCAAACGGCTTATTCGCGAATCTTTCAGGTTACACAAAAGCGAAACATCTGCGCATTACAAATTGTTAGAGAAACGACTTCATATCGCCTTCATATACCAAAGTAATGATATTATGAAGTATGCAGATATAGCAAAAGCCGTAAAGAAAGCGCTCGACATCATCCGGAGGAAGTAGTTTTTTTACAAAGCGTAATGATTCATGAAACACTTACTCACATACTTGTTTTTATTGCCGGTCTATTTCTATAGATACTGCATATCCCCCATCACGCCGGCCAGTTGCAGATTTACCCCGACATGTTCCGAATATGCCATTCAAGCGCTAAAAAAACACGGCCCTTTCAAAGGTAGCGTTTTGACGATCAAACGCCTCTTGCGATGCCACCCATGGGGAGGAAGCGGATATGATCCGGTGCCTTAATCAATTAGCAGCAATGATTTACTACGACCTGCATACACATCACCCGCCATTGTATCCTGAAGATATTGCCCTTGTCTCGGTCGATATTCGCAAACCTTTCGTTCCCTCTGCAATAAGGTATGCAGTAGGCGTTCATCCTTGGTACATCGATTGTAATGATAGGGAAGCGGTCGGTCAACTCTTTGAGAAAGTACACAAATACTCGCTTCTTCCGGCTGTGGCAGCGATAGGAGAAACGGGGTTGGATAAAATGACTGCAAAAACAACTGACGATTATCAGCTTCAACAAGCATTGTTCGCCTCACACGCCCAATTAGCTGAAAAAGTGAAGAAAGCGCTTATCATTCATTGTGTGAAAGCATGGGATGATTTATTACATATTCGTTTATCCCTGAAACCTACCGTCCCTTGGATCATTCATGGGTTTAGAGGCAAGGAATCGCTTGCCTCCCAGCTTCTTAATGCTGGTTTTTACTTGTCATTCGGCTTGTACTACCACAAATCATCCCTTAAAACTGCCTGGGTAAATAATCGGTTGTTTGCCGAAACGGATGACAACCCAATCAGTATTCGTGACATATATCGCCAAATAGCAGGTGATTTGAATATCTCCGAACAGCTTTTATCCAATAAAATTGAAAGTTTATCATCCCATACGCTTGGATAAAACAAAAAATTCATTTAATTTTGCCGCAATTTTTTATTAAATAATGCACGAAAAGATGAATTTTGTTGAAGAGCTGAGATGGAGAGGTATGATTCATGATATGATGCCCGGTACGGAAGAACAATTACAAAAAGAAATGACATCTGCTTATATCGGATTTGATCCGACAGCCGATTCTTTACATATCGGTCATTTAGTCAGTGTGATGATATTAAGGCATTTTCAACGCGCAGGACACCGTCCGATAGCCTTGATAGGAGGGGCAACAGGCATGGTAGGCGATCCCTCGATGAAATCAGCCGAGCGTAACTTATTAGATGAAGCGACATTACGTCATAATCAGGATTGTATCAAGAAACAGTTTTCCGCATTCCTTGATTTCGATTCCGATGCGCCAAATGCTGCAAAAATGGTGAACAATTATGACTGGACAAAAGATTACACATTTCTGAATTTCATTCGCGACATAGGGAAGCATCTTACAGTAAACTATCTGATGGCCAAAGATTCCGTAAAGAAACGGTTGAGTTCGGAATCAAATGAAGGCATGTCCTTCACCGAATTTTCTTATCAACTATTACAGGGATATGATTTCTTACATCTCTACCGGACAGAAGGATGTTGTCTTCAGATGGGAGGTTCCGACCAATGGGGTAATATCACTACCGGCACGGAATTGATACGCCGTATCATGGGGCATGAAGCAGAAGCCTTCGCCCTTGTATGTCCCCTCATCACCAAAGCGGATGGCAGTAAGTTTGGCAAGACCGAAGCCGGAAATGTGTGGTTAGACCGCCGCTACACTTCGCCCTACAAATTTTACCAGTTCTGGCTAAATGTAAGCGATGAAGATGCGGTCAAATATATTAAAATTTTCACGGAGTTAAGTCAGGAAGAAATCGCCGCCCTTGGAAAAGAACAAGCTGAAGCCCCTCACCTGCGACCTATTCAAAAACGGCTTGCACAAGAGATAACGATCATGGTACACTCCGAAGATGATTACAACACAGCAGTTGAGGCATCCCGGATTTTATTCGGACAAGGCGCGCCCGACACGCTAAAAAAAATCGATGAAGACACCTTATTATCCGTGTTTGAGGGTGTTCCTCAGTATGAAATAGCGTTTGACGAATTAGCTAACGGGATAAAAGCCATCGACTTACTAACCGAAAAAGCCCCTATCTTCCCCTCCAAAGGTGAAATGCGCAAAATGGTCCAAAGTGGCGGGGTGAATCTCAACAAAGAAAAATTGACTGATCACGATATGGTTATACGTTCCGATTCCCTGTTGAACGGCAAATACCTGCTCATTCAACGCGGAAAAAAGAACTATTTCTTACTTATCGCAAGATAAGATTCGTCTATCAGTGATATTTCCTGCCGACGCCTCAAAGCGTCCCTTTGTGTTAATTTTATCTCAGCAAAACAAAAAAAATTGAGTTTTTTTTTGTTTTGCTCTCAACTTGCATTATCTTTGCACCGTTTTACGAAAGAAAAACAGGATTGTCTCATGGTGTAATGGTAGCACAACAGGTTTTGGTTCTGTTTGCCCAGGTTCGAATCCTGGTGAGACAACGTTAAAAGTCCGCTTTACAAGCGGACTTTTAGCTTTGTCGGGACACAATCAATTGAGCTGCTTTTATTGATGCGCCCGGATTTCCGACCATAGAGATGACACGGTCATACCCTTCAAGCATTTTATTCCGGTAAGTATCATCATCAATCATCCGCCCCAACTCATCATGGATTTTTTTTTCGGAAAATTTTGCGCCGAAAAGTTCCTGCACAACTTCTTTTCCGGCAATCAGGTTGACAAGCGAAATATAAGGGGCATGGAAGAAGTGTTTGAAAACAAAATTGACTATCTTTCCGCCGGCATAATAATAACAAACTACTTGCGGTACGCGAAACAATGCTGTTTCGAGTGTTGCCGTCCCGGAGGTAACCAATGCAAAAGATGCGTGTGCGAGGATGCGATATGTTTGTCCGTAAAGTATGACCGCTTCATCTCGAAGCGTCCGACTGTAATCATCCGGTGTCGACTTATTTTTCGCATTCACTCCTGTTTTGGTATCCTGAAGAACTTGGCAGTAATCTTCCGGCGTCAATCCCGGCGCTCCTGCTATTACACATTGAAAAGCAGGGAAACGGCAGGCTACGGCTAACATCGTCGGGAGATTTTGTTTGATTTCAGCTATACGACTTCCTGCCAATATCGCCAACACCGGTTTATCCGGTAAGCTATTCGATTTAAAAAAATCATCGGGCATGTCAGCTTCTGATTCGCGACAGGCCGCCACTGCATCAGCTGAAGGATTTCCAACATAGTCAACCTGATAATGTAAGGATTTGAAAAAATCAACTTCAAACGGCAAAATACAAAACATAGCGTCGATATACCGGCGAATGGATTTGATACGGTACTTTTTCCATGCCCATATTTTAGGCGCAATATAATAATAAACAGGAATATTCAGATTTTTTTTCACAAACTTAGCCATTTTCAGATTAAATCCCGGATAATCGATTAACACAACCACATCCGGTTGGTATGTTTGAATATCCTTGCGGCAAGTCTTCATATTCCTAATGATAGTACGAGCATTTTTTAAAACCGGGATAATACCCATATATGCCATCTCGCGATAATGCGTCACCAACGTTCCGCCTACCGCTTGCATCAGGTCGCCTCCGAAAAAGCGAAAGGAAGCTTCCGCATCTTCTTTCTGCAAAGCGACCATCAAGTTTGAGGCATGAAGGTCTCCGGACGCTTCGCCGGCTATAAGATAGTACTTCATTTTTAATAACTGAATAATTGAACGTACCTCTCCCCTTTCATAGTTTCCATTTTTTCAATTCTTCCATGAATGCATAATCGGTAATGTCAATTTTACAGGGGACAAGCGAAGCATAACCTTCTTTCAATAAAGTGATGTCATTATCAGGGAAATCGGGTCCGGTAGTCACATATTCACCTGACAACCAAAAATTAACCTCACCGCCAATCTCATCAAAAAGAAATTCGCGGACCCATTTCCCGTCTGATTGACGCCCAACGGCAATCCCTTTCACATCCGGAAGGTTGGGAACGTTCAGGTTAAGATAGACGCCATGCGGCAGACCCTGTTTCAAGACCTGTTCAGCAAGGAGACGTACTAAACGGCATGATTCCGAAAAATCATTGCTGGGTTCAAACTGGCAAAGTGACACCCCCATAGAGGGAACATCAAAAACACACCCTTCGAAAGCAGCGCCCATCGTGCCGGAATAATGCACCGAAAGGCCTTGATTTCCACCGTGGTTGATACCTGAAACCAACAAATCCGGTTTGACCGGCAACACTTCGTTAATAGCTAATTTCACACAATCGACGGGTGTACCCGTACAACTGTAAACTGTCAGATTGTCTTCGCTCTTTATCAGCTTATATAGAACAGGTTCTGTTGTAGTGATTGCACATGACATTCCCGAACGGTGACCATCGGGCGCAAAAACAACAATCGTACCTAAACTACGAAGCGCCTCTGTAAGCTTGTTCACCCCCTCAGCCTCTACTCCGTCATCATTCGTTATCAGTATAAGCTGCTTATTATCTTGCATCCTTTTCATTTTTTTAATAAGTCGCGTATTTCCCTCAACAAGACGACATCTTCAGGGGGCGTTTCAGGAGCTTCGGGTTTTTCTTCCTGTTTTTTCTTTAATTTATTAATTACCTTGATTACCATGAATATACAAAAAGCAATAATGATGAAATCAAATATCACCTGAATAAACATCCCGTAATTAACAGTTATTTCCGGCTTAACAACTGTATCACCAACCATAACAGCCTGTTTTAAGACAAACTTCCAATGCGTAAAATTGACGCCTCCGGTAATAATACTAATCAACGGCATCATTACGTCTGCCACTAACGAAGAAATGATTTTCCCAAAAGCGCCGCCAATCACAACGCCTACTGCCATATCCATCACATTTCCGCGCATGGCAAATTCCTTAAATTCTTTCACTAAACTCATTTTTTTTATTATTATAATGTTTCTACTAATCCATTCGACAAAGTTTCAACCGTCATTTTCGCTGCAAATATAAGTAATAATTTACTTTCAGCAAAAAAAACAACACTTTAGCCTTTCAGGCAGGCTGTTTCGACTTTTATTAAACGGGATTTCAGTTGTTCGAAGCGGTTTTTGCGGATGCTGAGGGTTATCTCACATGTCATTTCAAACGTTTGCGACACGATTTCAGGTTGTTCTTCTTTCACGATTCGCATGATACTATTCAGGTAAGGGTATTCAAAAACAACCGTCAGTTCGACATTTACTGTTCTTTCTTCTATTTCTGCGGCGGCAATTGCGTCAGCGGCTGCCGTCCGATAGGCGACAATCAAACCGCTCGTACCTAATTCGACGCCGCCAAAATAGCGGACGACGATGACCATAATATCAGTTAGTTCGTTAGAATTTATTTGTCCCAGAATCGGCTTACCGGCAGTCGATGAAGGTTCTCCATCGTCATTTGCCCGAAACAGACTACGTTCAACTCCTATCATATATGCCCAGCATACATGATTTGCATCATAATATTTTTTTCGGTATTCCTGCACAAATTCCTTCACTTCCTCCACTGTTCGCACAGGCAAGGCAAAGGATAAAAAACGGCTCCTTTTTGCCGTAAAATACCCTTCAGCAACCTTCTTTATCGTTTTATACGAGTCTTTCATAATGAGGGATAAGGGGTAAGGGATAAGGGATAAGGGGTAAGGGATAAGGGGTAAGGGGTAAGGAATTATTCTTAGTCTGGTACGTGGGTCTCCTGTTCGTCAAGGAACGCACGGAAATCTTTCATGATCTCCTCTATTTCTTCGATAAAATAAGGGTCTTTTACCACTTGTTTGACCATTTCGTAATATTTCTCTATGGCGGGAAGTGCGCAAATATCCTTCCCGCGAAGCAAAAAGTACGGCTCTTCATTGGCCACACATTGCTTAATCATTTGTATCGGATTCTTCATTGTTAATTGATAATTTAAGTTGAAAGTTGAAAGTTAGTCCTCGTTAATTGTTAATTGTTCATTGTTCATTGTTCATTGTTCATTGTTCATTGTTCATTGTTCATTGTTCATTGTTCATTGTTCATTGTTCATTGAGCCGACGGAACGTCGGCGTTAACGCCTCTTTCAGGAAAGATGCAGTATGGCTTTCTGTTTTGGCCATGACAAAGGCTTCCGGTGATCCGGCGAAGACTAACTTGCCTCCGTTGCGTCCGCCTTCGGGTCCCATATCGATAATATAGTCTGACGATTTGATGATGTCCATGTTATGCTCGATGATGATAATTGTATTTCCTTTATCGACTAATTTGTTAAGTACGCCAAGCAGGACACGAATATCTTCAAAATGCAAACCGGTGGTAGGCTCATCGAGCACATAGAGGGTTTTTCCCGTATCGCGTTTCGACAGTTCGGCGGCTAATTTCACACGTTGGCTTTCGCCTCCCGACAGGGTTGTTGAGGGTTGGCCTAACTTGATATACCCCAACCCTACATCCTGTAATACCTTAATTTTATTCAAGATAGCAGGTATATTTTCAAAAAACTCAACAGCCACATTGATGGTCATATCGAGTACATCGGCGATAGATTTGCCGCGATAGCGTACTTCGAGGGTTTCGCGGTTGTAGCGTTTACCATAGCAATCCTCGCAGGTCACATATACTTCCGGGAGAAAATTCATCTCAATGGTTTTGTAGCCATTCCCTTTGCATGTATCGCACCGTCCGCTTGACACATTGAACGAAAAACGTCCGGGTTTATAGCCGCGAATCTTCGATTCGGGTAGCTCGACAAACAAACTTCTTATATCCGAAAACACGCCGGTATACGTTGCCGGGTTACTGCGCGGCGTCCTCCCAATCGGCGACTGGTCGACATTGACAATCTTGTCTATATGCTCTATTCCTTCTAACGATTGGTAAGGCAAGGGCGCTTCTAAAGAACGATAAAAATGCTGACTTAGAACGGGTTGCAGCGTATACCTTATCAGTGAGGATTTTCCGCTGCCCGAAACGCCTGTAATACATATCAGCGTACCCAACGGAAACGTCACATCCACCGCTTTCAGGTTGTTACCACTTGCGCCCTTCAGTTTCAGAAAGCGTCCATTTCCTTTCCGGCGTTTTTGGGGTATCTCGATGCACTTATTTCCGTTCAGGTAGGCTGAAGTCAGCGTATTGGCTTCTATCATTTCCTGCGGGGTACCTGCAAAAACGACTTCGCCGCCAAGCCTTCCGGCGTTAGGGCCTAAATCAACCACATAATCGGCGTTCAGCATGGTGTCTTTATCATGTTCGACAACGATAACGGAGTTACCGGCATCGCGCAGTTCTTTCAGCGAGCTTATCAAACGTGCATTGTCGCGGTGATGAAGTCCGATGCTGGGTTCGTCAAGGATATATAACACATTGACTAACTGACTTCCTATCTGTGTGGCCAACCTAATCCGCTGGCTCTCTCCACCTGACAGGGAAGCCGAAGCGCGATTCAGAGACAGGTAATCAAGTCCTACTTCAATCAGAAATCTCAGCCGGACACGTATCTCTTTCAAAATCTCTGTCGCAATCGTCTTTTGTTTGTTTGTCATGCGTTCATCAGCTGTCATCATCCACACATATAGTTCGGATACATCCATCTCCGAGAGTTGGGCTATTGTCGCTCCGGCGATCCGGTAATGCAGCGCCTCCTTATTCAATCGTTGCCCGTTACATTCCGGACATGTATCGGAGCTGATAAACTGTTCTGCCCATTTCCTGGCAGTAGCTGAGGCGTCATCTTCCTGTTGCATCGTAATATATTTTGCTACTCCTTCATACGACATGAAATAGCTTGAATTGCCGAGAGTCTCGTTAAGTATCTGTATTCTTTCGTCCGTGCCATTCATTATCTCATCCATTGCTTCTTCGGGCAAATCCTTGACAGGCGTCTTGACTGTCGCTCCATGTTTCTTACAAAGAGCCTCTATCTGTAAGAATATCAATGAGTTTTTATATTTGCCGAGGGCAACGATCCCGCCGTTATAGATACTAAGCGATGGGTCAGGGACGATCTTTTCCATATCCAATTTGTTCACCGTCCCTATCCCTTTGCAACGCGGGCAGGCGCCTTGCGGCGAATTAAAAGAAAAATGATGCGGCGCCGGTTCGTTATACGAGAGACCTGTTTTCGGACACATAAAACGGCGGCTGAAATAGCGTATCTCGCCGGTATCGGCATCCAAGAGGGTGACAAGTCCCTCACCCTGTTTCATGGCCGTTCGCAGGCTACCTTTCAGACGCTGTTCATCGGAAGGTGAGACAACCATCTTATCTATCACCACTTCCACATTGTGCATCTGATAACGGTCTAACTTCATACCATGATGTATTTCCAGCAGTGCGCCGTCGACGCGAACGTTGAGGTATCCTTTTTTACGCAGTTGCTCGAACAACTCCCGATAATGTCCTTTACGGTTACGCACCACAGGCGCTAAGATATATGTTTTGCGGTCGTAATAATCCTTCAGGATGAGTTGGACAATCTGTTCTTCCGTATATTTGACCATCTTTTCGCCGCTGAGCCACGAATAGGGTTCACCGGCCCGCGCATATAGAAGACGCAAAAAATCATACACCTCGGTTGTCGTCCCGACAGTCGAGCGCGGATTGCGGTTCGTCGTCTTTTGTTCGATGGAGATCACAGGACTGAGGCCGCTGATCTTATCTACATCCGGTCGCTCAAACGTACCGAGAAAATTACGTGCATAAGCCGAAAACGTCTCGATATAGCGTCGTTGTCCCTCGGCGAAAATCGTGTCGAAGGCCAGCGATGACTTACCGCTGCCGCTCATCCCTGTTATCACAGAAAACTTATTACGCGGCAACGTTACATCGATATTTTTCAGATTGTGGACACGTGCACCCAGCACTTCAATACTTCCACTCTCCTTATTGAACAACCCATCGTTTGTCGTGCACATAGGGATTAAAAGAACTGTAATACAATTGATTTTTATTTGGGATCATAATCTTAAAGTCGGCGCCACCCGTCAGCAGTTTGGTATCTCTCAACCACGGATTAAAAAATTTCAGATCGTTAAAGGCGACTCCTCTTTCGCGGGCAAAAGCAGCCAAGTCCGGAATATCCTTGTCGACGTCGATTTCCGTACATGCAACCGGACTGTATAGATTCTCAGCCCGAAGTACAAAACCATACTTATAAGGATTTTCAAAAATCATTTTCGCCGCAAATATCCGGTATGGATATCGCATCGTTTCGTCTACCAGATACAGATTAAGTGCATTGGTTTCTTTCTGCAGTCCGATCTGTTCTGAGATACGTCCCATTCCGGCATTATAGGAGGCGGCCACCGTAACCCAATCGCCGAATTTATCATATGCCTCTCGCAGATACTTACAGGCGGCCTCCGTCGACTTAGTGATATGACGTCTTTCATCCACCGTAGCAGTTATGCGCAGCCCATAGTTTTTAGCCGTAGCCTCCATAAACTGCCATAATCCGGCAGCTCGTGCCGGGGAGGTAGCTCTCGGATCAAGGTTACTCTCGATGACAGCTAAATATTTGAAGTCATCCGGGATACCGTTTGCCCTTAAAATAGGCTCAATAACCGGAAAAATACGATTCGCACGCTTAATCAACAGCATTGTCGTCGAATGGAGATAGGTGAAACTTGTCAGTTCGCGGTCTATCCCCTCCCGCATCTGATAGCGGGTAAGATCAATCACCTTACCGCAAAATAGCGTTGACGAAGGTATCTCCGGCGAGGCGACGTATGAAAGCACAACGGGAGCCTCTTCCTGCACAGTCACCGAATCGCGTGCATGAATAAAGATATAAATCGTAATTCCCAACAAGATGGGAATTAATAATTGAAAACTTAAAATTGAAAATTTAAAATTCTTCATAAATCAGCTCCTAATTGATTCAGTGTTCCTAATTCCTAATTCTTAATTCCTAATTGATTAAGTGTTCCTAATTCCTAATTGATTCAGTCTTTCTTCCTCGGAACACATTGATGTCGCCTGTTTTAACCCGTTTTTTACCGTCTGTTCCGGTATATTCGATCAGATAATAATAGGCGCCGGCAGGCACATAGTTGCCGCGATATTTACCGTCCCAACCCTGGTTTGGATCAGACCAATGAAACAATTCTGTTCCCCAACGATTATAAATCCAGCCCTGAATAGTGACGATGGATTTGTACCTGACCTTAAAAATGTCGTTCACACCCGGCGAAGCGCCCGGTGAGAAAGCATTCGGTACTGTCAACTCTGTTTCTGTGATGTTGATTTGAAACTCACGGTCTTCATCTTCTTCATTTGTGCAGGCGCCTGTACGGTCGCTCGCCTCTAAGCGGGCGATGAAAATGCCTGCGCGGTTGAATGTATATTCCAACTCATCGCCGTTAAATTGAATCAATATTCTATCGGGTTCGTCGACATTAAAAACCTTCCAGACAAATCGCGAGGCCACCGGCACATTGGCATACGCATTAAACCGGATAACGACAGGCGCAAAAAATTCGTTGTCTGATTCCGAGATATTGCTACTTCCTGCCGACAAGACCAAGGTATCCGCATACACCTGTATCGCTTTGGCCTGATAGGGTATTGATAAGGATTTCTCTACGCCAAAATGTCGTGCGAACAAATCGCCTCGTAGTGTCAATTCCGTATCGGCTAACAACATAGGGTCGTCCGAATGAAGTGGAAACGTCGTTGAAAAGGGATGTGTATTAAAGGTTTTCGTAAACGACAGCGGCAAGAAACGTTTCTGTGATTCGTTCCATTGGAGCGTCTCATAGCTCAGTTCAAACTCACGGTTCAAGCGGGTCTGCGCACCGGATGGTATGTTATAAAACATATCCGGGATATCTGCTTCTCCGTCAAAGCTGATCCCTATACATTCATCCATGTCGGGAGAGATTCGCATACTTTGTATAAGGCACTCATATTTAAGATAATCGATGATCCACACAAAATAATTCATCCCGATATTTTCATTCTCCATCACATAGTACCCATATCCATCTTGGGGATTCGTGACGAAAGAAGTCGTCCCGTTCTGCGTCGAGGATACAGGTTCGGAATCATCGAGCGCCCTTGTCCGGTAGCGATACCATTGGTGCGATGTCGACGCAGAGGTATAGTTAATCTGCACATTATCCATGCCATAGACAAGATACACCTGTATTCTGCCTGCGGTGTTATTATCGGCAAGGAGCGGAACATGGCTGCCTCCGGTTACGCTAAAAGTCTGCGCAAAGGCGGAACATACAGCCACCATGAAAGCTAAAAGTCCGCCGGTTCTTCTTTTCACACTATAAAAATTCATATCAAAACAACCCTCAAAGGTACAAATTCTATCCATAAATAACAAATTTTTCGATCTACACACAACAAAATTCTAAAAATATTTCTGCTTTTGAATCATTTATTGTACTTTTGCACCAATAAATTTTCGAATAATTATGAAGAAAATTAGTCAATTAGTATTATTATGTGCGCTTCTCCTTGTAGCGGTCACTGTTGAGGCGCAGAATAACCGCGTTACTACTAATAACGTACAGGACGTTGATATATTTTATCATACGGTAGATAGTGGGCAGACGGTTTATTCGATCGCAAAAATGTATGATGTGATGGTTATGGATATATACAAGCTCAACCCCGACAGCGAGAACAGAATCAGGATCGGCGAGCGCTTAAAAATTCCGCAGAGGCAATACGCAGTAAAAAGCATACTCAATGCACAAAATAACAACGATTATATCATCCATACGATTAAAGCCAACGAAACAATAGTCGGATTGGCGAGGTTATACAATGTTAACGCTGATAATATCCTTAAGGCAAATCCCGGCCTGTCATCCGCAACATTTACGATAGGCAAGACTATTCGTATTCCGAAATTCGTTGTCCAGCAGTCATCTACCTTAGTAGTAGATAATAATGGGATGAGAGAAGTGTATTATACCGTTCCCACCAACGATACCAAATATAATATATGCCGGATATTCAAGACTACCGAAGCGGAGTTATTAAGTTTGAATCCCGAACTGTCGGGTGGCTTGCGCGCCGGCATGACAATTCGTATTCCGTTAAGGATCAGCGAAGATGAATTGCCAAACAATGTAACGCCAACGCTACGCCCCCAATTTACAGTACCGGCTATTAACCGTGAAAATATGATCAAGGTAGCGTTATTATTACCTTTTGACACTGACAATCTCCAATGGACCGAAGTTAAAAGGAACTTCATCGAGTATTACGAAGGTTTTCTTTTAGCGGTTTACACACTACGTGAACAAGGCTTTTCGGTTGAGTTGTTTTTACATGAAATAGGCGAAAATAACCCTGCAAAAACAAGAAAAGTATTGCAGGACAAAAAAGAGGAATTGACCAATGCCCACCTGATTATCGGAGGCTATTCCAACGAAACCGAAGGCTATTCGACCGAACAGATCAAACTGATAGCCGATTTCGCCAAAGAAAACAAGGTAAAGTATGTCATTCCGACTTCGAGAAACGATGAAGCATTAGACAATCCTTATGTCTTTCAGGTGAACACCCCGCCTGCCCTACTCTACGAAAAAGTAGCTTTCGCAGGAGCCAACCTCTTTGCCAAGTATAACATTATTTTCTTAGACACGAAAGAGACAGAAGACGACCAATCCGGATTAATCAAAATATTCAAACAGGAGCTGAAAGACCGTAATATATCGTATAAAGAAATTAATTACGATGTGATTAATTTCGAGGCGTCGATCTCCTCCCTCCTTTCTACAGGCAAACCGAATATGATTATGCCTGTCTCACAATCTCAATATGCGTTATTGAAGACAAAAACTATTTTGCGAATGATTGCCGAGACAAAGCCGGAATATAATATCACCCTCTTCGGATATCCTATATGGCAGAGCTACATTGAAAATTGTTTGGAAGACTTCCATGCCTTAAACACCTATATCTTCAGCTACTCATATGCTGATAATCTCCAGCCTAATGTGAAAGCGTTCTATGAAAAATACAAATACTGGTACAGCAAAAGTCCGATGAATACCTATACAAAACTTGCATTAGTCGGTTATGATACGGGCATGTTTTTCATAAACGCCATTCAACAATTCGGGGACAACTTTGAAGAGCGGTTTTCGGAAATAAATCACAAAAGCCTTCAAACCGGATTCAACTTCGACCGTGTTAACGATGCGGGTGGGTATCTCAACAAGAACATCTACATCATCCATTACAACAAGGATTTTTCCATTACCCGCACCGAATTCAGGTAGCAGTTATTCAGTTATTATATATAATGTACGCGCGAAGAAAACTCTCCATCCTTTTTTTGTTTCTGGGAACTTTATTCACGAAAGCTCAGATCGTACAAACTTTGCCTTACGAATACGCTTTCGGACTATCCGGCGGGACAACTTTTTCAACCGTCTCTTTCAGCCCTATTGTATTGCAAAACAAGCTTATGGGGTTGACTTTTGGCCTTACCGGACGTTTGACCATGGGTGAGCATGTCGGACTGCAGGTCGAGTTGAATTTTACGCAACAGGGGTGGAGCGAAAAATTCGAAACGGAAGAAAGTACCGAAGAAGATGAAGCAACTACGACAGTGACCCCAAACTACAAATACAATCGTACCATGAATTATGTTCAACTGCCGTTCTACACCCATATACAGTTTGGGGGCGAAAAGGTAAAAGCATTTATCAATGCAGGTCCTCAGATCGGCTATCTGATAGGCGAATCGACCCGTGAGAACCTGAACGAAGCACAACCCGGCAGGGTAACCATACAACATGGCATGGCTGCACAAAAGAAATTCGAATGGGGTATCAGTGTCGGTCTCGGCGTAGAGATACGTTCTAACATCGGTTATTTTATCTTGGAAGGACGTTATCTGTATTCTCTCGGCGACATCTATAACACCCGTCGCGAAGACCCTTTTTCTAAAGCCTCCGGACAGACTATCATCGCCAAATTATCCTATCTTATACCTGTCAGGTAGATTTTGAATTGCACCCGTAAGCCGGGGCAATCCGCTTCGGGTCATTTGATGATGATTTCTTCCTTATTGATTTTACGTTCGCAATAGCGGCACTTTATTGTCCCTAATGACTTATCCGTCACATAAAAATGAGTTTTCATCGGCTCATTATTAGTGATACATTTAGGGTTATTACACTGTACGATTCCGTCTAATTCGTCCGGAAGGGTGATGTTTTTCTTCTCAACGACTTCAAAATCGCGTATAATATTCAGTATAACGTTTGGCGCTACCAGAGCAATACGGTTGATTTCTTCCTCCTCAAAAAATTTATCTGCAATCTTTATCATTCCTTTGCGCCCCATTTTTTTGCTTTCAAGATTATTGCCAAACGTGATGCGGTTTTCCATCTTACTAAGTCCAATCAAATGGGCTACTTTAAAAAGATGCTCAGGCGGAATATGATCAATGGCCGTACCATTCTCTAAAGCCGCAACTTGTAATTCTCTTTTCTTTTCTCCTTTCATAATTGTTCATTGTTCATTGTTCATTGAGCGGACGAAAGTCCGCGTTCAAACCTCTATTCCAAGTACATCGCAAAGGATGGCTTCGCGGGTAAAAAGTCCGTTACGCGCCTGTTGTATATAATAGGCTTTCGGGTTATCGTCTACATCGTATGCTATCTCGTTGACGCGGGGCAAGGGATGAAGCACCCGAAGATTCGGTCGGGAGTTCTCAAGCATTTTATTATGCAGGATATATACATTCTTCACACGCTCGTATTCCACTAAATCGGTAAATCGTTCCCGTTGAACCCTTGTCATATATAAGATGTCGGTTTGATTGATGATTTGTTCAGAGAATATTGTATGTTCCTGATATTCTATTTGATGCATATTGCAAAAATGTCGCTGTGCATCCGGCATTTTCATTTCTTCGGGTGCAATAAAATGAAACGTAGGGTTAAAAAACGACATACCCACGATGAGTGAATGAACGGTTCGACCGTACTTCAGGTCGCCAACCATTGTAATCGTCAGATTATCAAGCGTTCCTTGCGTCTTCTGAATAGAATACAAATCCAACAGCGTCTGTGATGGATGTTGATTGGCGCCATCACCTGCATTGATGATAGGGACATCTGTCACTTCGGAGGCATACCGGGCGGCTCCTTCCAAATGATGTCGCATAATAATAACATCGGCATAATTTGAAACCATCAGAATAGTATCCTTCAAGGTCTCTCCTTTAGCCGAACTGGTAGTCGAGGGGTCCTGAAACCCTACGACACGACCACCCAGACGGTTGACGGCAGCTTCAAAACTCAGCCTTGTGCGGGTGGAGGGTTCAAAAAACAATGTGGCGACTACTTTCCCTTTTAGAAGCCGCTGATTAGGGTTTTCTTCAAACTTTTGCGCGTTCCGGATGATACGCAAAATATCATCTTTCGAACACTGTTCTATTGATACTAAGCATTTCTTTAACATAGATTTTTCTATTTCTTAGCCACAAAAATAGGGAAAAGTTTTGTTCGACAAAAAAAATGTCAAAAAAAGTTTTCAACAATTTCTTACGGTCTTACGGTCTCATTTGAAAAATGTTTTCGTCGAGGAGCGTCAGTTTCTCTACGCCTGTATCAGTTACTAAATAACTATTCTCAATACCGACAGCGCCCACCTGCGGTATTACGAATTTAGGTTCTAAGGCAAAGGTTATATTCGGAGCTAATATCTCGTTTGAACGGGGTGAAAAAACCGGTGGCTCGTTAATCTCAAGTCCTATGCCATGGCCTATAAATTTCGCCTGCTGTTGCATCCCCATAAAATAGGCTGTCAGACCGGCTTTTTCTACGATTGAAAAGGCCAGATGGTACAAGTCGGCGCAGGCGACACCGGGTTTTGCAGTCGCTTCACACGCATATTGTATCTCCAATGAAACCTGATGGGCGCGAAAAGCTATTTCAGGCAATGTACCGATGGCATATACACGTGTCATATCCGAAAGATAGTCTGTGAAGTTTCCGGCCATATCCACCATAACAGCCATACCTTCTTTCAACGGGGTACCATTAGCGCCGACGGGACAAAATGCGGTCTGCCCGCCTCCGCCTAATGCAAAATCAAAGGGAGAGGGTATACCGGCATTATCGCCGGCCAGCACGCTACCCATAAAGATGTCATTAAACCCAAAGGAACGAAACACACCTCTGGAGCCATGTAAGCGCATCTGATTTTCGATAGCTATCTGAAACTGCAGATCGGTCATCCCCGGATGGTAACATTGCGGGAAACAGGCATAGGCCTCGGCATGATGCGCTGCCGACAACCGTATCTGTTCGATTTCCCACGGGGTTTTAATCATACGGATACGTCTCAACCACTGCGAAGCATTTTCAAACTGCTGAAAATGAAAAATTGACTGCAGACGCTGCCATTCATTATAGGATAGTATATCCGTCTCTAACAGAACATGTTGGGGAAGCGACCAACCGTTGGATGCGAATAGCTCCGGTATCTGCTCCGGTTTACGGATGTAGAAAATGCGATCACCGGAAAGATCGACCGGACGTTTCACAAACCATACAGGTTCGTCATCGGCAGGCAGATAATAATAGCCGCTAAACACACGACCTGTCAAATAAAAAATATTAACATCCGATGTCAGCATGAGACTGTCCATACCGGCTTCCCGGATGGCTTGTTGCACTCGTTTTCGCCTGAAAGATAAATCATTGGAAAGATTATCGTCTATCATAATTACTGTCAGTTATTCGTTTAAAAAGCGCGAAGATACGCTTTTTTGAAAGGTCAAAAAAAATTTTTTAAAAATAATCACGTTTTTATTTTTTTTTTCAAAAAATAGTTCTTACATTTGCTATCTGTTTCGACGATAGGAGAACATTTATTAATTCAATATTTCCTAACATTTTTAA
>JGI24702J35022_10000688_pt1 | contig 20617 bp, 19 predicted proteins | sample TergutTh196P4_FD_35022 | JGI IMG/M metagenome (IMG submission 35022)
CAAAGTCGTACAGCTTCTGGTCGCCCAGAATAAACGTGCCGACCATCTTCCCCGGATACAGTGTCTTACGGCTTCCATCAATAACGCCGGCCTCCACTAGGTCCGCCATACTGCTTGTAATCATCTCCGTATGTATCCCCAGGCGCCTTTTCTCTGTAAACTCCTGTGCCACCGCGTTCGGAATCGAGCCAATGCCAAGTTGCACTGTGTCGCCATCGTCAACAAGGCTGGAAACCAACCTGCCGATCGCGCGGTCCTTCTCACTTACCGGAGCGATATGGATTTCCTGCGCCGGCAGGTCTGATTCCACAAAAGCGGTCACCCTGTCGATATGCACCGCAGTGTCACCCCAGACTTCCGGCAGGTTGGGGTTAGCCTCCATAATGACCACTTCGGCTTTGTTGATAGCCAAAGGCTCATAAATTACGCTCATCGATGTTTTTACATAGCCGTGTTTGTCAGGCTGTGTGCAGCGACCCATATAAACCCTTGGTACGCTGGATTGGTATTTCCTGTGGATAAGGCTGTGCAAATGGCAGGGCTGAAAGCTGACTGGTCCGATCTTCTGCGCCTTGCGGGTGGCGGGGCCGCCGAACCATACGTTCACTTCAAATATCTCCAGATATTCTTGAGTGGATAAGAACGGATAATCTGGGATAGTCATAGACATCCAAATGGCAAGGCTGCCGATCCGGTCGGCTATGGTGTGAAGCTCGTTTAATACTGCGCACGCCTCACCAGCGCCGAAGCTGCTGACCACCTCGTCGCCCGACCTCAGGAGAGCCAGCGCTTCCTCAGTGCTCATACATTTTGATCTATAACGTTCCGCAACATTCATATGAATATCCTCTTCTTTATCGCTCTGCATTAATCAATCCCTGTTTTTTACGCCCAAGATTTCCCTCGCCTCTCGGGCTGTGGCGGCTTCACGCCCCGCCAGCGCCACGAGTTCAACGGCGCGCTTCACCTGTGCCTCGTTTGAGCCCGGTACGCCTTTATAAAGCCATATATTATCCTCCATACCTACGCGGATGCCGTCAGCTCCTGCCGCCAGCGCCGCCAGAAGCATTGACAGGTGGGCCTTACCAATGCCGGCGACCGTCCATGTGGCGCCTTCGGGCAGGCTATCGATCAAATACACGAGGGTCTTTAAATCAGCTTTCAAACCGTGGCTGAGTCCCAATACAAACTGAAAGTGATAAGGCGGCTTAATTTCCCCGTTATCAATATAACGCCTGACATTATTTATCATAGCTGTATCGAATATTTCAAACTCAGGCTTAATGTCAAGCTCGTTTACTAGCCATACAAGCTTGTCAAGAAACTCTGGGGGATTCATATACACATGTGTAAACGCCCAGTTTATGCTTCCCGAGTTAAACGTACACATCTCTGGTTTCAACGCCCTCATCAGATCAAGACGCTCATCATGGTTGCCATAATCGCCCGTGGGATACAAAGCCGCTGTGCTGAAATTAAAAATCGCGTCAAGTCCAGCGTCTTTCAGACCTTTTTTGGATTTTTCGTATATTTCCCCGAACGTATCCACATCCAAAGTCATTTCACCCCGATGATCCCTTGCGTGTATATGCACAACAGAGGCGCCCGCCCTTGCAACTTTTACAACATCGGCGGCGATCTCATCTGGCGTGACCGGCAAATCCACGGCTGCTTCCTTTGGGGTTGACGCCCCGGTCAACGCGGCGCAGATAACTATCTTCTTATTCATGAGAGGATCCTTCTTTCTTAGTATTATTTATTTATGAATGAGTTTATTTGTTTTCTTACGCCATTTTGTTACGTAGGGTTCCAATGCCGTCTATTTCAACTTCCACCACATCGCCCTTTTTCAGCCACACCTGCTTTTCTGGCGGATATCCGAAAATTACGCCCCCAGGCGTACCAGTCAAAATGATGTCGCCTGGTTCAAGCGTCATATATTGCGAAGCGTAACTGAGCAATTTGGTAACGGTGAATATGAGATGTCCGGTGGATGAGGATTGCCGAACCTCTCCATTGATTCTGGCACGGATCGCGAGATCGGAAACGTCGATCGAGTCGGCTGTCACAAGATATGGCCCGATCGGACACATACCGTCAAAGGATTTACCCATTAAGTACTGGGTTGTGATGATCTGCACATCACGCGCCGACAAATCATTCCCGCAGGTATAGCCGAAAACATATTCTGACGCCCTGTCTTCAGGGATGAACTTGCCCCTTTTGCCTATAACCGCGACCAACTCAGCTTCGTAATCATACTGTTCGGCGGTGTTTATCAGTTCCACTTCGCAATCGTGCCCATTGAGCGAATTGTTGAACTTTGAGAACATTACAGGTACTTTTGGCAACTGCATCCCGGCTTCCTTTATGTGGTCGGCGTAATTTGCCCCGGCGCATAATATTTTCTGGGGGTTTCGAACAACCGGGGCATATTTTATTGATCCCTCTTCTGCGTAAATAGGAGATGTTTCTAAAATCCCGCCGAGAGTTCCCAGATCACCGATCGCTATGAACGCGTCGATATCAGCTGGAATCAGAACCCCCTCCCGGCGGCCCATTGCAGTGACGTCCAGAATTCTATCGCCATCAGGAACGCCTATATGTAGGGCATTGCCTTTAAAAAACTGACAGAGTTTCATATGCGTTTTCTCCTCGTTCCCGGTCCACTTTGCAAAGCCGGCGTAAATTATTATCAAAGATTCTCGTAGCTTTTCGTCACTTTTTATTTCTTTTATTCTTTATTTCTTTTATCACTTACATCACTTACATCACTTACATCACTTACATCACTTACATCACTTACATCACTTACATCACTTACATCACTTATTTCGCCTTTCATCACTTTTCTCGCTTCATCCGGGTTTGCGATTTCAATGCCCAAAAGCCTTGCTATTCTTACGATCTTATCCACCAGTTCAGCGACGCTCTTGGAATACACACCCGGCTCAAGAAATGGATTGTCTTCCCATCCCACTCTTACATTTCCGCCCAAGAGGATTGCCTGAGTAAGGATATGCCAGTTCTTATTCGCGTCGTAATCCATCGAACTGCATGTCCAGTTGATCCACGGCGGCATATGGTAAACCATGTTAAACATTGCGAGCGGGGTCCCAGGCGTATGCGCCCCGCCCGGCCATGATACCATCATGCTAGCCCATGCCGGGGCTTTGATGGCGCCCTCTTCATAGAGCTTGTTGATATTGTAATAAGCGCCTGTGTGGAAAACTTCCATATCTACATAAACGCCGTATCGGTTGCAGATTTCGACAGATTCCCTGAGCTGCTCTAAAAGGTTTGGCATGCTTATGATGGTTGGCTTCTTCCCTGGAATACGATCTGCGCGGATGTCATGGGCTACAAAGTTGAAGGACATGAAGTCAGGCTTCTTTGCCTCGATGAGCTTAATGCGGTCCGAGATTTGGACATTGGCTAACCCGCACTGGATAAGGGGGTTGCGGTTTTCCATGATCCGATCAACCATTTCACGCCACGCATCAATATTCAATGCAGTATAGCGACGTCCATCCGTGGAGAAGACTTCCGCATCGGGCGCCGACACCGGGTGGATATGGCATACGCTCGCGCCTGCGTCAACCGCGCGCCTGTATTCGTCTGCTATCGACTTGACGTCGTCCTTCGCCGGGCTATATGGGTTGTCGGGATAAGACGCTGTGGAGTCAACAGTCGCGGTAATTATTAGTTTCTTCATTCTATATATCGCCTCGCTTTTCGTGATATTTTTTATGTATGCAACATTTGGTATATTGTATGTTATATGTTGTCTGATGTCACATATTCACTATAGACTTGGTTTGCTGTTTTGTCAAGTCAAAAAATAAAAATATAGAATTGTACTCCGACCATACTGCCGTGGGGGTGGAGGCAAAGAAAAGATTAAAACCCGTAGATACGGGAATATTATTCGCGTGCGAGGGATCTATGCGAATACTTGTGATTACCATTCGAAATTTTATTTAAATCAACTGTTGACAAATATATAAAATCTGTTTAAACTGCTGATATGATATCAGACAACATAAAACATATGAGATTATTGAAATTAAAAATCATTATGAAAAGGGTGAATAAGAGATGAAAGCTAAACAGGACATGAAGGTATTTGAGGAAATGGTTTTACCAGTATCCAGCAGATTATCCGATATGCTGTTTATTAAGCTTCGGGACGCCATACTGACAAGGAGTTTCCAACCGGGATACGTATTCCCTAATGAAAGTGAAATGTGCAACGCCTTAAATGTGGGAAGAAGCACATTGAGAGAGGCGTATACGGGTTTGGTAATATTGGGTTTGATTACAAGGGAAAAATCCGGCACATATGTAAACGACATAAAATCCTTTAATAATGTATTGCCGTTCAGCCAGTCACTTGAGCAGTATGAGATCAAAGACCTGATGGAATTCCGCAGCGTGCTGGAGGGGGAAGTCGCAAGGATTGCCGCAAAGAATGCCAACGAAGATGATGTGGCAAATTTAGAAGATCTAGTTATCAAAATGAAGGGGAATATGGACGATATTGTTGCTTTAACCATATATGATTTTAAGTTTCACATGCAACTAGCTGAAATATCGAAAAACAAATTGCTAATTGACGTTTATGAAACTGTAGGTAACCATATAGAAAACATAATCCATTACGCGTTTAAAACCGACGATAGCTTAAAGCATAACGCAATAGGTTTTCACGAGGGTTTACTGAACGCTATAAAGGAAAATTCTGTTGATCTCGCGGGACAAATCATGCGGGATCATATGAAAAACGTGCATGACTCCATCTGCAATAACGTGGTGATCAGACGACTGCGAAAGTAGTAAAAGCTGTGGGATATTTTAAAACGCGGATTTCAGTGCTTCAGGGCCTACGCAATATAACAGAAAAGGAAGGAAACGGAAAAATAGAATACTCGTACGAATATTTTATTTAAATAACAAGATCAATGATGAATGATTCTTATTTCAAAAAACTGCATCAACAAACCCATACGAGATTCTGGATCAACAACCCGACCTTAAGTGAGGTTGAATTGGCTTTGGAACATGGCGCGCGCAACTGCACCACTAATCCCGCATTTTGCTCTAGACTTTTAAAAACAGAGGACAAAGGGCATTTAGACGGTATTATTGACAACGTTATAGACAGTCATAACGCATTGCGGGATAATTCACGGGATGATTCGAGGGTTGATACGCGAAATAATCTTCGGGATGATTCGGTGAATAATCCGAAGGATAGTCCAAAGGGTGATAGGATGAACATTTCCCGGGATAACCTGCTGAATGCCGGGTTTGACTATGAAGAAGCGGCGCTTAACGTCTATCGGCAGGCAACACTGAAGATAATGAAATTATTTATGCCCAGGTTCATTGCTTCGAATGGCAAATACGGTTATGTCACCCTGCAGGATGATCCGAGATTTGATGATGATACGGAGCATATTATCAGGGGGATTGAAGAAGGTATAAAACTGTCGCCAAACTATATGGCAAAGATCCCCGTAATCAAGGGCGGTATAGAAGCCATAGAGTATTGCGTCGAAAGGGACGTCCCGATTTGCGCGACCGAAGTATTTGCAATCAACCAGGCTGTGCATATCTGCGAAAAATACTCGGCGGCCAGCCGACGCACAGGCAATCATCCGGCTTTTTATGTAACCCATATATCGGGCATATTTGACGAATACCTCGCGAAATTAGTAAAGGCAAACGGTTTGGATATTTCGGAAGAAATTATAAAAGAGGCGGGTATAAGTATCGCAAAAAAGCAATTCAGGATATTTAAGGAGAAAGGATACAATTTCACTATATTGGGGGGAGGCGCCAGAGGGGCGCATCATTTCACAGGCCTTGTGGGAGGGCCGCACATCACGATAAACTGGAGTACCGCCAAAGAGCTTTTGGATGGGGATTACGCGATCAAAGAAGCCATATATGAAGAACCCGACAAGAATATCATCATGGAATTACGTGAAAAATCTGACATATTCAAAAAAGCCTATGATGAAGAGGGCCTTTCTGTTGACGAGTTTGCCGGTTTCGGTCCCGTGCAGCTATTTAGAAATTCCTTTTTGAACGGTTGGTATATACTGCTCGCCGAGATCGCATTAAGGCGCCACGCGAGGGCTGTCTAATTAAAAAAATGCAAGAGTGGGTTTGTGGAAAGGGATGCGAAGATAAGGAAAACAAGGTAATACAGAAAATAAAAAGATAAGCAATATAGAAGATAAATAATACTAGCAAGATAAATAAGATAAATAAGATAAGCAAGAAAAAAGAGGGGAGAGATACACAATGGGTAGTACTATTACGCTAATACTACTGGCAGCTACATTTGTTGCACTGGTGGCTTTCATCATAAGGGGCGGAAATACGCTGATAGGCCTGTTTGTCCTGGCGATCATCTGGGGCATCCTCGGCGGGCTGGATTTCAACGGCGTACGCGACAACGTTATTCAAGACATGTCAACTTATGGATCTTCGATCATTATTATAGCGTTTGGCGCCTGGTTTGGTCGTGTTATGATGGCGACAGGCATCATCGACCAGATCATAAAAAAGACTGTCGAACTTGGCGGCTCATTCAAACTGGTTACATGGATACTTTTGACGATTGTGACTCATATCATCTTTATGGGCAGTTTTGGCATAGGCCTCGTAATAACGATAGGCCTGATCACAATCCCGGTCATGGTTACGTTAGGGATACCTAAGAAAGCTGCGGTCGCTTCCCTGCTCATGGCCGTCGCATCGGGGAACTATGTAACCGTTACTGTATATGGCATGACTACATCCTTATTCCCGGACGTTGACTACTCTGCGTTCTTCAAAGTAGGGCTCCTCGCAGGAGGCATCCAGCTTGTGACGACGATCATTTATGAGATAATCAATACCAGGAACAAGAAAATCCAGTTCGCGTGGGCGGTTGCGGCCCCCGAGGCTTCCCAGACGGAAAAACCCGCAGACAAAAAAATATTCTTTTTAGCTTATCTTACACCAATAGTACCCGTAGTCCTATCTGCTCTTATCAACTGGCAGGCGGCCCCAGCGTTTATAGTCGCTATCCTGTGGGCGCTTGTATTCAGTGGTAATTTCCTGCCGTTGAAAAAGTGCCAGGATCTTTTACTCAAAACTTTGCAGGACGGCCTCTCCGATATTGGCCTGCTGACTGGGCTGCTGTTGGCGATCACCGCCTTTGGCAGGGCAGCCTCCGCATGCGCCCCGCTTATAGGTTCATTCCTCCAGCCTATAATTCCCACGACGCCCCTTATCATCGCGATCGCGGTTGGGATACTGGCGCCGCTCTCTTTGTTCAGGGGGCCTCTGAATATGATGGGGGTTGGCGCGGCCCTTGGGGCAATACTTGTACAGATGGGTACGTTTTCCAATATTCTTTGCTTGTTCCTTATAGTAGTTCCAACTATTTCAATGGGTATATCAGCCTGCCCTACCCAGTCCTGGAACGTATGGGCGCTCAGCTATGCAAAGCTGGAACCCAACGACCTTCTGCGGTCGTCTGTCCTGTGGCAGTGGATGGCCTGTCTGATTATAATGATTGCGGTCAGCTTGTTCATCGGAGGCTAAATCGCCTTTTTCTTGAGAATCTTAATTTTTTTGAGGAGGGTTACACAATGGGTAGTATTATTGCGCTAATATTTATTTCGCTGACATTTGCGGCGCTGGTTGTATTCATCATCAAAGGAGGAAACGCGATGATAGGCCTGTTTCTCGCAGCAATCATCGTGGCTGTCCTCGGCGGCCTGGATATTATGGGCATACAAAATACCGTCTTTAGCGCGGGTATGGCAAGTTATGGGCCTATGATCGTCACGATCATATTTGGCGCCTGGTTTGGTCGTATTATGCTAGTAACGGGAATAGTCGACCAGATCGTAAAAAAAGCGGTTGAATTGGGCGGTTCACGCAAGCTGCTTTCCTGGATACTCTTGACGGTTGTGACTCACATTATCTTTATGGGTGGGTTCGGCATTGGCCTTGTCATGGCTGTGGGCATGATCACTATCCCAATCATGGTTTCGCTTGGGATACCGAAGAAGCTCGCGTCTGCTTCACTGTGCATGGCGGCGGCGGCGGGCAGCTATGTTGCGGTTTCGTGCCATGCCCAGTTTAGCGTGGTGTTCGAGGGGGTGGACTATCCCTCATACTTCAGCGTAGCGGTCATCGCCGGCATCATCCAACTCGTGATGGTAATTATATTTGAAATCATTCAGATCGGAAATAAAAAAGCCTTGCACGCATGGGCGGTTGGCGGCGCTGCTCTGGAGGATAACCGGTCAGCGGGTGGGACGTCTGCCGGGAATGCTGGGAAGAAGAACATGTTTTTTCCGGCTTACTTTACGCCGATTGTGCCTGTGATCCTTTGCGCCGGGTTGGGATGGCCGGCGATTCCTGCATTTGCCCTCGCTATTGTATGGGGGATCGTTTTTTCCGGCAGCCTGTTTCCGCTGAATAACAGCAAGGACCTTTTTCTCAAGTCTTTACAGGAGAGCTTCTATGACATCGGTTTGCTGTTTGGGCTGCTGATGGCGATCGTCACTTTCGCCGCAGCTATTGATATAGCAGCCCCGCTTATAAGTTCGTTTCTGCAGCCGATTATTTCAGTGAATCCTGTCCTTATTGCTATCGTAGCAGGCTTACTGGCGCCGCTCGCCATGTTCAGGGGTCCCCTCTGCTTCTGGGGCGTTGGCGCCGCAGTTGGAACAATCTTCCTGCAGATGAATGTATTTTCCGACATTTTCTGTATGTTCCTTATAGTCGTCCCTTCTATATCGATGGCCATGTCCGCCTGCTTCACTCAGACACAAAACGCGTGGGCGGCCGGTTATGCGAAGGTTGAGCCGGGGGACTTCTTAAAGACGTCATTCTTGTGGCAATGGCTGACCACTTTTGTTGTAATGGTAGCCACAGGCGTCGTCATAATCGGAGGTTGAAACGAGTTAATAAAAACCAAAAAAATATGCCGGACGACGTGAAAAGCGGCCCGCCATATTTGTGTTACATGAATAATTGGTACAATTGAGCGTGCTTGTTATATACGTCCTGCTTTAATAACAGCCCGCAACGCGTGCCATTTCAACCATGGCTTTAATGTTCTCGTGAGGAGTTTCAAGCGCCATGCAGCATCCAGCATTCAGCACCAGCCCGCCCGAATCGCCTTTCGCTTCCAGCGCCTTAGCACAGGCGGCTTTTACCTCGTCTACGCTACCGTTTAAGAGAAGTTCTGGGCGGATATTACCGGTGAAAGCCATCCTGTTCCCCAAAGCCGCCCTCTCTTTGAGCATATCGACGGGTGAGTCCACGTCTAAGCCAGCCGCACCTGTGCTTGCCACGTCGCTGAATATACTCTCGGCGTTACCGCATATGTGGAGAATATGGACATCTATACCTCGGCTCGCCAATTCGCTTATCAGCATCTTATGCCAAGGCATTATAGACTCCCTGTAAGCAGCCGCGCCTATCACCTGTGGCGAACAAATAGCCTCTCCTATCACGATTCCGTGGGCGCCGGCTTTGTAGAGCGCAACGGCATATCCCGTAGCCGCCTCTACGCAAAAATCGTGCAGTTTTCCTATGTATTCCGGATCCGTCATTAGTGCTATGAGATAGTCCTCAACTCCCATAAGCTGGGATGCGAGTACTGCAGGCCCAAGGACTAGCGCTCCGATAAACGCCTTTCCGCCTATTTCTCCTGAGAGGCGCTTTACCGTGTTTACCATCATGGGCATGCGTCCGCTGGAGTACGGGTCTGGTATTTTTAGTCTGTTAAAATTGTCTGGGTCGCTGAGGATGTGGCTCTTAACAGACCAGAATCCATTTTCCGGGCAATTCAGCTCGCAGCCCATGGCTTCCGGCTCAAAGCTCCCGTCGATTCCCACGCGCACGCCGTCATATCCATAAAATTTGTATCCGGCCAGCAGAGCCTCAGCAAACTTGTCTTCCTTATGGCAAATGTCGTAAACGCTAGCGCCGATAAGACGCGGGATGGTCAGTGTATTGTTCAGAAATACGGGGACCTGGTCAGGCTTTTCAAAGTAGATTGCGGAAAGCATTCTGTCGAGTGATGTCATAATCAACCTCCTGTTTATTACTAAGATTTTATTTGAACTGTTGCAAAAATACTGTTAATTATTTGCAGGGCGCGCGTTCTCCCTGAACCAGTTGTAATATTTCTCGATATTGTTGGGATCAAATGACGCAAGGAGGAGTACATCCAGTATTACGGGAAAGAACGGCGCGCCACACACCTTCTTTGCGAATGCGTTCGCCGCGATCTCGCAGTATGTGACGGGCGTAAACTTCCTTTCCCATCCAAGTATTTTGTATTGGAATACATTTAGTCCCCCGAAATTCACCATATGACATTCATCCATATAATGAAAAAACTCGTGCGCCAAAAGCAACTCCCGTACAACGCTGTTTTTCGCCAGCTCGTCAACGCGGCCTTGCGCGGCGCCGACGGCGCGGTTTATTGCATCGCTATAAAGTGTAATCTGTTTATTTCCGTGTGTATACGTCGAGAATACAAGAAGTGGAGGGCACTGCGTTTCATCACTAAAAACGATCTTTATGCCAGTCCCGCCGCTTTTGAGCCATTCGGCAAAGGAAACCCAAGGATGCTCGAACGCCCACGCGTCACCCGCGGCACAGCCCGCAGCCAGTGCGTTCTCAATGATGCCTGTCCAGTTTTTTGCCGCTATTTTCTGTTTCATGGGATCTTTTTCAAACATCAGCAATCCCCAGGATACGTCGTCATACCCTAGCATAGTAGTGATACGCGAATCATTCATAATCGATCTGAACCTCATAATAGCCTTATTTAAATAATATCAATCAATAAGTAAGTAGTATAATATCAATATATTTTCAGAACCTCATCTGTTTTTTTACCGCTACGATCACGATAGGTTCGTCGCCACTGACAAACTCCAGGTCTGACGCCAGGATGTTAGCTACCTGTTCAACCGTTTGCATACCGGAACACTCAATAACACGGTTGCCCACACAGAGGAAAATGTCGGGGTAAAGCGCCGCGTCGGAAGCGAAAACCAGGCTTTCTGTCCAAACCTTTTGCAAGTCGACTCCAAAAGCCGCCTTCACTGTGGTCAGCACGTTCGTGTCGGAACCTTGGGCTTTGGAAAATCCCTTTTTATCCACAATGCAAACTGATTTAACATCTGGCTTGGACTTGTGAGGCGCACAGAATATAAATGTACCTGCAGTTTTCCCTTCAAGCTGTATTTTATCCGGATCTCCGCCAAGAAATCCGCATGCTAGTTCCAACGCCTCATCTTCGGTCACAGATTTTAATAGGTCGGTCGTCTTTACCTCTGAAGACCCGAGAGCGATCGCGGTCACCTTGTTTGACGTCGGGTCTATCTCGATTACAACCTCAACGGTGTCTTCAACGGCGCCGCCGTTTACCGCCATGGCAACGGCTTCTTTTTTGATATCGGCTATGTCTTGTGCGCTGGGATTGACGATCATGCGCTCAACAACGTCCCGCACCATGGCAAGCGCGACCCCGATTGATGAAATGACTTCCGCCTGCTCCGGAATGCTAAAATCCATGTCCAGCATCTTTGCGGAATACGGAAGTAAGGCGCCTGCTCCACCACCACAGCCGACCAGAATTGTCTGTTCGCGTTCTAGTGAATACTTTTCGGATAGAGCTTCAACGGTTTTTTTGATTTTGCCAAAGGAATTGTCCAGTATCTGTGTGGCGCAATCCTCCATGGACACGCCCATAACATCGGCAAGCACTTGTATCGCTTTAACGCATGATTCCCTGTTCCCATGCGCAAACCACTCGGGACATACATAACCGAGCGCGTTTGCCGCGCAGGTATTGGTGATTGCGTATCGTTCACCACTTTTTACACGTACTGTGACATAATCATCAGGATCTTCAGGTTTTGGCCTGATGTATTCTATCTCCGGATTGACCATCTTTTCCTCCGGGGTGAAGGCGCAGTAATCATAGCCTGCGATATGCGCGCTTCTTGGACCGACGTCTACGAGCTTTCCGTCCTTTACCCGGACCATACTTCCGCCGGCTATGCCCAGCACGCGCACATCGAGGGACGACACAAATGTTCTGTGTCCGCCTATCATCGAATAATCTACCATGGGGCGCCCGTTCTTTATAACCCCAATATTTGTGCTCGTTCCGCCCACTTCAAAATAAATACCGTTTGACGCTCGCAGGAACATCAGCGCGCCGACTACACTTGCGGCGGGTCCTGAAAGCATTGTGAGGACGGGGCGTCTTTTCATTTCATTGATGTCCATAACGCCGCCGTCACCGCGCATGATCATCAGAGGAACTCTGATACCGTTATCCTTAACAGCCATCTCGATGCTCGCGGCCGTATCTAGCATTTTGGGTAGTATGCTTGCGTTTATAACAGCTGTACGCGTCCTGATATTCAAGCCATAGAGCTTGCTTATATCTGAAGCTTTCGTGACCGGCACGTTGAGTTGGGCGCCAACTTTTTGAACCATTTCTTCCTCATACGCGTTGTCAACGCCAAACGCCTTGCTTGCGACCACAACCTGCGCCCCGCTCTGGAGCAACACCTCGATGGATTTTTTCACCTGCTCCTCATCAAGCTTATTTGTAGTGGTGAACCCGTTGAATACCTGTATGTGTTTGCCTGTCTCCAGTATTATGTCTTTGATATGGGCATGCCCTTTAGCCAGGAACGCTTCAATGCCTTTTTTGCTCATTCCGAGTACGCCAACCTTCGCTACATCCCCTTCAAGGAGGGCGTTCGTCGCCTGAGTAGTGCTGTGCGCAATGAATACAACTTCCTCGGGAGCGATATTGTTTTCGCTGAGACATTTCAGGAACGCCTCGACAATTCCCGCGGACACCCCCATGGGATGTCTGTGGGTCGTCTTTACAGACGCCTTGCCAAGTATTTTGTGGTCAATGTTATCTATCGCCACGGCTTTTGTATATGTTCCTCCAACATCTATCCCTATCCTTACTACCATATTAGCCATTGCATCCGGCCTCCTGGAATGATTGGTTTTCTACCAACAGTTTATTAAATGCTGTGTTGTCGTTCCGATGAATATTGATTATATGTAGTCTCATGTATGTTTTATGTTGTCTGATGTCATATTAATAGTATGGAGAAAATTAATATATTTGTCAAGGTAAAAGCTCAAAAATATAAAATATATATAAAATATATATAAAATATATATAAAATATATATAGAATCGGTTTACTATTCACGCCTAAAGATGAATCTGTGCGCGTTAATTAAAATAAAGAGCTTCTATTTCCACTTGAAGAATGATCCAAATGCAGGAATCAGCACATATTACTTGTGGAGCAGACACAAAAAAGAACAGATAAATCAAGTCGTTTGAACAGATAAGTCAAGTCGTTAGCAACTTACGGCCCAGGAACGCAAATAAAAAACGAGTTGTTTAAACCGGAAGTTGCTAATCGCCGCGCGATAGCGCGGTGCGCAGGCATCGCTTGCGTGAGGCGAGGGGAACCGCGCTTCGCCGAGCCGAGTTGGGTTGCGGGCGAAGCCCGCTTTGGAAACTTGACAAAAGGTTAGTATTTAGCTATATAATAGGGACAGTTGTTTTAGTGCACGATTTAAAAAAAGACAAAAGTGAAACGCACGATTTAGAACACGATTAAGCGAATGGTACAATATACAATCATACAAAAGATAAAAGCGATGTGAATGGATTGATCAAGTCAGATAGAATCATTATCAATGGGAACACGCCTCTGAATGGGGACGTCAGCATAAGTGGGGCAAAGAATGCTGCGGTCGCCGTTATACCTGCGGCGCTACTGGTTGACGGCTGGTGCAGGATAGAAAATGTTCCAAGAATCAGCGATGTTGAAATACTAAAAAAACTCATCTCCGAATTGGGGGCAAAGGTCGAAGTAGAGGACGACAATGTTCTTTTTATTGACGCGTCGGAAATCCGCTCGCATATCGCCACATGCGATATGGTAAAGGATCTCCGGGCGTCATATTATTTGCTCGGAGCGCTTCTTGGGAAATTAGGCTGCGTTGAAGTGTATCCTCCGGGAGGGTGCGATTTCGGGTTTCGTCCAATAGATCAGCATATTAAAGGTTTTGAGGCGCTTGGGGCAACGGTTTCCTCAAGCTATGGTATTGTCAAGGCTTCAGCGGACAAGCTCGAAGGCAATTCGATTTACCTGGATATTGTCAGTGTTGGCGCTACCCTCAACCTGATGATGGCGGCGGTAAAGGCGAGAGGTACGACATTTATCGAAAACGCAGCAAAAGAGCCTCACGTTGTAGACGTTGCAAACTTTTTAAATGCAATGGGCGCAAACATCAGGGGCGCCGGGACGGATCGGATTAGGGTTTACGGGGTTGAGAAACTGCCGGGAAAAGCTACATATACGATAATACCCGATCAAATTGAAGCGGGTACATTCATGATCGCATCCGCGGCAACCGGAGGCGACGTTTGCGTTTGGAACGTGATACCCATTCACATGGAATCTCTGATTGCAAAACTAACTGAGATTGGCGTGGAAGTCACATGCAACGGGGACTGGATACGCGTTACAAGCCGAAGAGGTGAGGGCCGAAACTTGACCCGCGCAAATATTAAGACCATGGCCTACCCGGGATTTCCGACTGACTTGCAGCCCCAGATATCCACTCTTTTAACACAGGCGAAAGGAACAAGCGTTGTCACTGAAGGGATATGGGCCGACAGGTTTAAATATATTTTTGAGCTGAACAAGATGGGGGCGAATATCAAGGTAGAGGGGAAAAAGGCGGTAATCAACGGGGTAACGCCACTGTGTGGCGCGAGCGTGCAGGCGAAGGATCTGCGCGCCGGAGCTGCTGTAGTAATAGGCGGCATGGCGGCAAAAGGAGTTACGGATATAACAGGTGTCAGATACATCGAGAGGGGATACGAGGATTTCGTATGCAAGCTGAATTCGCTTGGGGCTGATATCCAATATGTCTAGATGTCTGGCAAATTGCTAATAGTAGCGGTTGGTAAAATAAATGTCCAATAAAATACAAATAGTGGCGGTTGGCAAGCTTAAGGAAAAATATCTCTGTGACGCTATGGCTGAATACGAAAAGAGGCTGTCCCGATTTTGCAGGCTGGGAATAGTCGAAGTAGCGGATGAGAAGAACCCAAAGGGGTATAGCGAGGCCGAAACTCAAATTGCTCTGAACCGCGAAGCCGAAAGGATATTGCCGCATTTAAAGAATTCTGTTGTTATCACCCTTGATGCAAAGGGTTTGAAAGTGAATTCCGAGCAATTTTCAAGAATACTGGGGGAATATCTCGAGCAGCGCAGAGACGTCGCTTTTGTCATCGGAAGCTCATTGGGACTCGGCAAAGGCGTCATCGAGGCGTCTGACATGAGGTTGTCGATGTCTGATATGACATTTCCGCATCAGTTGGCGCGGGTTATTTTAATCGAGCAAATTTACAGAGCGTTCAAAATAATCTCGAATGAAAAATACCACAAATAGCACAACGCAACGCCCCAAAAACGCCTCAAGCGCACCCCAATAACGCTACAATAACGCTACAATAACGCTTCAAGAAAGCCCCGTGAGCGACCAAAGAGCGTCCAAAAAACGTGACAAAAACGCGACAAAAACGCCCCACGAACGATCAAATAATACAATAAAATATGACAAAAATACGACAAGAATAACAAAAGGCGATTGACAGATTTTAATAACTTTGTATATTATATAGACATTGGAAACACATTTCTTATTAAGGGGGTACGTTATGAGTAATTCACCGGCACCGAAAGGGGATATTGGCGCGGCGGGCGCCCTGGCACTGTCGATTTCAACCATTTGCATGTTTGCAGTAGGTACAGGCATTGTCGGCCCCGACTCGTTTATGTATCTTGCAGCGTGGTTGTTTGGCGGCTTTCTTATTCACTTCTATTGCGGCATAATCTGTCTAAAGGACGGGGACAGTCTCAACGCTGTAATTAACCTTTCTTTTGGGACTTACCTGGAACTTGTAGGCGCTATTACCTTTGTCATGCAATGGTATGCGATTATCGGAGGAAAAACCGGCATTGGCGGAGGTATGTTAAATGCCTTCCCATGGATTCCGCTGACTGCTGCTCTTTGGATATGGAGTTATGCGATTTTCCGCGGCGCCCCAAAAGCTGTCGGGGTTGGAATTGCTGCTGCAGACGTTGCGTTCCCGCTCACATGCGCGGCACAATTTGCAGCGCCGTTTAGCCCGGTTCTCATGGCGCAGTTTAATTTTGTAGCTGGGATATTTCTGTTGATTTTGTCGTTGTGTTTTGCGTATATGGGGACGGCAGGATTGGTTAACACTGTTTACCAGCGCCCGATTTTCCCTATGGGCGGACCTTTGATAAAAAGTAAAGTAAAATAGGCCCAGCCAGGTGAACTTAGCATTGCACTGAAGAAAAGTGAAATAAGCCCAGCCTGGTGAACTAAACGACGCACCGAAGTAAAGTGAAATAGGCCCAGCCAGGTGAACTAAACGACGCACTGAAGAGTAAAGTGAAATAGGCCCAGCCTGGTGAACTAAGAGATGTACTGATTGATGGGCGAAAGACTGAAAATCTATGCCATATTCCCTCCGGCCTTGATATGTTTCTGTGGTCGGGGGGTTTTTTATTGTTTCGAAAAGGAAATTTATGGTATAATATAGAATGATTTACCATAGACGAGGTGTATAACAAATAATTGAGGAGCTGTGAGTATTGAGCGAATTTTGGCAAATAATATTTCCACCTAAGTGCATTTTCTGTGACAAGGCGGTTCGAATGGACGCAAAGTTAGAGGTGTGTGACAATTGTGCTTCAAAGGTTCCCTTTTACACCGGTCGATTTTTGATGGAGGATTCTGGGGGGCGTCTGCAGGATAGCTGCGACAGGGTGGTTTGCGCGTTAAAGTATACAGATATGGTCAAAGCGGCAATGATGAGGTTCAAGTTCAGCCAAAGACCTGAGTTTGGCAGAGTATTTGGTGCTTTCCTCGCCGAAAAAATCGCCAGGGAGGAAAGAGAGGGCGTCTTTTCCATTGTGACCAGCGTACCGCTAAGTAAAGAGAGGGAGAGGGAAAGGGGCTATAATCAGGCCGAGATTATTGCAAGATATATTGCATTGTACCTGAATGTGACGTACATGGGCGCCTTGTTGAGGAGGAACAGCGGAACACTTCGTCAGAGCGGATTGAACGGCGCGGAGAGGAGCAGGAACGCTAAAGGCTCTTTTGTTCTAAACGATAGCGACGAAGGGCTTGGGTTTCTCAAGGGCCGGACAATACTCCTGGTAGATGACGTCTCAACAACGCTTTCGACCATTAATGCAGGCGCGAGTGCGCTTAAAGCGGGAGGCGCCGCCATTGTGGTAGGAGCTGTTGCGACTTCAGGTATGGCGGGTGGCGGCGAGCGGAGGCTATGAGATGGCTATCACTCAGTTAAAAAAGACATCCAGAACTATGTGGATAAGTTGTCAGGTTTTGGTAGACATTGATTAATGAAGCACTTGGCAAAATCCTCAAGCGTGAACAAAGCTCGAAACCATATGGAGTCAGCATTTAGGGAGCCGAATATATGGAGTTACATAATAATAAGGAGCTTAAGGCCATGCAAATGGACAATAATCGAATAAGCTTTTCTTTGGCGACTTAAGCCGCGTGACCACTCTTAGCCAAACAGTTTCCCGTAATCGGTAACTATTCTTCAACTGAACAGTTTTCCGTAATCGGCATACTATTTTTCATCCAAACAGTTTCCCGTAGACAGTAACTATTCTTCAACCAAACAGTTTCCCGTAATCGGTAACTATTCTTCAGCCGGACAGTATTCCGTAGTCAGTAACTATTCTTCAACCAAACAGTTTCCCGTAATCGGTAACTATTCTTCAGCCGGACAGTATTCCGTAGACAGTAACTATTCTTCAACCGGACAGTTTCCCGTAATCGGCAACTATTCATCAACCAAACAGTTTTCCGTAATCGGCGACTATGGATTCGAAGCGAACGCCCATGCGCGGTCCAGTTCCGTCAGATGCGGTCAGCTTAATGGCTGCGCATGTGTATTCCACTGAGATCCTTGTAGCGTCGGCTAATCGCCGACCGCGCAATAGCGCGCCAAACAAGAATGAACCAAAAACATCCCCGGTCCCGTGATACATTCCTTCTATACGCTTGTCTATGATATAGTCAATCTGTCCTGTTTCAGTGTCATAGCAGGCAGCGCCCAAGTCGTCTTCCCCAAAATGCACGCCGGTCAATACCACCTGCTTTGCCCCCAATCCCGCCAGTGCGTGAAGAAGATCATCCACATCCCCTTCAGTCATGGGACCGTCCTTGTAATCGCGTTCCAGCATGAAGGCGGCCTCGGTACGGTTGGGAATGATAACGTCAGCATGTCCACAGAGCTTTGCCATACCTTTCACGTGATCTAATGAGAAAAGGCTGTACAGCTCGCCATTATCCGCCATCACAGGATCAACCATAGTGATTGTTTCCGGCGTGCGGAACATTTCGAAGATATCCATCACGATATCAATTTGACCGAGCGAACCCAGAAAACCGCTGTAAAAGGCGTCAAATAAAATACCTTCCTTTTTCCAGTGTTCTGCGATCGGTCTCATATCCTCGGTAAGATCGCGGAAGGTGTAACCTTCAAAGCCTCCTGTGTGAGTAGATAGCACCGCTGTGGGCATAACCGAACATTCAAGTCCTGCAGCTGATATAATCGGCAAGACTACCGTAAGAGAGCATTTGCCAACTCCCGAAATGTCATGTATGGCTGCAACTCGTTTTATAGGATTCATAAGATGTGTCCCTTTCTTCTTTATCACTTTATCTAACACAACAACGTAGAGATTATAACACAACCCTTGATAAGATACAGTAATAATTTGCATAACAATCAAACTTATATTTTAATATTTTATCATTATATTTTCCGGTTTTATTTAATCGTTGTATTTAAACTGTTATATTTTATCATTGGATTTAAACTGTTATATTAACTTTATATTTACTGGGCATTTTTTTGCAATATTCAGATTGTCCCTCTTCCGGAGTGCTTCGGGACTTGAAATTTCAGGAGAGAAATTTCAGGAAATTTCTGTAGAGTAAATTTCTGTAGCGCTTCGGGACTTGAAATTTCTGGTAGATTAATTCGCTTCTCCGTGCTATAATCGTGGATAAATATTTGGCTTCAGTCAACATGGTTAACATGGTCAGCATGGTCAGCGTGGTCAGCGTGGAATTTTTTTCTACATAAGCGAACAACAAGACGGGATGATTGTATTATTATATTCTCTTCGAAGGGGATGTAAAATGATAAACATTAGTGATAAATATTTACAACATCAGCAAGAGATTACTATTACAGTTAGCGATACAGACTTCAGAGGACAGATAAAACCAAGTGCGATTATGGAATATTTTCAAAATATCGCTTTGGCGCATGCAGACATACTTGAATTGGGTTATGATGATATGATTAAAAAAAATATAGTCTGGGTTATGATTCGTATGAGTTTAAAAGTAGTACAATCCCCTAGAATTGGCGAAAAATTGACAATCATAACTGTTCCCGAAAAACCGAAGGCGGCGGATGTAGATCGCGGGTACTATATTTACAATAACGTAGAGGAAATTGTTATCGTTGCTTCGTCGAAATGGTGTATGCTGGATACGAATACCTATAGGCCTCAACGCTGTACTCCGTTTTTCAAAAAATTTGATGATTCTGTCTATATTCCTTACCAACCGCTTGAGGGCGGGAATTGTAAGATTAACGCGTTGTCAAATTACGGCAATGTAAATGAAAAACCATTTGATTTTACGGTACAGGTTGCGGACTTAGATAGTAGCATTCACATGAATAATGCACGCTACGCTGATATTATCCTAAATGTTTGCGGTATGGAAATGATGCAAAACAACAACCTCGTTCGTATTGATATAAATTTCTTGAATCAACTTTTTATTGGAGATCAATGCAAAGTTTTCAAAGTACAAAATCATAATTTTACATTTATGGAAGCAAAAAAAGCTAAATCAGATACAATAATATTCCGAGCTTGCGCAGAATGGCAAAAACGATAAAAAATCAAGAAGAAACTTAAGTTATAAAAATGCAAAAAACGTCCGTCCAAACCGCTCGTAGCGCCCGGCAACTTTTTATGAAGTCGTTTTATTTGTTCTTTATCAAGCGTTATCATTTCGTCAGTCCCTCAAACGCTTTAATATGCTTTGCCAATATACGCGAAGCCGCCGCGTCTACATCGCCGTCATCTGCGACTGTGTTTTTACGAAACAGGTTATAATCCAGCAGGACATAGCGCGGCGCGTTATTCTTTAAAATGATAGCCGTTCCTTTTTCATCAACAAGGCGAGCAACCGTTGAAAAGTTTTGATTAGCTTCCGAGATGGAAACAAGGTTTTCAATATTGATATTCATAAATCTCAACTCCTATGGCTTTTCGAGGGCGCCTTCGTCTTCCCCCACGACGCTGGCGCCGCTGTTGCGCGCCGAGGGGTCTCGCTGGCATACAATTAAAACGGGCTTTATC
>JGI24702J35022_10000689_pt1 | contig 20615 bp, 14 predicted proteins | sample TergutTh196P4_FD_35022 | JGI IMG/M metagenome (IMG submission 35022)
GATGATCCGCCGCACGCCATTCTTGCTGGAACGGCAGGTTCAGGTAAATCCAATTTTCTACACGTCTTAATACATAGTTTGTTACACCGCTTTTCACCGGATGAATTGAACCTTTATCTTTTTGATTACAAGGACGGCGTGGAATTTGCTATCTATGCCAACGAAAGTGTTCCGCATATTAAGTTTGTTGCAACGGTCAACGATTCGGAATACGGTATTAACGCCCTCAAATGGTTTCAAGGGGAAATAACCCGCCGCAACGACGAATTTAAGAAGAACGGAGTAAAAGACATAAGCGGTATGAGGAAAAACGGCAAGCCAATGCCACGAGTATTGATAGTGATGGATGAATTTCAAGTTCTAATAAACGATGCGAGCGTAACCGAAGAAGCATATAGATTGTTAAGCGATATTTTGCGGCGTGGTCGTTCTGCTGGTGTTCACGTTTTATTAGCAACGCAATCATTAAGCGGCTTGCGTGGATCAATAACTGGCGGCTTTGACACATTAAAAACTCAACTCGGATATCGCATTGCGTTAAAGTGCAATCAAAGCGATTCGAGGACAATCCTCACTGACGACAATACGGAAGCAGCCACATTGGAGGCAAAGAAGGAAGCGATCTGCAACAAACAAAACGGAGTAAAAGAAGCAAACATCAAGTTTAATGTCCCGTATGCAGAACCTGCAACTTGCAAGAAACATTTACAGGACCTTTCGACACAATTAAAGCAGTATGGACATACAGCTGACACGAAAGTTTTTGATGGAGCGAATTTGCCTGTTATTCCAGCACCGTCGATGTTCAGTAAATTCAAAAGCAGGGTACTGCTCGGTGAACAACTTTCATTTGAAGCACAGCCCTTTGCTTTTCAATGGGAGCGGTTCCAAGGAAATAATCTTTGCGTTGTGGGAATTGACGAGAAGATTCGGAAAGGAATCATCCAAGCCGTATTGCTTTCCAATCAGCAAGGAAATCTTTTTGACCGTGTGATTTATTATAATTCCGATACGAATAGTCCAGCAACGAATTTTCCTGGATTTCCCAGTGTGGAGGTAAAGAACGCCACTTGGGACTGCAACATTACGGCAGTGGTTGGTAGTCTATCGGCAAGACGGACGTTGCTGATCATCGACTCGCTTGACAATGCCCGGACGTTTTATCCGAAGAAAAAGGAATTTATGCAGGTAACTACGCCGACAACACCGGCGGATTTTCTCAAAGCGTTTCTCGATAAGGGACCGCAGCACGGCTCGTTTGTGCTTGCGTTTGTTGACAATTGGGGACGTTGGAATAATTCGAGCAACAATGATTACTTGGAAAATTTTGAACAGTATATCGGCTTCTGCTTGAACGGAGACGACGCTGGCAGTTTGATGACGGGCAGCATGGGCAGGCCGTTTATGGGATTAGACCAGCCGACCAAAGCACTGTTTGTCAATCGACAACGAAATACACAAACGTTGTTTAGACCGTTTGTTGTTAAATCATAGTTATTCGCAGGCATATTAGACATCATTAGCGATTTGCCTAAACTGTCACAATAAAAACTCAACGGAACTCAAATTCATGTTGTGATAATTGGATGTGTGTTTAGTAGAAAATGATTTTTCCAAGCGTCATACGACCGATCATCAAAAATAGAGACTTTAACAAAATGCTTTACCAATTGCTGAGACTTCACAGTCCACCTGACCGTGAGGCATTGCCTGTACTTTACTAAAAAATAGGGCTTTTAGTAAAATGAAAGGCTAATGAAACAGTGATTTAACAATGCCCTTCAAACCAAAGCAAAGGAAGGAGGTGAAAAATGATGAAGAAAAACAAAAAGACTGTCAAGGTTGTTAAGCCTGCGACGAACGTGAAAAATGTACTGTGTTGCACTTGCGGCACAACAAGTTGATCTTCTCATGTCGTGAAGTCGGTCGCGACCTTACATCAAATGACTGACTTCATTTTTTGATGGGGATCATTCAAGAGATGCGTCCCCTGTGACAAGTGAGAAACCGAGGCGACGGTGCCCAACGAAAGGAACAACTCCCAATTTCCTGTTCGTGGGTAACCGGAGCCGAGGTCCGTTGGAAAAGTTGAACGATATCGATTCATCCTCGCTCATTGGCGAGCCTCAACCGTTGTTTAAGCCACTTGATACATTCATTCAAGCGGGTCTGAATTGTTTGATACTTTTGACGATTCATGGTGTTGCAATAATTGTGCCCCATGTTTGTTAACGCTACTCCAACGCAATAGTTGTTGGATGTTTTTTTGCGAAGGTATTACCTTACCAGGCAAGTTCTAAAAGGAGTAAAAAGGAAAATGAATATTATTCGAGGAAATACTCTGCCGGACTATTCGTTGCTCAGCACCGATGTAAATAAGTCAGCGTTAGATGCTTATCAGCACCATGAACGATGGCAACACAAGCCTGTTATGGGCGTAAGTGTCGATAAAGTTGGCGGAGAAGAGATATATGAAATACCTATACAAGCTGTTGAAAATATACAGCAAATGTTGAGTGGTGTAAATCTCATTCCGTCAAGGTATAACATTCAAAAAAAATTCGATGACGGAAAAACGGTCCTCATGAATACTTTGACAGAGGCGGTGGTGGTATTTGATGAAAAAGAGTGCAGGCTGTTTTCAGATGTCAGCCACCACACACAACTTGCCTACTTTAAAATTCAAATGTTTCTTTTGGGAATACTTGTGCGTGATGATACAGATGAATCGTTTATTATGAATATAATCAGAAACCGCTCAGTTTTTGCTTCAAGCGATGCTATTAATATTTTTATTTATCCTACACAACAATGTAACGCGAATTGCCACTATTGCTATCAAAGAGAAGAAAAACGAACAAAGATGACGAAGAACACCGCTGAAGATGTGATTCGATACATTATCGGAAACGTTACGTTAGAAGACGAAATCATTCTACGATGGTTTGGTGGAGAGCCTCTTTTAGCTCCTGAAATTATAGACTACATTTCAGAGAGTCTGGCGAAACATTTTGACAATAAACTCAGATTCAGTTCCATCATAACAACAAATGGCTATGAAATTACAGATGATTTAATCAGCAGGGCAAAAGAAAAATGGAACACGAGAAAGTTTCATATTCCAATTGATGGTTATAGAAGTGAGCATAATTCAAGAAAAGGCTTCTCTAGTAAAGGAGTCGACGCATATCAAAAATTATTAACAGACATAAAAAAAATAATAGATAACGGGATATTTGTTATGTGTCGTTTGAATTTTGATAAAAAGAACTTGCATCAGTTTTCCGATATACTAAATGATTTGCTGCCTTTTCGTGATTCAAATATTTTACATGTCTATCCGACCACGATTCGCAGGCTATTTGGGCAACCCTTAGACGATTTTATACTTCCAAGTGATTATGGATGGTATTATGATTTCGTATATAGAAAAATGTTTGCCTATGGTTATTTCAATAGTATTCATCAGATACTCCCGCTCAGAAGACGTGGCAATTGCATGGCCGGTTTAATGAACGCAGTTATTATCAATGCAGAAGGCAATCTGTTCAAGTGCCTTCAATATTCTACAGATGAGAAATATAAAATAGGCGATTGTAAAACCGGAATTATTTTCGATCAAAACAATTTGGCCTGGTTGGACGTGTCCATAAAAGAGCCAGAGTGTAAAGAGTGTCCGTATTTACCCTTGTGCAACGGCGGATGTAAAAGTTACCGTTCCCTTAACAGGCCGGAAATATCTCCTTGTGTGCGAGAAAAAGACTTGATAGATACGGTGTTTGATTTGATCCATGAATGGGTGATCAATGACGGTAAAATTTTAGATAAGGATTGCTTATCATGAAATTGTCCAAGTATGTGCGTGTAGTTCCTTTCAATGAGGATGAAGTAATACTATATGACTCTATAGAGCATTCGGTAGTAACATTGCCGAAAGATTACATCACAGGTGGTTCGCATTTAAGCGTGGACTGTGATGCGGAAAGTGTTAATGTACTATCAGAGATGGGATACCTCATCTCTGATATCGACCCTGCGACAATAAAAAGTAGAGTCATAAATGACGAGAAACTTTTTATCAGTCTCGAGTTAAACTTAAGCTGTAACCTTCGTTGTCCATATTGTTATCAGTCTGGAGTGGATAAGTCTAAAGTCGTTTCTTATGAAACTCTGGATTTATTATCTGATTATTTTGAATTTGTTCATTTCCACAGCCCCTTCAAGGAACTGCACATAAAGATTTTAGGCGGTGAACCTACCTTGGAGTGGGCTCGATTCGAATACATTTATCATAAATCAAAAGATTTTTGCCGAAGCAGAAGCATCAAGTTTAGCGTTTTAATTGATACTAACGGCATAAACATTGATGATATACTAAAACTAGACAATTACGACAGCTTATTACTGACTATTCCTTTAACTCAAAAGAGCTGCCATGATAAGGTTCGATTTGACGGACAAGGTATTGGAACCTATGATACAATAATTCGAAATCTAAACAGGCTCGGCACCATGAAAAATGCAAAAGTAGTTTTGCGTTACAATGTGGATGCGGATAACATGGAGTACTTTGGACAATACTTGAATGACCTAAAGTCAAAAATTAGTTTTACGCCTATTATCAGCGTGAACTACACGATAAACTTTGAATGTGGGACGGAATACGAAAACAAACTTACTTATGATCAGTTTGTGGAATGGTGCAGTACTGTGGCTATTGATTTACTTATGGAGTTCGGATTTAATGTGACCATATCACCATTGGTATCAATTGAAGAATGTCAATTCCGCTCCAAATACTCGTTGAAACTTTTTGCCGATGGAACTATAGGTAGCTGCGCTACAAATTTCTTTGATAACCACAGAGAGCTTTTGAAGGATATCATCGCAGAACCCGCTAGTGATTTCTGGGCAGTAAAAAAACGCCAGACCATTCTTGCGGATGAAGAGTGCCTGGCGTGTCCCACATTATTTTTATGCGGTGGAACCATAAAGTTGCCTTGTTTACAACCTCTGACTCTCACAAGATGTGATGCAAATGGGAGACACATGGTTTTGTTAGACGAATTCCTGAAGCGTTACGTCCGTTACGAAAATGAAGGCAAAGGCGATATGTTTTCTGTCTTCAATGGCGGGATTGCTTTTAGATAATAAGATAGGAGTACGATAAAATGAAGATCGTTCGAGGAAACACTTTGCCTGACTATACACTGCTTAGCCAAAATGCAAACAAATTGGCGATTGCGGGCTATCTGCGTCATGAGGCGTGGATGTATAAGCCAATTATGGGCATGAATATCGCGGAAGTAAGCGGAGAAGAAATTTATGAAATACCTCAACCAGTAGTTGAAAAAATTCAGCGAACATTAAAAGGTGCAAAACTTATTTCATCAAAGTACAATATGAAAAAGAGATTTGATGATGGGAAAACAGTAATAATCAATACGTTGACTGAAGCAGTGACGATACTTGATGAAAAAGAGCATGATCTGTTTCTGAATGCTGGCAACTATTCAGATCATAGCTACTTTGAAGTTCAAATGTTTCTCCTGGGACTGCTCATACGGGAAAATGATAACGAATCATTCCGTTTGGAGGTTATAAGAAATCGTTCGGCTTATGCAACAAGTGGAGCAATCAGTATTTTTATTTATCCTACGCAAGATTGCAACGCAGACTGTAGTTATTGCTTTCAGAAAAATGAAAAGAAACTAACCATGACAAAGGAAACAGCAGATAATGTTGTTCGATATATTACCAGAAACGTTTCAGTAAATGATGAGGTTGTTTTTCGTTGGTTTGGAGGCGAACCTCTGGTGGCTGCTGAAATCATAGACCACATTGTCGAGAATGTTTCAAAGCATTTTGACCACAAACTAAAATTTAGCTCAATCGTAACCACAAACGGTTACGCAATTACAGACGACTTGATTGTCAGAGCAAAAGAGAAATGGAACGCCAAAAAGTTTAATATGACCATAGATGGCTATATGGACGAGCACAACAAACGAAAAGGTTTTCCGAATAACGGAATAGATGCCTATCAAAAACTTTTAAATGATATACAAAAGCTAATTGATAATGAGGTATTTGTGGTAGCGCGTTTCAATTGCGACAAAAAGAACCTAAACCAGTATCCTGAAGTACTAAATGATTTGCTGGGTTTTCGAGAATCAAACAAGTTCCATATCTATCCGACTACACTTCGCAGGATTAGCAATCAGCCGTTGGAAGACTATATCCTTCCACATGATTATGCATGGTTTTATGATTTGGTATATAGGGAAATGTTTGTTCACGGATTTTACACCAGCATTCAGCAGATACTTCCACTTAGGAGAAGAGGCAATTGCATGGCTTGCTTAATGAATGAGATACTGATTAATGCAGAAGGGAATTTATTTAAGTGCAATCAACACTCAACTGCGGACTCTTGTAAAGTAGGAGACTGTAGAACTGGTGTTATTTTCAATCAAAACTATTTGAACTGGTTGGATGTGTCCATTACAGAAGCCGAATGTAAAAAGTGTCCGTACTTACCCTTGTGCGATGGTGGATGTAAAAGTTATCGCTCTGAAAACAAGCCAGAGGTATCTCCATGTGTACACGAGAAATACTCGATAAATACTATTTTTAATCTTGTCCATGAGTGGGTGGTCAATGATGGCAAGATATTAAGAAAGGTGTAGCCGAATGAAACTAAATATAAAGGAAGACCAGCTACATGTCAGGGCGTTTTTCGCCGAATGTGCCTGCCGATGCTGTTTTTGTTGTGTAGGGGATAATCCACATGATAAGAGAATTAGCTTTGATGATTATGAAAAGATAGTACGGAAATTTGCAAACATAGGTGCTAGCCATTCCATGAGGTTAGCATCTTATATATTCAACACTATTGAGCACTCCCACCTTGGAAGACAGATCGCGCTTTTCAGGGAACTGGGCATCATGGATGAAAATGACTATACCTGCTTTGATATTAATGGAACCCGGATAAGAACCACCGATGAGATAATCAAATGGTTTGAAAAGTTGAGGGAAGCCGGCATGAAAAAGGTCGCATTCTCATGGTTCGGCTTAGAAAAACAGCATGATGATTTTGTCAATTATTCCGGTTGCTATAGATACTTAATGAAATGCGCAGAATACGCACACGAACTCAGCATACCTGTAATAAGCAAAGTTTATCTTCACAAAGGGATACTAAATGAAGTTGCAAATTTGGTCTCGATTTTAGAAAGATTCAGCACAAGGATAATTATGGCCTTTATGGAACATAACGGACGTGGTAAAGAAATTGAGCGATTTTTTCTAACAGAAAGTGAATATCACGCTTTGCCGGACCGTATAAAGAAGATATTTAGACCGAGTTATTTGAAAAAATTCAAAACAGAAAAGGAATGGGGCATTATTGCTGAAAATGGCCAGTTCCCGCAGTTTACTCTAGTGGATTATGTCATATATCTGTACGCAGATAACATAGATTATTACCTGAACGCAGACGTGGACGAAGTAATAGATGATTTCAGAAAACATAATGACAGGTTTCAGAAGTCGGTAGGCGATATCGGCGACTTAGCAAAAAACTATGGCGATAGAGAGTGTCTCATTCTTTACGAATGTCGAGATATATTGAGAAAATGGTTAGATCTGCATTATGCAGAAAACAACCTCAACACCAGTGATTTGTTCAGCTACACCACCAATAGCGTGGAATGGAAGGTTTATGAAAGACTTCAATACTAGATTGCCTGAATTTTTGTTTGGTAGTAACGGGGCAATCCCCTGTTGTGGAGTTGGAACCTTTAGTTTAAATGAAAAGGACTTGCTAAACCTATTTTGTAGATACAGGTTCTCAAACATGTTATTGGACACGGCAGCCAAGTACAATAATGAGAAAGACATTGCAGCGGCACTGCGAAGCAGTAGCATTGATCGAAAGAATACATTCATTACGAGCAAGATGTCCTTTGCACAACAGCAAAGCATGGTTGCTCGTCAGGCGTTATCCGAATCACTAGAAAGACTGGAGACGGATTATCTTGACCTCTATTTGATACATTCGCCAAGATACGATTATTTTGTTGACACATGGAGGCAGCTTATTGAGCTGCAATCTGAAAAACTAGTGAGACACATAGGGGTATCCAATTTTACAGAGGAAAACTTGCAAGAGATCTGGGACCATACCCGAAGATGGCCTGAAGTCAACCAAATAGCTGTCAACCCTTTTGTGAACAAAGAAACAGTTGATTTGATAAGATTTTGCCAAGAACGAAACATACTCGTGGAATCTGCCGCCCCCTTTGGTGGCGCAGAAAGGAAGGATGAGTGGTGCAACTTGCACATAACAAGACAAAAGTATCTCTTCTACCTATATAAACTGAATATAGTTAGTATTCCGAGCACTAAACATTATGGGCACATGTTAGAGAATTTTAATGCTTTTTCGAATGAAGTGCCAATAAAAGACAAGTTTTCACCGGGCGATGAATCTCGATTTATGAGACATTATGACGAACATAAATAATGGCGTCAGCTACAAAAGCATCGGCAAATACATGACAAGGATCCCTCTTTTTTCTAAAAAGAGGTGCCTTGATTTTCTTAATGGATGTCATACCGACGAAGCAGTCGACGACTTTCTAAAAGATTTATGCGTGGATGGATCGTTTCGAGAGGCGATTTTAGTCGCCAGTGTGGATTTGTATCACAAGCTAGATGACTATATAGCTGGCGAAATAATAAAGTCGAAGAACTTGAACAATATCAGGCTGACTTTGATCATGTATTATATCCGTATGAGCACCAGAACTGTCCCATTCGGCCTATTCTCAGGTGTAAGCATTAATAGCGACAACAACCCGCAAAGCCGCAAATGGGCTCGCCCTGACTTCGGATGGCTGATGCGGGTCATTAAAAAATTTGAACATGAGTATCATGCACAGATACAATATACCATGAATAATTTAGCATACCGTAAAGAAAATTATCTGTTTTTGCCATATGTCACAGGCGAGCCAGAAAAGCAAATCAAACTCCCTCTACCCCAAAGCCAAAAAGTTCTGATCGAAAATGAAGTCCTAATATCAAATTTACGGCCACCGCTTACACTAGAAAACCCACTTCGTTATTTAATAGAGCAATTAAATTTAATTTCGCCAAATGACCAACAAAAGCTGGAAAAAATTGAAACATGTTTAGCTAGGTATTCAGAAACAGAAATCGGGGAAGGGGAGGCAATCCTCGCCAATGCAATAAGCACCATGCAAGATTTGTCTGCATCCCCATTCTATGTTCAGATTGACACTAAGATTCATCCCCCTGATGGTATTTTAGCAAATGTCAATTTGGAAGAAATATCAGAGTTCACAGGTTTTCTGGTTCAAATGTCAAAGTGCGTGAACATGAACATTTGGGAGAGCTACAGATGCTCATTCTATAAGAAATACGGTGAAAATCGCGAGATACCTCTGTACGAAATGATAGACGATGAACTAGGCATAGGTGCCCCTGCCTCCTATCTGCACCCAACCAATAAAAAATTTAAAGGAGAGCATGTTCGATACGAAGTGAACGAAAAAGTCTCTAGTTTCTTATGGGACAGGTTTTATTTAGCCTGTAAAAATAAAAGTTTCATAGCATTAGATGAAATACCCAATACGGGGGGCGTGCGATGTGACTACGCTGATTTGCCCCCATCTTTAGATTTGCACCTAATATGCGCGCCTGTAGACGGCATAATGAAATATTATTTCGGAGAGAACGTAGGCTCCACAAGTGCTGGAAAATCTTTCGGGCGATTTACACATTTGATTAAAGAGTTTAAAGATGTCATAGATGACATTAAAGAAAAAGAAGATGATATCACGCCCACTGATACAATTACTTGCGAGTTGTTTTATATCCCCAGAAGAACTCGCTTTGTGAACGTAATGACAACCTATAGTAATAGAGATTATGAAATGGTCTTCTATGCGAATAAGACAAAGCCTGAAGAAAAAAACATCCATATTGATGATGTGCTCGTAGGAATTGAGCAAGGAAAATTTTACTTGAAGAGCAAAAGACTTAACAAGCGCTTACTGATAACGACGAATAATATGCTTCATTTCAATGGCGACGCAAACATTATAAGATTCTTAAAAGAAGTAACGCAAAATGGAGTTTCAGACTGGCGGATATTTCCGTGGGATATTCTGTTTAGGGAACTGACTTATATTCCAGAGATTCGATATAAAAATTTCATCATAAAAACAGAGTTTTGGAAACTGCAAAAACAGAGTTTTAGAAATTTTGAAAATGTGAGCCAGTTTATTAAAGAATTTGACTATTATAGAACTCGTTATGAGTTGCCACGATATATTTACGTGAGGCACGATGGGGCAAGCCAACTTTTTCTGGATTTGCATAATGATTATTGCAAAAAAATAATACACCGACTATTGCGGGCTACTCAGCATCTGTTTATATCAGCAACAGAAAAAGGCAATAATAATTATTGCAACTGTGAAATTGTTGTCCCTCTTATTCGCAAGCATTGTAACAAACAGAACAATGACGCGATGAACATGAATAGAACCAACAAATACACTATGGTGAGTAAAGAAGAGCGTGTTAAAGTATTGGGGAGTGAATGGGTCTATTTGAAAATTTATGGTGCAAGTGCATGGGAAAATGAGCTAATAATAAATCATATCCTTCCATTTACGAAGGTTATTCTAAAGAACATCGAGCTATATTTCTTTGTTCGATACGACGACCCAGAAAGACATATACGACTTCGATTCAAAGGTAAAGATGTATTTTATACTACTAATCAAATACTGCTCTGGGCATCAAATCTGACTAAAAATAATGTTATCTCACATTTTGAGATTGGATGCTATGAAAGAGAAATCGAAAGATATGGCGGCGAATATGGGGTATCAATCGCAGAGGAGGTTTTTTTTCAAGATAGCCAAACATCTATGGAAATTTTGCCATTATTAGATAGCAACGCGTTTTCAAATGAGCTTATAGCAGTGGTCTCTGCATTAATTTATATGCGACAATTTGGCTGGACAATAGATGAACAATTTAATTGGTTAGGATCGATAGTCAGATGGCATGATTACAGGTCAGAGTTCGCGGAATTTTGGAATAGCAATGGACACTTATTCAAGCACCTGATTGAGACCTGTAAGGTAGACGAACCTCAGCTTTTGGTAGACATCTTTGGAGTACGCGAAAAAGCGGTTGCTAAGTATAGGTCTGCTATTTTGAAAAATACAGTTACAGTTTCGGAGGAGGCTGTACTTTCTAGTTTGATTCACATGTCATTTAATCGCTTATTTGGCATAAATAACGACTTTGAAAAAAAAACATTAGCGTTTGCAAGACATATACTTTATATGTCCATCCGTAAAATTGATGCTATATCATAGGGTTAGCAAATTGGAGTTAGCACCGAACTTCCATTAATATGGAAATACTGTCCCTACCATAAAATTGCTCGGAGCAGCGATAGCATATAACGCCGCAACGTTGAAAATTCCTGAGAATACAACTTGGGACAGTCAATCCGACAGTTCAAATTTTTGTGGAGTGCAATAGTCATGCGACCAGAACATACCATTACCATTGCTCTACAGCGGCAATTGGGAAAATATCACGGAAGGGGCACTACTGTAGCATTACATTAGGACGAATTGTGCCTACACGATAGGGGCAACATTAAACCAAACAGTTTTTAGGTGGATATTATGGCACAGCAATGGATTAATCCCACAGAAAACTCCTTCAATAGATTGCTCCTACTAGAACGCTTTCAGATACAGCTGATGCTGGAAGTAGGTGGGTGGTATAAAGATAAAAGCATCTGGAAGGAATGCCTTGCTGTAGCCCTTCAGGCCAACCCCGCAGTATCCTGGTACCTCAAGAATCGCTGTCCCGAATGTGCTGCTATGATAGATGAAATACTGCAATCCACACCGCCCCTTAGCAATCCTGATACTATACGACAAGCAGAGTGTATTGTATTAGCTGGCATAGAAGATTTTGTGATCTACTCAACCCCTGAGCAGATGGTAATAAACTGTGACTTCATCAAAGGGTGGTGTAAAGAACACCTCTACGACCTGGTAGAACTTACAGGGAAAATTGTACTTGATGTTGGGGCAGGTGCGGGGCGTTTGACCTTTGCCGCTGCTGAAAAAGCGGCTTGGGTCTACGCCAGCGAACCGGTTGGCACTCTGCGAGAATATATGCGAGATATTATCGCCCAAGAGAGCATATCCAATGTACGTGTGGTTGATGGTTTAGTAACCGCATTACCATATGCAAATGATCATTTCGATGTAGTCATGAGCGGTCATGTACTCGGATGCCATTGGGTGGAAGAACTCAGAGAATTGAGCAGGGTGTGCAAGCCATGTGGTTGGCTTATTGATTGTCCAGGTGATTCCCAAATAGATATCCCGCCTAAAAAAGAGCTCTTAGCCGGAGGTTGGCAAGAGTTTCATTATGTGGGTAGTTACGGGAAGAGTGTTTATACCTATCGCAAGCAGGTGTCTAAGTAACAATAAGCTTTGTTACTCGCTTACATTCAAGTACTATATTAAGGTAGAGAAACGATTCTCTTTTTAACTTAAAGAAAACTATCAAGAGGTTGACAGTATGAAAGTTTGCATTGTTGTTCAAAATTTGAATTATTTAAGACCACAACCTAATCCGCTTGGGTTGTTTTACATAGCCGCATCTTTGCAGCAAGCCGGGCATGAAATATATTGGATGGAATTTCCCAGCAAGACGAATATCAAGGATATTTGTGACGAGGCGACAAGACATATAAAGGAAAATGAAGTAAAGGTATTTATGTGCGGATCACTTTTTCCAGGGTGGAAGGAATTTCGTGACGTTTGCGACGGCGTAAAGTCAGCAAATAAAGATGTTTATATGATTGGCGGAGGCGGACTAATTACTTATTCTCCTAAAATAGCAATGGAACTATGTAGCAATTGTGATATCGGGGTAATTGGAGAAGGAGAATTGACGATTGTCAAATTAATTGAATCTCTGGAAACAAACAAAATTCCATTGAAGAATGTTCCTGGTATTATTTTTCGCAATTTTGATAACGAACTAGTGAAAACAGCTCCCGGTGAAATTCCCATTGAACTTGATAATCTCCCTTATCCATGTTTTCCCCCTGTTTATGAACTTATGATAGCACGGAGTAAGAGCATATCAATATGTGGAGGTCGCTCATGTCCTTACGGCTGTACTTTTTGTGCATTATCTACCCAAAAGAAATACAGGCAGCGAGGAATCGACAGCCTTGTTGAAGAGGCGACATATTATGTGAACAAATACGGAGTTAATTTTATACAATTTATTGACGAATTATTTACAGAAGACATTACAAGATTACGTCTGTTTATGGAAAAAATTAAAAAACTTAAAATCCGATATCTTATACAAACTCGGCCCAACTCAAATATTGATTCAACATTATTACGAGATTTGGCAAATTCAGGAATGTATATATACTCATTCGGCACTGAAAATTTTAATGAGACAATCTTAAAAAGTATGAATAAAGGAACAGATGTGGCTCTTTTGGAAAAATGCTTAAACAACGTCGAAGAGGCCGGATTGTCAGCAAATTTTACAGTTTGCATATTGTTTGGCGACCCCGTAGAAACACCGCAAACAGTGGCAAATTCAATCTCATGGATTAGAAAAAACGGCCACCGTTATAAAGCTATTGCGATGAGTGGTATTCATCTTTACCCTGGCTCAAAATTGTATGCCGACGCAGTGAAAAAATTTTTAATTGATGAAAAGGAATTTTTCGAGGCAACTGAAATCTTTCCACCTGCGGTGAATTTGACTAATTTTACTGAAGGTCAATTTACGGCTATGCGTCATATCGTTGCACAAGGAAGAGTACTATGTTCAAAGAATCATCTTGCGCAAGTAGATTTTATTAAAAATCATAATGACGTCATTATTAAATGTACCTGCTGTGGCAATACTGGAGAGTTCTCGGTCAACGAATGGAACACATCTCCTGATGATTATATTAGGTACAAACTCATGCAAGTCTGTCCGCATTGCTTTTTACTACCCTACTTCGTAATAGGCTCATTTTATGCGGAGGTTGGAAGAAATTTGAAAATATATTTAAATAAAAATCGCTGTGCGATTTGGGGGGCCGATTATATTCTGAATATTCTTGCAGATGATATCAAAGATTGTGATTTTAGACTGGTAGATAAAAACATTCCATATTACGCAAAAGATTGGGAAATATTTGAAGAGTTGCTAAACAAATCTAAACCCATGACTTCTCTGTTGCAAAAACATCCATATTTTACCAAGTTGCCGAACGACATGGAAATTGATACTGTGATTGTTTTAGAGAAATCGCAGTTTGTGAATATCAAAACCGAAGTTCATTCTATCAATCCAAAAATTAAAGTTATACTTTATGCAGACATTCTAAAATTTAGCTAATAGAATCCAGGAGTAGGGCATAAAAATGAGCAAAGTTAAAACCATAGATGGTCAAATGTGGAAAAATAAGTCGTTTAACGAATTTCTACTGGCTTCCAGAGAAAAAAATATCGTCTGTTTTGGAACAGGGGAGTGTCTAGAGATATCTATTATATTATTGAAAAATCACGGTTTAAAAATTTCATATGCGGTAGATAACGACTTTTGGAAGATCGGAATAAATATTGCTGGGATAGGCGTCAGCAGCATTGACAGACTAACACATGATGAGATTGAGAAAACATGTGTATTAATTTGTGACAACGCAATATACGATAACGCTGAGCAATTACTGGAAACTGGGATTGATAACTTTTTTGCTGTGCCGTTATTTGCCGAGAAGTGGTTCATGTATCAAAAACCTTTTGTTATGAAAATCCCTCTTTCCAACAAAACACTTCCCCATTGGGGACAACAATGTTTTATCACTATTGTAAACGCATGTAATTTAAATTGCTCTTTTTGTGCTTTCGCTGGAAATCCATCAACTGGGGAATATATGTCATACGAGATGTTTCTTAGAATAGCGGAGCAGTTGAAATCTCTGAGAATAAATGGACGAAAAGTGGACACTATTAGGCTAGGTGGAAGTAGAGAAGGCTTACTTCATCCGCATTTTAACGATATGGCTCGTCATTTAGATTCCAATGGATTTAAACCAAGATTGGCCACAAATGGTTTTTTGATGACAAAAGAAATCGCGACAGTGATAGTGGAACATCTTCGCCATGTTCGTATCTCTATTACTGGTGTGACAAGTGAAGTATATCAGCATTTTCAAGGTTCTGCGAGAGCCGACAGTGAAATTATATTTAATACAGTCGTGGATAATGTTACTGAACTCGTAAAAATCAGAAATGACAAAAATAGTTCATGCTATATAGAGATTGGATATGTTTGCACAGAACTTTCAGCACATCAAATAAGAGACGCTATACTTTTTTGGAGAAACAAAGGCGTAGACCGTATCGTATTTGGTTACGAAGATAGTGAGATCGCACTCCCTTTAAAAGAGGCCAAGGATAACGAAATTTGTTACAGTGATGCAAATGGGGCGAGAGTGCTTTGTTTTTTTACTACGACGATTGCGGCTAATGGTGATGTCTATCCTTGCTGTGAGCCGTGCGGAGAACATATGTCTATAGGAAATTGCTTTAAAACATCGCTTGGCAAGATATTTAATTCTCAAGAATTTTTTATATTTAGAAGGAACTTGGCAAGTTTAAACCCAGAACTTTTACCCCATAACTGTAAACGGTGCACCGCCATAGCCAATAGAAAATGAAATGGAAAAGTGAACGTCGTGAATCTCTACTCCCCTTGATGGTTGTTTTGAGTAAATAGATGTCTCTGAAATTCTATCGCTTTTACTTATTGTCCCGAAGGTTGAAAATGAACCTCAGCAAATGAATTTAGTTAAATTGCGGAAATTGGCGACGCTCTGTATTTTTCAACACAAGGCGGAAATCGGTAGTTTAGGCAAACCTCGGCGACTCCGTGTGCCAATATTTTCCTCCGGGGCAATAAAACACAAATCACTCCTTTGGGAGGAGGAGTAGCATGATAAATTGATGTCCATTATGATGAAAATGTAGTTATCATCTTCAGAACAAAGAAAACGAAAGAACTATAGCATGCCACTCCGAGAAATCGTTACCCGCCGTAGTATCCGTTCCTATCGAGCCGATGCTGTTACAGAAGAGCAATTCGAACACGTTCTCCGGGCAGCAATGGCAGCTCCTTCTGCCGGAAATCAGCAGCCTTGGGAATTCATCGTCTTGACCGACAGGGACTTGCTCGCAAATATCTCCGAAATTCATCCATACTCGAAAATGCAACGTGAGGCGCCAGCGGCAATTGTCATATGCGGCAATATGAGTCGAGTGAAGCATAGAGACTTCTGGGGGCAAGACTGTTCCGCAGCTGTTGAAAACATGCTTTTGGAGGCAACGCATCAGGGACTTGGTTCGCTATGGCTTGGTATCTATCCACGACAAGATCATGTTGATACTCTAAAACAAGTGTTCAAATTGCCGGAACCGATCGTTCCGTTTGCCATCGTTGCACTCGGCTACGCTCACGATCAGTCTGCGTCATGTGATCGTTTTAACTCGGCATACATTCATCGGAACAGATGGTAGTAAAGTAACCACTCCACCAATCCCCCATCTCTCGGCATGGTTAGTATCTCTAATCTAGGAATCGCATTGTTGGAGTTGAGTGTGATCGGGGTAAATTTTGTGGGGTATTGTTGGTCTTTGATTTTATACCACAAGCAGCTGCCAACAGTTGGGAAGCAGGCCGCAAATCGCTGTCTACACCGGCTCCTTTGAAAGATACCTCTCTTGGTTTCCTCGACACCAAGAAAAGATCCGATCCGATCCAGTATCCCGGCAGATCCAGATTGACGTAATAGCAATCGTTTCACCCCCTGAAATCCTTCACGTAGCGTTACACTTCGCACAACTTGCCGATCATCTCCAAAACGAATATCGTGTCGGCATTCGACTGCTCCGCCTTCTTGAAATGTCGCCGGTCGTACGATCAACAGCCCGTACCGCCAGCCTAATAACAATGCGAAAAATAAAAAAACTCATTGCCTCATGTCCGAAATGGTTGGTCTTGGCATTGACGGCAGGAATTGGTTGCTTTGCTATGGCATTGATTTTGGGCGAACCATTTTTGGNCTTGTCCCATAAGTCCGCTCCGCCGCCGCCACCGGTTCGACCACAGGCAATATGTTTGACAGTTGATGTAAGCGGCTCAATGACCGGCGATAAACTCAAAGAAATGAAAAATGCCGCTGGTGATTTCATTATTCGTCGTGATTTATCGATGGATCAGTTCGCTCTTGTTACCTTCAGTAGCTCTGCGTCCGTTGGATTCGATTTTTCGCAAGATGCTTCCGACATGTTGGCGACCATTGAATCGCTTTGGGCGGACGGAGGGACGAACTTTGAGGCCGCAATGCAAAAGTCGGCGGAAATTTTACAAGCCGCCTCCGATGACAAAAATATTGTGCTATTTACCGATGGGGCAAATACGGAAGGGAATCGTCATCGTGCGATAAATATAGCGGAGAGCCTGCGTGCGCAGGGCGTCAATATCTTTGCGATTGCAACGGGCGATGCCAATACGTGGTATCTTTCTTCGTTGACAGGGAGCCGAAAACGAGTCATTTGGGCTCGGTCTGGACAATTTGGTCAAGCGTTTGCCCAAGCCGAAGAGATGATCCACAGCAAGGGGTTGATGGAATCCGGCGGTGCATACACATTTAAGGAGACATTGGTTCGAGTTTGTGTTTGGACGGCGTTTCTTTGTTTTGGCATCTCCCTTTTTATCAAAATGGTGCAAAACATTCTGATGCGACGAAAAGAATTTGTCCGTGTTACAGACATTCTTACAATACTTACGGCAACGGTAATAGTCGGTGTTGTCGCGGGTGGATGTGGGCAAATTTTTTATGGTATGTTTTCTTATTTCGGTTTATCTTATGTTGATCGTGTCATCGCTTGGGCCTTGCTCGGTTTAATATCGGCTTACGGTTTATCATTGTTCATCCCGAACTTGAACAAGGATTGGGCTTGGAAAAGCGGGGCTTTGGGTGGTCTGCTAGGTGCCATTTGTTTTATTTATTTGACACAAAAACTTGGGGACATCAGCGGCAGACTGATAGGGGCATTCATATTGGGATTTTTTATCGGCTTAATGGTCGGTGTCGTTGAAACAATCTTTCGCAATGCTTTCCTGAAAATCAGTTATTCTGGCAATGAATCAACAACGCTAAATTTGGGCAAAAGGAAAATTACACTGGGATCGGGTCAATCGGATACGGTTTACGTTTCCGATGTTCTTGAAAATGCAATGTCCTTTCAATTAGACAATGGCAGACTTTTATGTTATAAAAACGGACAACTACAAAACATCGGCATCGGCAATAAACTCACGCTCGGCGATGTTACGGTCGAAGTTTGTGAGGCGAGGAATTTAGCTTCCCTCTCCTCAATCAAGTGAGGATTCGTGTAAAATCGGCAATGGAAGGCCCAGAAGATAAAGGATAACAGGATTTCCCATCATTTCGAGCGGAGTGAGAAATTGCTTACCATACCGGAGGGGCTGGAATTTCCTGCCTTTTGTGAGAGTGAAATTTCTCCCTTCGCTCCGCTACGGGCGAAATGACGGCTTTTGACCGACTTTGCAATCCTCGTGTATCTACCATTGAGTCGATAGCATGGTGCTGTTGACATTTTCACTATCCGTTTTTTAGGAAAGATTAAAACTTCCATCCCACAAGGAGAACAACATGAGCAACGCGATGAATTATGACCAAGGACTTTTACGTGAGCTGGCAGACAATCCGGAACCGCGTTGTCCTTGTGTGCTGTTGTTAGACGTATCCGGTAGTATGAACGATGCGTATGACGGCTACCGAGCTATCGATCAATTGAACAACAGCATTGGCTCGATGAAAACAATTATTGAAAACGACACCATAGCCTCACTCCGGGTAGACATGGCGGTGATTACTTTTGGCGGGGATGGTGCGCAAGTAATACAGCCATTCGACTCAATTCACGAATTCAGACCACCACAATTAACGGCTAACGGCGGAACCCCCTTTGGAGCGGCATTACGAAAGGCTATGGAAATGATCGAAGGACGCAGGGCAGAGTACAAGGCGGCGAACTTGCCTCGCCCTTACCGTCCTTGGCTTGTTGTCTTTACCGATGGTGCTCCCAACGATCCTGGGTGGGAAGATGCTGTCAAGGCAGCCCACCAAGCCGAAGACAATAGAAGGTTTGTCTATTTTGTTTTTGGTGTACAGCCTATCAGCCCCAATACGCTGTCGCAAATCTCTCCCAAGAAAAAACCACTGATGTTATTGGAAAACCATGCCGCGTTCCGTTCAACCTTTGAGTGGCTAGGGCAAGCCATGTCTGTTGTATCCAATAGTACCCCACCAACCGACGGCAGTGACAACGCAAATGTCCAAATCGCTGCTCCCCAACAAGGAATACAATACTTTACGATAGGTACAAACTAGGTTTTTCGTGCAATAAAAAGGCCTGACAGGAAGGTTTCTCGCATGTGCAATTATATCGTCCGTGCCGCCAGCCGGGCCGGTTCCAAACATGACGGCTTGGATGCTAACAACCAAGATGCGTTCGGTTACAAGTTCTTACCCGACGGCGGCTTGGCAATGGTGGTCTGCGATGGTGCTGGTAGCCAACAACATTCCCGCATGGGAGCGGACCTCGTTGTTGCCAAGACGTTGAAGTTCCTTACAGAGAGGCAGGAATTTGGTTCTGAGCAAACATTCGCGGAGTGCGTACGGAAATTTATTCCTCAATTGCAGGAGACTCTGCGACAAAAGGCTGAGGAAATTGAGGTTTCGGTCCGTGATTTGTCCTGTACTTTGCTTGCGCTCGTAGTCCGTGATGGCCGCTGGCAGGCAATGCAACTGGGCGATGGATTTATTGTGTGGCAAGAAAAGATTGATTTACCTTACAAGCTGGGCATTACGCCTATGCAGGGCGAATACCCCAACGAAACTTTTTTCGTTCCAAAACAAAATGCTGCCGATTTGGTGTGGACCCATGAAAGTGAAGGACAGCCGTATTTTGTGTGTATGTCCACGGATGGCTTAGAACGATTATGTCTCAAATGGGAAGGAGATAGTTCATACCCGTATCAGCCGTTTTTCGATGCTCTGACCGAAAAGGTGCAACCAGAAGATGGCGGGCAGGAGTATTTAAGATGTTTCTTAGCAGATCCTGAATTAGACAAAAAAACGGATGATGACCGAACACTTGTATGTGCTTGGTTATCGGAGTTCCCAATCGATAAGGAGAATGAACATGCCGCTGTTCGGAAAGAAGAAGAGCAACTGGCAGAGTAACAAATCTCCTGTTGTCTTAACGAAATCTCTTGGTAAAGGTGCTGATGGTGAGGTCTGGCAGACAGACCGCCAAGGCGTGGTTGCCAAACTCTACAAACCTGAGACCATTCGGAACCATGTAACGAAACAGATTACTAAACTGCGTTACATGGTTGCCAATCCGATCAGACCGCCGAAC